>Ga0334882_1002454_pt1 | contig 18861 bp, 15 predicted proteins | sample GraSluR1_MG_5_FD_207226 | JGI IMG/M metagenome (GOLD analysis project Ga0334882, IMG submission 207226) | Sludge microbial communities from methane-producing bioreactor in Wageningen University, Netherlands - Granular Sludge_15_04-R1 | ecosystem: Engineered > Bioreactor > Anaerobic >...
AAAAGCACAGTGATGAAACTACCTATAGGTATACTGTAAAGTTTGATGATATAGATACAGATGATAATGATAGTAAGGATAAAAAAGATGATAATGAAGATAAAAATGAAAATTAGGAGCTAGGTATTGTCCCGCCAATTTATGGCGGGACAATATTGGGGAATTATTTCTATAATATGGATTTTAATTAGTGTAACACATATTGCATATAGTTATAACAGAACAGTGCAAAGTATATTGTTAGGCTAGATGTATTAATGTATGAACAAAAATAAAAATGCTATACTATTTATTATATATATGTGGTATAATAACTTTAAAAGCAAATTTGAATCTGTAGATTTTCAACAATGGCTTACTATGTGGAAAGAAGGTGGATGGTATTAAATTTTCAAACAGACAAAATAAAATAATAGAATTAGTCAAGGAAAATGCACCTATAACAAGTGAGCAGCTAGCAGACAGAGTTGGAGTTACGAGAGCGGCACTTAGATCGGATCTATCAGTATTAACTATGACAGGAATATTGGAAGCTAAGCCAAAGGTTGGTTATATATATTCAAAAAAACCTTCATATAGTCTTTTATATGATTATATAAGGAATATAAGTGTTGAGAACATAATGTCAAAACCAATTGTGGTTGATGAGAATACTAATATATATGATGCAGTAGTCAATTTATTTTTAAATGATGTTGGGACTCTTTTTATAGAGAATGAAGGTATCCTGACCGGAGCTGTTTCACGTAAGGATTTCTTGAAAATAGCTATAGGGGGTACTGACATGCGCAAAGTACCTGTTGGAATAATAATGACCAGAATGCCTAACATAATATTTGTAGAGAGAAAGGATTCTGCTTATCTGGCAGCCCGGAAGATTATCGAACATGAAGTAGATAGCCTTCCAGTAGTTGAAAAGTTTAAAAATGATTCTAAAGATAAACTCAAGATAGTGGGAAAGATTTCAAAAACAAATATAACAAGACTCTTTGTAAAAATGGGAAAAAACAAATAATTAAGGCAAGTAAACGGGTTATTCCGTTTATATATAATCAATATAGTTGAATGCAAATATTATAGAGAAGGGGATGTACATTTCATGGAAGGAAAAAAATATGTTTATCTTTTCAGTGAAGGAAATGCTGGTATGAGGAATCTGCTTGGAGGGAAAGGTGCCAATCTGGCAGAAATGACTAATTTGGGAATACCTGTTCCACATGGGTTTACTGTAACTACAGAGGCATGTACCAAATACCATGAAGACAAGAAAAAAATAAATGATGAAATTACAGATCAAATCTACTCAAGCCTGAAAAAGCTTGAAGAGACTACAGGAAAGAAGTTTGGAAGTTTGGACAATCCTTTGCTTGTTTCAGTAAGATCAGGAGCAAGAGTCTCAATGCCTGGAATGATGGATACAATATTGAATCTGGGATTAAACGATGATTCGGTAAAGGCAGTAGCCAAGCTTACAAATAATGAGAGATTTGCATATGATTCTTATAGAAGGTTCATCCAGATGTTTTCAGATGTTGTCAGGGGAATTGAAAAGAGAAAATTTGAAGATGTGCTTGATGAAATAAAAGATTCCAAGGGAATAAAGTACGATACAGAATTAACTGCGGAAGATTTGAAAAATGCAATTGCAAGATTTAAAAAAATATACAAGGATGATATAGGAAGTGACTTCCCGCAGGATCCAAGAGAACAGCTTATTGAAGCCATTACGGCGGTATTCAGATCATGGGAGAACCCAAGGGCAGTAGTATATAGAAGGCTGAATGATATTCCTGGGGACTGGGGGACTGCTGTAAACGTTCAATGCATGGTGTTTGGAAATATGGGAAATACTTCAGGTACCGGAGTTGCTTTTACAAGAAATCCGGCGACGGGAGAAAAAAATATATTTGGTGAATATCTTATAAACGCCCAGGGTGAAGATGTTGTATCAGGTGTAAGAACTCCCCAGCCAATAGCCAAATTGGAAGAGGATCTTCCTGAATGTTATGATCAGTTTGTCAAGATTGCACATAATCTTGAAAAGCACTATAAGGATATGCAGGATATGGAGTTTACCATAGAGCAGGGAAAATTGTATTTTCTACAGACTAGAAATGGAAAAAGAACTGCACAGGCTGCACTTAAGGTAGCAGTTGATATGGTAAATGAAGGCCTTATAACTAAAGAGGAAGCTCTCTTGAAAGTTGAACCTAAACAGCTTGATACTCTTCTGCATCCTAATTTTGATAAAAATAAACTGGGAAAAGCTGCTGTAATTGCAACTGGACTTCCTGCATCACCAGGAGCTGCCTGCGGAAAGATTTATTTTACAGCGGATTCCGCAAAAAAGCATCATGATCAGGGTGAAAAGGTAATACTTGTAAGACTTGAAACATCTCCTGAAGATATAGAAGGGATGGTGGCAGCAGAAGGAATACTTACAGTAAGGGGTGGAATGACATCCCATGCAGCGGTTGTAGCAAGAGGCATGGGTAGATGCTGCGTGGCAGGATGTGGAGATATAAATGTAAATGAAACTGAAAAGATACTTGAAGTGCTTGGCAAAACTTATAAAGAGGGTGATTACATATCACTGGATGGAAGCACTGGAAATGTATATGGAGAAGCAATAAAGACAACTGCACCGGAAATAACGGGATATTTTGGAATATTCATGGGATGGGCTGATAGTATTAGAAAATTAAAGGTAAGAACAAATGCGGATACTCCAAGAGATGCAGCACAGGCAGTTAAATTTGGTGCGGAAGGTGTAGGACTCTGCAGAACAGAGCATATGTTCTTTGATGAAGATAGAATACCAGCTGTTAGAAGGATGATAGTATCAAATAATGAAGAACAGAGAAGGGCGGCACTGAACAGTATACTTCCTATGCAGAAAGAGGATTTTATAGGTATATATGAGGCAATGGAAGGAAGACCCGTTACAATTAGATTTCTGGATCCTCCTCTTCATGAATTCCTGCCGACAGAGGATGAAGATATACAAGGTCTGGCAAAGGAAATGAATATAAGTTTTGAGGAATTAAAGTCAACAATAGAATCACTTCATGAATTCAATCCTATGATGGGACACAGGGGATGCAGACTTACAGTTTCATATCCTGAAATAGGGGAAATGCAGACCAGGGCTATAATCGAGGCCGCAATAGATGTTAAGAAGAGAAAAGGATATGATATTGTTCCTGAGATAATGATACCTCTTGTGGGAGAACTCAAGGAATTGAAGTATGTTAAGGATATAATTGTAAGAGTTGCAGATGAAATAATAGAGAAATCTGGAATTGATTTAAAGTACAAGGTTGGTACTATGATAGAAATACCTAGAGCTGCTATTACAGCAGATGAAATAGCGGAGGAAGCTGAATTTTTCTCTTTTGGAACAAATGACCTGACTCAGATGACATTCGGTTTTTCAAGGGATGATGCTGGAAAATTCCTGAATTATTATTATGATAATAAGATATATGAATTCGATCCATTCCAGAGACTGGACCAGAAGGGTGTAGGAAAGCTGGTGGATATAGCAGTCAAGCTGGGAAGAAAGACAAGACCTGACATACATCTTGGAATATGTGGAGAACATGGAGGAGATCCATCATCTGTAGAGTTCTGTCACAATATAGGACTTGATTATGTTTCGTGTTCACCGTTTAGAGTTCCTCTGGCAAGACTTGCAGCAGCTCAGGCACAGGTGAAAAATCCTAGATAAATATTAAAAAGTTATATATTAAAACGCCGTAAAATTTATTTTATGGCGTTTTTCAAGTTTACTTCAGCATTGTATTAAATTTTTTTTCAACATATTTTCCAAATTGAATTATGAATTCTAACTGCGCAGCTGTATTATCTGATGTTTTTTTAAGTATATAAAAAAAAGAATTGTGATTGCACTTGGTTATATTATTGTAATAATCCCGTGATATTTTCCAAAATTTTTGAGGAAAAGACAAATATGAAATTATATACTTGTAATCGTCCAAATTCAGGGGGGAATTTTCCTCATAGGCTTCCAGACAGGCTTCTGCATAATCCAGGTTCCAGTTTGTATTTGTCCTTTTTAAAAATCTTCTCAAAAAATAGGATATATCATGAGAGCAGTGTGCCGTAGTACATTTGTCAAAATCTATTATCCAGATATTTCTGCTGCTATCAAATATTATATTTTTATTTACATAATCAAGATGACACAGTGACGAATGTAATTTGTCATAATCTATAGTCTGTGATATCTTGGAAGATATTTCAGCCAGAATGTAATTTTCGTCGAAATTTTCCATAAACAGCTCTGAAAAATTGTCATCATGATGGAAAGCTAAATTTGAACAATTTAAAAGTTGATTAAGGTGTTTTTGGAAAGATAGACTTATGTGTTCAAAATTTTTTCTTATACTGCTTCCAGAAATGGGACTGAAATTTCTGCTCGCATTATGCATATGGGACAAATTTGAAATTGCAGCGATTACATCATTTATACTGTCATAATTGCATTTTTCACCTAATATCCATGGAGTGAGTATAAAAAGCATATTTTCATATTTTACAAATCTGCCATGGTTATTTGTAGCTAGAATTCTGGGAACATTTATATTATTTCTGTAAAGCCATTCTACTGCAGAATATACAAATAGAAGTTCAGCTTCATCAAAATATACTTTTTTTAAACAATAGCTCTTACCTGAATGATCCACTTTATATACGGCTCTCTGTTTTTCTGTATTCTTGAATTTTATTCTATTTATATCAGCATTCTGAAGATCATAATAGGGAAGTACGTATTTTTTTACATTTTCTTCAGATAATAAATTTATATCCATTTACCAGACCCCTTAAAAAATACTTCTCTATAATAATATTAAATATTTTTTTACATTATACATTATCATTAAAAAGGAATTTTGAAAGTAAAAGTAGAATTAATAATCTAGGGTGATTTATATGCTAATAAGAGAGCAGATAGAACAAAAGGAAAAATTGATATTGATACCTCAGGCAGCATTTTCCTGCAGGACGAAAGGAAGATATGAATATGAAGAAAGTGACAACATAAGAACTGCGTTTATGGTTGACAGGGACAGGATCATCCACAGTAAATCATTTAGACGGCTCAAGCATAAGACACAGGTATATATAAGAGTATATGGGGATCATTATAGAACAAGGCTTACCCACACGCTGGAAGTAAATCAGATCGGTAAAACTATAGGCAAGGGAATTGGCTTGAATGAAGATTTGATAGAAGCTATAGCCATGGCGCATGATATAGGACATGTACCTTTTGCACACAGCGGCGAAGAGGTGCTGAATGAATTAGTCCCCGGAGGTTTTAAACATACTGAAAACAGTATAAGAGTATTGACGAGAATAGAAAAAGACGGAAAAGGACTTAATTTGACCAGGGAAGTGCTGGACGGTGTCTTAAAACACAGTGGATTTTCAAATCCTGAAATAGCGGCATTTACCCTTGAAGGACAGGTAGTTAAGTACAGTGATAAAATAGCTTACATAAATCATGATATAGACGATTCAATAAGGGCAGGTATTTTGAAGTCAGACGATCTGCCGCAAAATCCCAGATGCATTCTTGGAAAAACAAACAGCGAGAGAATTAATACATTGGTTACCGACTGCATATATACAACTATAGAGAATATTAAAAAGGGAATAATGAAAGTTTCGTTGAGCAGCGAGGTATTTAAGGCTTTGGATGAACTTAGAAATTTCATGTTTGAAGAAATATATCATGGCAATTTCCTCAAGGAGGAAAGACAAAAGGCAAAGTTTGTATTAAGGCAGGTATTCAATCACTTTTATAAATATCCCGATAAAATGCCCGGGTTTTATAGAAAGATAGTCGAAATGGAAGGACTTTTAAGGGGGGTAACTGATTATATATCAGGGATGAGTGATGATTATTGTTTGATGTTGTTCAATGACATATACATACCTAAAAATATGGTATATTAGGAATATTTTTTAATAGCATATGGGTAAAATAGAAATGTTCGTATTAAATATTTTATTTGTTGAAGGATATTTAGTATTTGTAAAGAATATATATAGTAGATTAACAAGTTAAAAAAATAAAAAATACAATATAAAGCAGGAATATAATATTTTCTGTCGAATATATTAAAACTTGGTACAATAATTTCAGATAGGTGGTAGTTGCTTTGTGATATCGGAAGATGTCATTCAAAAAGTAAAGGATGAAAATAATATAGTTGATGTAATATCTGAAACTGTAAAGTTAAAAAGAACCGGAAGAAATTATGTGGGGTTATGCCCTTTTCACCATGAAAAAACTCCGTCCTTCAGCGTATCTGAAGAAAAACAGATATATAAATGTTTTGGGTGTGGGGAAGCGGGAAATGTCATAACCTTTGTCATGAAGACAAAAAACATGAGCTTTCCGGAGGCAGTTAAGCTATTAGCTGAAAGGGCAAACATAGATTTGGAGTATGATGGGAATAAAAACGGGAGCAGAGGAAATAGTTTTGAAAAATTATATAGATTGAATGTTGAAGCTGCCAGATATTTTTTTTCCTGTCTTAATAGGAATGAAAGAGCAAGGAATTATCTTTTGAATAGGGAAATAACAGTAAATACCATGAGAAAATTTGGGCTGGGATATTCTGCTGACAGCTGGAATGCCATGCTCAGATATTTAAAGAGAAAGGGTTTTACTGAACTGGATATGTTATCGGATGGACTTATAATAAAAAATCGTCAGGGAAATTATTATGATAGATTTAGGAATAGGATAATTTTTCCGGTATTTGATTATAGAGGGAGGATTATAGGATTTGGAGGAAGGGTTATGGATGATTCAAAACCTAAGTATTTGAATTCTCCAGAAACTGCTCTATTTAAAAAGGGTACTAATCTATACGGATTGAATTTTGCAATAAAAGACAATACATCTAAAAGCTTGATCATGGTAGAAGGATATATGGACTGCATATCACTTCATCAGGGTGGTATTACAAATACTGTGGCATCTTTAGGTACTGCCCTTACTACAGGTCAGGCAAAGCTCATGAAGAGATATGCGGATAGGGTAATAATAGCTTATGATGCAGATACTGCAGGACAGATGGCGACTTTAAGGGGATTGAACATACTGAAAAATGCCGGACTGGATGTAAGAGTTCTTATGATACCAAGTGGGAAAGATCCGGATGAATTTATCAGGAAAAATGGGAAAGAGGAATTCTTGAAATTGGTTGAAAAATCCCTTCCACTTACAGACTATAGAATTGAAAGTATCAGAAAGAGTTTAAATCCAGATGATTATGAGAGTAAAATAAAATATACTGAACGTGTTTTAACTGTACTAAAAGATGTTGATCCAATAGAAAATGAAATCTATATAAAAAAGTTATCTGAAGAAACCGGAATAAGGCTTCAGGTACTTTATGACATGCTAAATGGAAATATTCAAAAAAATACAAAAAAAGCTTCAAATATGAATACAGATGAGTATTTTGGACAAAAATTATATTTAGAACCTGCATATTTAAAAGCGGAGAGGTCACTTCTCAAATTGATATTGCAGGACAATGATGCATTGAAATATGTACGGGACAATTTAAATGAAGATGAACTAATACTTGAAAGTCATAAAAAAATTTATAAATATATTTTTGAAAGTTCGAGTTTGGATAAATCACATAGAATTGTTCATATAGAAGCTAAATGCAATGATGTTGATACATCCAAAGAATGGGTCAATATATTGGATACGCAGATTATATATGGAAATTATGATTATAAATATATGGTAGATAGTTTTGTAAACAAGATAAAAAAACATAGATTGGAACAATATAAATTAAGGGTTATTGATAGGATAAAGCAGTATGAAATCCAGGGAAAATTTGATGAATCACTTAAATTGGCACAGGAACTTATAAAAATTCAAAAAAGGATTGGTGAAATACAGTAATGGTTAAGGGAGGCAAAAAAATGAAGGATAAAAGTTCAAAAATGCAGATAGTCAAAAAACTTATAGAAAAAGGTAAGAAGACTAACAGCCTAACTTACAAAGAAATAATGAATGAACTGGAAGAAGTGGACTTAAATCCGGAACAAATAGAGAAGATATATGAAGTGCTGGAATCTATGGGTATTGAAGTAATAGGTGACATGCATGAAGATGCAGAAGAAGATAAGAATTTGGATCTGTCCGTACCTGAGGGAGTAGCAATAGATGATCCTGTTAGAATGTATTTGAAAGAAATAGGGAAAGTGCCCCTGCTTCTTCCTGAAGAGGAAGTTGATCTGGCACAGAGGATTGAAAATGGAGATCAAATTGCGAAGAAAAAGTTGGCAGAGGCAAATTTAAGATTAGTTGTCAGTATAGCCAAGAGATATGTTGGCAGGGGAATGCTGTTTCTGGATCTTATTCAGGAAGGAAATCTGGGACTTATAAAGGCAGTGGAAAAATTCAATTACAGAAAGGGATTTAAATTCAGTACCTATGCTACATGGTGGATAAGGCAGGCTATAACTAGAGCTATTGCAGACCAGGCCAGGACCATAAGGATACCTGTTCATATGGTAGAAACAATAAATAAGCTTATAAGGGTTTCAAGACAGCTCCTCCAGGAACTTGGAAGAGAGCCGCAGCCTGAAGAAGTGGCAAAAATAATGGAAATGCCGGTGGATAAGGTAAGAGAAATAATGAAAATAGCCCAGGAACCAGTATCATTGGAGACACCTATTGGTGAAGAGGAAGACAGCCATCTTGGAGATTTTATACCGGATGATGAGGCACCAGCCCCTGCAGAAGCTGCAGCTTTTACCATGCTCAAGGAACAGCTTATAAATGTACTTGACACCTTAACTCCAAGAGAGGAAAAAGTGCTGAGATTGAGATTCGGACTTGATGACGGCAGAGCCAGGACTTTGGAAGAGGTGGGGAAAAAATTCAACGTTACACGAGAGAGAATAAGACAGATAGAGGCAAAGGCACTCAGAAAGCTGAGACATCCAAGCAGAAGCAAAAAATTAAAGGATTATCTGGATTAAAGCACCCTGTAAAGGTGCTTTTAATTATAACTGAAATCAGATATATGTTATAATTGTATTCAGGGAGGTGATGGTTTGAAAAATTATAAATCTGCAAAGGGTATGGGAATATATTACATTTTGGGAATAACTGTGCTGTACAATATCATATTTTTGCTGATTTACTATTTTATAGATTCCTATGAACTGTCAAATCTCTTAAAATTGACTTTGATAATATTCAATATATATGAGATCTATTATATTGCCCTATGCAGGACTCTCAGCTATTCTATAGATGAATCGGCTGTATATATAAACAGTATATTTGGATTGAAGAAAGAGAGGATACCTTTTTCTTCGATTAATGCATATCAAAAATCTCATGGACATATAAAAGGTGTAAAATTGTCGGGGCATGGAAAAAATAATTTTGCCATTGGTAAATCCTTTATAGATAAAATTGGAACTACATATATGTTTGTTACCTCTATGAAAAATATAATATATTTAAATACCATTACTGCCAATTACGGCATTTCACCTGATGATTTTGACGATTTTGAAAAACAAATCGAGTTCAGGGGTGTAAAAAAATCAAGCTGGGAAAACAGTGCTGTGAAAACCCCAGGCATCAAAAGGGACAGGAAATTTCTACTGCTTTTTTCAATAGCAGCAGTAGTTGTAATTATAATTACCCTAAATCCTATAATAATGTATTTCAGCAATACAATTCCAGCAAGAATGCCTTTGACATTCAATACGGATTTTACACCTGAAAAATTCGGAACGGGAAAGCAGTTTGCATTTAAACAGATGAGTTACGGCCTGCTTAATATGGCTATATTGTTTTGTATGTATTATGCAGGTTTCTTATATGCAAAATACGACAGAAAGTCTTCCTATAAGTTTATGCTCATAGCCATAATAGCAGCTGTTGTGTTTTTAATGATGCAGATGAGAGTAATATTAACTTTTAAATAGAATTTTAGATCATTGGAAATGGAGATAAAACATGAATCTCAGTTTAAGATTGAAAAGTATATGTGATATGGTGGACAGATGCGATTGTATGGCTGATATAGGTACCGATCATGCATATATTCCAGTATATCTTGTGAAAAACAACATATGCAGCAGGGCAATAGCGTCAGACATAAACAAGGGCCCGATAAACAAGGCCAATATAAACATAAGGGTGGAAGGACTGCAGGATAAAATAGAGTGCAGGCTTGGAAGCGGTCTTAATACCATAACATCGGGAGAGGCCCAGGTGATTGTAATTGCAGGAATGGGCGGGAATCTCATAAGAGACATAATAAATGAGAATATTTCTGTATTTAAAAGTGCTAAAAATTTTATACTCCAGCCTGTTCAAAATCCCGAGGTACTTAGAAAGTACATATATAATGCAGGATTTAAAATAATTGATGAAGATTTGTGTATTGACGAAAATATATTTTATGAGATAATAAAAATAGAGTATGGTAACAATATAAGAAAATCAGACTGTATATTTTATGAAGTCGGTGAAAAATTATTGGAAAAGAAACATCCACTTCTCGCAAAATTTATAAACCGAAAGATACAAAAGTATGAAAATATACTTGGTTATATAGGGGAAGAAAGCAAGTCTGCCAAAAAGAAAAAGTCAGATTTGGAGAGAAAGATAATTAGATTACAGGAGTTGATTAAATGCCTCTGAAAGTAAAGGATATACACGACATAATGGAACAATATGCACCTTCAAGATTGAAGGAAGACTATGATAATGTCGGCTTGATGATAGGAAACATGAAAAATGAAGTTAAGTCTGTTCTGGTTTCACTGGACTGCACTCTGGAGGTAATTGAAGAGGCAAAAAATAACGGCTGCAATCTTATTTTTACCCATCATCCACTCCTGTTTTCAAAACCTAAATCAATAACCACAGATACGCTTACCGGACTTAAGATAATTAAACTTATAAAAAATGATATAAATGTATATTCAAGTCATACTAATCTGGATTCTACTTTTGGGGGCTTGAATGATATAATAATGCAGATGCTGAATTTTAAAAACTCCAGTATTATTGAACACTGCTGCATTGACAGGGATTATTTTACATCACATTCAGGAATAGGAAGGTTTTCAGAGCTTGAAAGTTCTATTACCCTAGCAGAACTCTGTGTTCAAGTAAAGGAAAAATTACAAATCAAGCATTTGAGATATGTTGGAGATGACAATAAAATCATAAAAAAGGTTGCTGTTATAAATGGAAGTGGAAAGGACTATTTTTACAAGGCAAAAATGTTGGGGGCAGATTGTATTATAACAGGAGATACAACCTATCATTATGTAAGTGATTTTAATGAAGAAGGTATAGCTGTCATAGATGCAGGACATTTTGGAACTGAGTGGCCAGCTATTTCCAGGGTAGCAGATTATTTGAAGAATAGAATAGAAGCTATGGGATTTCAAAATAATGTTATTTTGTCTAAGACAAATGCAGATCCGTACAAATATAAGTGATAAGTAGAAGTGAATTATATGTTCATTTCTACTTTTTTTGTCCCCATTTATCTTGAAACAAGCAAATTGAAAATAAGGAGGAATTTATTATATGCTAGATCTATTAATTCAAATTCAGGAGAACATACAAATAGTAAAAAATTCAGAAAAGAAGCCCAAGAATGATGAGAACTTGAATCATATGAAAAAAATCAAAAAAGAGTTTGAAGAAGAGAAGAAGAATTATATGATTATAAAGGAAAAACTCAATAATATAGAGAAGAACATTAAAGTTATAGATATCAAAATTGAAAGTATAAAGAGGGAAATCTCGGAAGATGAAAATAAGCTCTACAGCAATTTAAAGTATGATTTGAAGTTGATGAACAGGCTGGGAAAATCTATTGAAGTAAAAAAAGAGGAATTGAAGAATACGGAGGATAGGAATCTGGAGTTGTTGTATGAGGAAGATGAATTCGCCAAAAAGAAAATTACAAGTAAGGATAAGCTTATTGTGCTTAAGGATAATTTTTATAAATGCAAGGAAATTCACAATAAAGAAATATTGAAGACTAGAGAAAAAGTAAAGGAGGCTGAACAAAATATACGCAAGCTGGAAAAAAAGATTCCCAAAGAAATACTGGATAAATTCTATGAAATATTGAAAGTAAGGGGAACAGGAGCAGCACAGCTTGAGGGAGGAATATGCCAGGGATGCAGAATGAAAGTATCGGCCATAACACTGGATGACATAAGCAAAAATAGAAGTATAGTATATTGTGACAACTGCGGAAGGATAATTTATTGTAACTGCAATGATAAAAAACTTCTTGAAAAAACAAAAATAGTATGATATTATCTTACTTGCGAGTAAGTCAGACAATCGCTGCTGTATTTTATACAGGAGAGGAAAGTCCGAGCTCCACAGGGCAGGATGCTGGGTAACTCCCAGTCAAGGTAACTTGAAGGATAGTGCAACAGAGATATACTTCCGAATTTTTTCGGTAAAGGTGGAAAGGTGAGGTAAGAGCTTACCAGCGCAATGGTGACTTTGCGGCTATGTAAACCCCATCTGGAGCAAGATCGAATAGGAAAGCATTAAAAAAGTGGCCCGCTTTGCTTTCGGGTAGTATCGCTGGAATCTATTGGCAACAATAGGTCTAGATAGATGATTGTCTAATACAGAACTCGGCTTATAGATTTACTCAGATACTGAAAACACTGGGCTCACGGCTCGGTGCTTTTTATTTTGCCACCGATTTGCTGCCTGTTTCTGCTGCAATAGTATTTTTCCCTTGACTTTTGGCTTTGTAAAGAAACTTATCTGCTCTTTGCAGCATTGACTGTGTATTTTCATTTTTCTGAAGTGATACCAGTCCAAAACTGCAGGTGATATTATCTATTCTGTCATATTTATTTTTCAGGATACAGACCCTTATTCTTTCCGTTATTCTCAAAGTATCATTTATGGCAGTATCGGGGAAAAGTATTACAAATTCATCACCGCCCCATCTGGCAAAGATATCAGTACTTCGAAGCTCATCTTTTATTATTGATGTTGTAGTTTTCAGGACACTGTCACCGACAAGATGCCCGTAATTATCATTGATTTTTTTAAAGTCGTCAATGTCGAAGATAATCAGTGAAAGGGGCTTCCCATACATATTACAATACTCAGTCCACCAGTTGAGTTCCTGATCGAATTTTCCTCTATTATATATTCCTGTAAGTGGATCGGTTGCTGACAATCTTAAAAGTCTTTTGCTATTTGCAAATTGTTTTCTCCTATAAAAATTGCTCATATATGCTTTCATATTTCCAAATATAATGAATATTATACAGTATTTAACAGCTTTTAAAAGTACATCCGTTTCTATGTATTCTATACAATTAGTGTAGATAATCAAAAAAAATAGATTGAAAAAGACAGAAATAATTTGTGTATTGATGAGTTTATTTGGCATAATATATATTCCCCAAGTAATAGCCATTATGCTGAAGAATGGTATTAAACCGTTGGGTCCATATTCAAATACCAAAACTATAAAAGAAATAAAAAATACAATTTCGTATGCTGTTGTTATACGGATAATACTAAAATAGCTGTTGATTTTCTTTACCCTAAAATATATAATTATCGACAAAATAAAAAATACTACTCTGATGAACGATATAGTCATGAATAAAGACAGGCTTTTAATGACAAAATAGTCTGAAATTATAAACGACATATATATAGCTCCAAATATAAGAGCCATATTCCCTGTAAGCCTTGAAGAATAATTGATATCGTAATGTAAAAATTCCATTTCTAAATCCTTGTCTACAAATCCACCAAAAAAGGACATAGCATACTTATCATTATCTTTCATTGATAAGAAACCTCCAAGTTCAAATTTATTACCTTTTTCGTTATGTATAAATTTTACTACTCCCGGTTGATTTTATCAACAGAATTGTCGGTGGAAGACCGGAGAAACATACAATAAATAGGATTTTACAGGCCTGATATTTTTTATTTTACTGTATTTTTGATATAATGGACTAAAGTTAAAGGAGGAAATTGTCATGGAATATGAAGGGATTGTATATAGGCCACCAAGTGAAGCTAGGAGCCTTATAATTCAGGTTACAATAGGATGTGCACATAATAAATGCAGTTTCTGCAGTATGTACAGGAATAAGAGATTCAGAATAAGAAGTACAGAAGAAATATATAAGGATCTGAATGAAGCCAGAAGGATCTATGGTTATGTAGATCGAATATTTCTTGCAGACGGAGATGCGCTGGTACTTCCAATGAAAAAATTAAAGGAAATATTGTTCAAGATAAATACACTTTTCCCGGAGTGCAGGAGGATTTCAGCCTATGCAACTCCAGGAGATATTTTAAGAAAGTCACTGGATGAACTCAGGGAATTGAAAAATCTTGGGGTAGGAATTTTGTATATGGGAATTGAAAGTGGCAGTGATAAAATATTGAATGAAATAAAGAAAGGGGCTGCAGCTTCTGAAATAATAGAAGCAGGGAGAAAGGTAAAAAGCAGCGGAATCAAGCTTTCTACTACATTTATTTCTGGAATAGGTGGAAAGGACAAGTGGAGGGAGAATGCCAGAGAGTCTGCGAAAGTCATAAATTCCATTTGCCCTGATTATGTAGGACTGCTTACTCTTATGGTTGAAAAGGGAACTCAGATGTATGCAGATATAGAATGCGGACGGTTTAGACTTCTAGGCCCTGAAGAGGTTATGCTTGAAACCAGGGAGCTTGTTAAAAATATTGATGTTGACAACTGTATTTTCAGAAGTAACCATGCCTCGAATTATGTATCCCTGGGAGGAACATTATCAATGGACAAAGAGAAGTTAATAAATATAATTGACGGGGTTTTAAAGGGACAACATGGATACAAGCCTGAAAAATTCAGAATGTTGTAATTATGATTTCATTTTCTGTTCAACCAGTTCAAGGGCCTTGATATCATCGATGTATCCAATTGGAAAAACATAGTCGGGTATAATATCTGCAGAAAGTATGAAATAAAGCAGACAGCTGCCGAGTATGGCTTGTTTTTCCCTGGAAATATCTTTTTTCACAAACTCGCTGTACATGTTTTGCAGCTTTTCTACAAAAAATCCACTCCCGTTTATACCCTCAAGTTTTTTTTGAAAATCCTTATATATTATATTTTTACCTTCCGGAGTCAATGCATACTGTTCGTATTTTTCCAGCTCTGCTTTTATTTTGTCTATGTCACATTTATAGTTTAATGAATTCATCACATTTAATATTTCTGATGAGTCTGTATTACTTTCTCCTATGTTGTAGCCAGCAGATTTCAAAAGCACTTCCATGGGCACATTCAGGTGTCTTGAAAGTTTTTCAATATGATTTATGTTTGCTCTCTGTTTCCCGTTTATAATTCTGGAAATAGTTGCGGTATCTATACCTGTTAATTTGCTCAATTTTCTCATTGAGATTGATCTATCCTTTAAAATCGATTTTAACATTCCACCCAATTGGGATTTCTGGTAGTTTGAATCCATATTTATCACCTCATAAAAGTATTGTTAGTACATTATATGCAGTATATTGTTCAATATTTAAGTGTTTATATAATTTCAACATTAAGTTGACAGATGAGAAACAATTTTGAGATTTTCGTATATTATGTATTAGGATTAAATATTGAGCCTGAGAGGTGACAAAAAGATGAGTGAGTTACAGGAAGATTTTAATATTGTCAGTGACACTAAATGTAATAAAAACAAATTACTTATTCTCTTTAGTATTATAGGACCGGGATTTTTGGCAGCTATGGGAGACAATGATGCAGGTGGGCTTATTTCATATTGTATAACTGGAGCCAAATTTGGAACAAGTTTTTTTATACCACTTTCCATTTGCCTGGCTTTTATTACTTATACAATTCAGGAGATGTCCATGAGGCTTAGTGTTGTAACACAGAAAGGATTTACAGCTCTTATAGGAAAATATTATGGCAAGTTCTGGATGAAATATAATGTCACAGCCATTTTCATAGAAAATATATTGATGCTTACCACAGAATTTATAGGAATGTCTGCCGGATTGATTGTACTTGGAATACCTATGTGGATTGGTGTTGTGGTAAGTCTTGCACTGGTATTGTCTGTAATAACTTTTTCAGGGTATTGGACAAAAGAGAGGTTGTCTCTGTTCATTGGTTTTTTTAACATAGTATTTGTCATAATAGCTTTCATGACACATCCTGATACAGGAAAAATAATTGATACGTTTGTCAGCTGGAACTATACAAAGGGAAATGGGAATATATTATGGTATATTGCCGCCATAGTTGGAAATTCAGTGGCTCCATGGATGATCTTTTTTCAGGGAAGTGCCTGTATAGACAAGGGAATTGTGAAGAACAATATAAAATTTGGACGTATAGATACAGCGGCAGGTTGTGTGATACAGGCAGCGGTTGCTATATGTGTTATTATTTCCGGGGCAGCACTGTTTGGCAAAGTAGGTAATCTGGACAGTATGGGACCTGCTGCAGTTATAACTGCATTCAGCAGCAACATTGGAAGTATATCCGGAATTTTATTTGGAATTGGACTTTTTAATGCAGGACTTCTGGCTTCAATTACAATATCCCTTTCTACAACCTGGTGTGTATCGGAAGCCTTTAATTGGGATCACAGCTTGAATTCAAAAATATCTGAAGCACCAAGGTTTTATGCAGTTTATATTGGAAGCGTGATCCTGGCGGCAATCATATCCTTGATACCGAATCTTCCCTTGAACTATATGGCTGTTTTAACGCAAGTTATAGGTGGCTTCCTCATGGTACCGATACTTGTTTTCCTGTTGATGCTGACCAACAAGAAGGAACTTATGGGGAAGTATGTAAACGGAGTATTTGTAAATATAAGGGCAAATGTAGTTGTAATGATACTTGTAACTGTAATTGTACTTTTGACACTTAATTTCATTACGGGTTGTTTTTAAATGTAAATATTGCTACAATAGGTCTATATTTAGTAGAGGAAGTGACTTCATATGAATCCAGTAGCTTTTTCAATAGGTGGATTTCAAATAAGGTGGTACGGTGTAATAATAGCTGTTGGTATTGTGGCTGCCTTTATATTGGCAAATATAAATTGCAGAAAGGGAAATTATGATTTTGATACTATTGTAGATATATTTTTAATTGCATTTCCATTTGCCATAATAGGTGCAAGGGTATACTATGTCATATTTCAGTTTCAGGACTACAGGGGAAATTTAGCGGATATTTTCAATATAAGACTGGGAGGACTTGCAATACATGGAGGACTTATATTCGGCCTCACTGCCGCCTATATATATACACGATATAAGAACAAGGATTTTGCAAAAATAGCCGATCTTCTCGCTCCTTCCATAGTACTTGCACAGGCTATTGGAAGATGGGGAAATTTTTTTAATGGAGAAGCACACGGGGGCCAGGTAAGTTACGAATTCATCAGCAGATTCCCTGGATTTATACAGAGGGGAATGCATATAGATGGAGTTTATTATCATCCCACCTTCCTGTATGAATCCATATGGAATTTGCTGATATGTATTGTTCTTGTATATATATTCAGAAGAAAGCATGAGAAAGGTACTGTGATAGCAGCTTACATAGGACTTTACTCTCTCGGAAGATTTTTTATTGAAGGGCTCAGAACTGACAGCCTCATGATTGGCCCCATTAGAATGGCACAGCTTGTAAGTATTTTAGGTATAATATTCAGTATTGTATTTCTTATAGTAATCAGATCAAAAAAACAGAAACCACTGCATTGATAAATTAATGCAGTGGTGATATTTATTATTCGGATTCTACTAATGTAAGATTTAAAGTTTTTATCTTGCCGTCACGTGATACTACAATGGAAACAGTGTCACCGGATTTGTGTTTTGCTTTTATCTCATTTATTTCATTTACCGATGTAACTTTTTTTCCGTCAAATTTCTGTATTATGTCATCTACCTGCAAACCGGCCTTTTCGGCAGGACTTGATCTTTCAACTTCTGCTATATAAACACCCTGATCGGAATCTATACATGCAATCCCAATCTTTAATGATGGCTTCAAAAGTCCGCTCAATTTAGACTTTACGGTATTTATTGGAATAGAAAATCCTATTCCCTCCACGTCACCACCTATTTTGGCGGAGTTCACACCTACTACCTGTCCAAGTGAATTTACGAGGGCTCCACCGCTGTTTCCGGGATTTATAGCCGCATCTGTCTGTAAAAAACTCTGAGAAGTATCACCAACACTTATCTCTCTGTTTGTAGCGCTTATGATTCCGCTTGTTACAGATCCCAGAAGTTCCTTGCCAAGAGGATTTCCAATGGCAACTACCGGGTCACCTACCTGCAGCTTTGAAGAATCGCCAAGTTCAGCAACAGCTGGCATTGCAACTTTGGTGGTTACTTTTATAACGGCAAGATCCTGATTTGCATTATAGTTTACTACTTTGGCAGGTACTTCCTTTTTGTTGTTAAGTATTACACTTACAGTTTGGGCTCCCTGTACTACATGATAATTGGTAAGTATATATCCATCTGAATTTATAATAATACCGGAACCCATGCCGTCCTCCTCCTGCATGCCTCCATTGCCTGAAAATCCAAAATAGCTGCCCTGGGAAATTGTCTTTACAGATACACCGACTACTGCAGGACTTACCCTTTTGGCTATTTCAGCTACACTTAGGCCACTACTTTTATTTGAGCTGGAGTTTGTAGATACATTGGAAACCTGGGATTGTGGAATCTTAACTGAATTTGCAACACTTTCATACAGTGGGGTGTTT
>Ga0334882_1002455_pt1 | contig 18860 bp, 19 predicted proteins | sample GraSluR1_MG_5_FD_207226 | JGI IMG/M metagenome (GOLD analysis project Ga0334882, IMG submission 207226) | Sludge microbial communities from methane-producing bioreactor in Wageningen University, Netherlands - Granular Sludge_15_04-R1 | ecosystem: Engineered > Bioreactor > Anaerobic >...
CAAATCATACTGATAGTCAGCAGCATCTCTGAAAAGGGTGATGTAATCATGAATGGTTATATATTAAAGCATGGTCAAAAAGATTTGTTGTGTAAGCTTTTCGTTTCCGGAACCGGTGGAACCTTTGGTTCTAAAGTTAACTTGATGGGTGATGGGTTTAAGAGAGCCGGAAAAGAGCTGGCCCGTCAAATGAATATCCTATTTAAAAGAGGAAGAATTTAAAATTTATGTGTCCCAACAAGTAAAATCTAAAAAACTATAGATAAATGAAAAATATCTTTTTTCTAATTGTTATGGGAATATCTCTTTGTTCCTGTGGAATATCACGGACTATGGCCAAGATGAACTTGTCAATTGAATCAGTTGATGTTACAAAAGACAATCATTCTTTCATAGACAATTCTGTTGATAACATAAGTGTAGACGATGTGAAATATATGACATACAAAGATGATGTCGTTGATATTAAATGGAATGTCGGCGATAATCGATTTGTACTAGTATTAGAAAATTTATCAAATCAGACAATAAAAGTTCTTTGGGACGATGCCGCATATATTGGTCCTTCTGGAATTGCAACTCGGGTCATGCATACAGGGACAAAGTATTCTGAAAGAAACGACTTCCAACCACCCTCTATTGTTCCCAAAAAAGCTGCAATAAATGAAGATGTTATTCCTACTGGAAACGTTTATTATGCCGATGGATGGAATGAGACTTATCTCCTAATTTATAATGTTAACAATAACAAAGATTTTGATGTTATAAAACGTGATTATATTGGAAAAAGTGTTAAGGTATTATTGCCAATTTTAATCCGAGAAGAGAAAATTGAGTATCTGTTTAATTTTACTATTCAGAGTGTTACAAAGTTTACTGTGACTCCAAACTACAGCTATTAATGTGACCAAAACAGACTATCCACCCGAAACCAAAGAGCTGACAGAACGTTTCTTTTCAGCACTAAACACCCTTTCACAACAGAAAGTGATTCGGGGAAAGGCAACTTTTGTTAAAAGATATGGTCTGGACCTTCGGAACTTTTACAAAGTTCAGGAGCACCAAATCCGAATCAAACCTGAATGGCTCGTTTACCTGGTCCGGGATTATAACGTTTCTGCCAATTGGCTGGTTTTGGGGAAAGGGGGAATGTTCAATTAAGAATAATTGACGCCCTGAAAATGCGAAGAACTCAATTATACATCATATAACACTATGATAAATCATTACGACCATGAAAAAACTATTGCTTTTATTTGTTTTTTTTCCATTGATATTGGGGGCACAAGAACAGAAAAAAGAATACCTGTTCTATCACATTCGCAACTTCAACGTACAAGTTAGCGGAAGAAGTGGGTATGTTGATAACGGTGTCGGCATCCGCAAATTCTTTGGCAACACGATGGAGGCAATATCTTATTTTCAAAACTTGGGATGGAATTTTGAGGAAAACTGGGGCCCACGGTACTCATTCTCAAAAGATGTTACAGGATGGACAAACCAACAGGTAGAAGAATTTCTAAACAAGGTAAAGATAACAGACGACAGACGATCCGTACATGAAATATATTCCAAACGTGAACGCAAGCGACTTGACGAAAAGGCAAAAGAATTAGGGCTGGATCCGATTAAGTGGCCATAATGTAATAATGAAAATAATTAAAGAACCTTTCACTAAGAATTAACCCTAAATGGCTCGTGTCACTCGTTCGAAACAATAACATTTCTGCTGAGTGGTTGATTTTGGGGAAAGGGGGAATGTTCTTCCAATAATCCCTTCACATGTTCCAATCAATAAAAAAGAAAATGATAATTATTCACTTATAGTGAGCCATACTCCCCATAAAAAGAATTATCTAATAAAAATATTAGCTTCCAACAACCTCAACACCCTACATCAATGAAACTCTACGAAACCCTCGAGAAACATTTGAAAACAAACCCAAAGTACGTTACAGATGACGGAGATTTGAAAAAATGGGTAATACTAAATAAAGCACAAAGTTTTGACGAAGAACTAATTGGTTTGTTGCTCGAAAACGATGAACTGAAAAATAAGTTTTTTGTTAACGTAAAAGACGTTATGGTGTTTAACCAAAACTTGTTTGTTCAATTTTTTGAACAGAAAAATTACTTAAACGACAGTTATACAAAATACAAAAACAAGATAGGGCTTACCATTGATGGGAAGCTACTTAAACAAAACAACGACGTTGCTTTAGTTTGGCCGTTCAAAGATTGCGTATTAGAGGGCGGGCAAAGCAGGGAAGAAGACAATCGTGAAGAAATATTCTTTAATGAAATTTTGGCACAAGACGAGATTACACAATTAAAGGAACCTAAAGTACTGACTAATGCGAAGATGTATGACAAAGACGGAGAACATCCCTTCAATGCTTTCACCCGTAATGCAGAGCTTAATAAGCAAAGAGGATTGGCCGAAGATACCATTACTGACAATCTGATAATTAAGGGCAACAACTTACTTGCTTTGCACACACTGGAAAAAGAGTTTGCAGGAAAAGTAAAACTTATTTATATCGATCCACCTTATAACACTGGAAATGACAGCTTTCAATATAATGATTCATTCAATGAAAGTACTTGGCTAACCTTTATGAAAAATCGGCTTGAGATTGCAAGAGACTTGTTATCCAAAGATGGAAAAATGTTTATACAGTGTGATGATAACGAACAAGCATATCTTAAGATTTTGATGGACGAAGTATTTAAAGCACAAAATTTTGTAGAAACATTTGTATGGAAGAATACAGATAATGCACCAGCCCTTTCAAAAAAGACTCGGAAAAACCTTGAGTTTATTCATTGCTATGAAAAAGTTCTTGATACAACTAAAGGATATGTTGGGAGAGACAGTGATAATGATGATGCGCCTTTATTAAATAGTGGTAATCCAATCACTGTTTTAGAATTCAAACCAGAAATTATACAGTTTAGAATCCCTGATGGTAATTATCCCAAAGGTAGTTATGATAAGGTTGAGCTACTTGATGATTTGGTCGTTAATAAGGGAAAGAATGAGAACACAATTAGATTGAAAGGTCGATTCAAATGGCAACAATCTTTTTTGGATAGCGAAGTTAGCAATGGAACATATTTCTTAGTCAAATCAAATAAGTTTTCTATTAGGTATCAAAGGGAAATTGCTTCAAATATGGCACCTGATAAATTAATTGATGAAATTTATCTTTCCAAAGCCATAGGTGTAGAAACAAATGAAGATTCAAAGAAGCACATTGACTCTCTAAATCTTAATTTCAACTCTTATCCCAAACCAGAATCTTTGATTGGCTTTTTGATTAAGGCTGTTACTGTAGAAGGAGATATTGTTTTAGACTATCATTTAGGAAGCGGTACGACAGCATCAACTGCCCACAAAATGAACCGTCAATATATTGGTGTAGAACAAATGGACTACATAGAAACCGTTGCCGTTGAAAGGCTAAAAAAAGTAATTGAGGGAGAACAAGGTGGTATTTCAAAATCAGTTAATTGGCATGGTGGTAGCTCATTTATATATCTCGAACTAAAAAAATATAATCAAACATTTATTGAGCAGATTGAAGAAGCCCAAGATACCGAAGCTCTCTTGTATATTTGGGAGCAAATGAAGGCCAAAAGCTTCCTTAACTATAATTTAGATATTAAAAAACAGGATGAACACATAGAAGAATTTAAGGCCTTTAGCCTTAAAGAACAGAAGCAACACCTTTGTGAAATATTGGATAAAAACCAACTATATGTTAATCTATCTTCGCTAAATGACACTGACTTTGCTTGTAGCGAAGAAGAAAAGAAAGTAACCAAAGATTTTTACCAAATAAACGATTAGTCAATGGCTTTCTTATATGACATTTTATTGAGCGAATTTGGTAAAAGAACACTGTCACAAATTGTAGTACCAAATTGTATCACCGATAATCTTAAGCCTAATTTCAGCATACGACCTTATCAAATTGAGGCCTTTCAGCGTTTTATCATTTGCCATTCAGAAGAATTTCAGGGCAAACCTGGAGATCCACTGCATTTGCTTTATAATATGGCAACCGGAAGTGGTAAAACCCTAATTATGGCAGGTCTGATATTATACCTCTTCGAAAAAGGATATCGGAACTTTTTGTTTTTTGTAAACAGCAATAATATTATTCAGAAAACAAAAGACAATTTCCTGAATCAACATGCCTCTAAATATTTGTTTAATAGTAAAATCCAAATTAACGGGACTGATGTTTATGTAAAAGAAGTAGAAAACTTTGAAGAAGCTGATAATCATAACATCAACATTAAGTTTACTACAATTCAACAATTGCACATTGACCTAAACAACACTAAAGAAAATGGTGTTACATATGAGGATCTAAAGGATAGAGAAATGGTTCTGATAGCTGATGAAGCCCATCATTTAAGCTCATCAACCAGAAACAACGGGAACTTATTCGAAAGCTGGGAGGGTACTGTATTAAAGATTCATCAACAAAACCACAAAAACTTACTTTTAGAATTTACCGCCACTTTAGATTATGAGAACATTGAGATACTGAGGAAATACCAAAATAAGGTCATCTATAAATACGATTTGGTACAATTCAGAAAAGACAAGTATTCAAAAGAAATAAACCTTATCCGGTCATTATATGATGAACGTGATCGTATCATACAATCGCTAATTCTTAACCTGTATCGCCAGGAATTAGCAACTTCACATAACATCAATCTGAAGCCCGTAATTCTCTTTAAGGCGAAAAGGACTATCATTGAATCGGAGAATAACAAAGAGAACTTTCATAAACTCATTGACGATTTTTCGGTGGATATGGTTCAGAAAATCAGAAAAACATCCACCATTCCAATCGTTCAAAAAGCATTTTCATTCTTTGAAACAAAAGGTATTTCAGACGATGAAATTGTCACCCGAATACAGTCTACTTTTCGTTACGAAAATTGCCTGAGCGCCAACAATGATTCAGAAGCTGAAAAAAACCAGATTCTTCTCAACACATTAGAAGATGAGAATAATCCAATAAGAGCAATATTTGCTGTTCAAAAATTAAATGAGGGCTGGGATGTCTTAAACCTGTTTGATATTGTTCGTCTGTATGAAGGTAGAGATGGCCGAGAAAATCGTCCCGGAAAAACAACCATGTCCGAAGCACAGCTCATAGGACGAGGAGCAAGATACTTCCCGTTTATTATCGAACCAGGGCAGGATCAATTTACAAGAAAGTTTGATAATGATATCTCTAATGACTTAAAAGTCCTCGAAGAACTTTATTATCATACAAAAGAAGATAGCAGATACATAGCTGAACTGAAGATCGCTCTTAAAGAAACTGGTATTTACGATGATGAAGCAAATATGGTAACCAAGAAGTTGGAATTAAAACCAACGTTTAAAGAAACGGCATTCTATAAAGACGGTCATGTTTTCTTTAACAAAAAGATCCCAAAATCTTATGACAACGTTAGAACATTTTCTGATTTAGGTGTAAATAAAACTAATTATCGCCATACCCTATCTTCAGGAGCAGGAATCATGACAAGTGTATTTGTTGATGAAACAGAAGCAACAGTTAGTGAGTCAACAACAATTTCAAAAGAAATAAAAGTATCTTCTATTCCAAAACACATTATCCGTTATGCGTTAAGTCAAAATCCCTTTTACTATTTTGAAAATGTATCTCGTTATATTCCTTCTCTTGGCACTCTTTCAAATTTCATTGATAGTCAGGACTTATTAGCAAACATTAATATAACATTTAAAGCAACAAGTAAAAGGCTTAAGGAAATTACACATTATGACTATCTACAAGCGATAAGTGGACTCCTTAAGGAAATTGAAGAGGAAATCAAAGCAAATATTGTGGAATATGAGGGTTCAGACTTTATTTCTAAAAGAATATATGAGGTATTCCATGATAAAGATATCCGTGTTGAGAAGGATGATGAACGAGCAAAAGGCCAAGAAGAACTTGTTGCAGATGTTCCCTGGTATGTTTATAACGCTAACTATGGAACATCAGAAGAAAAGAAATTTGTAGCTTTATTTGCCAGGCTTATAGAAGATATTAGCCTAAAATACAACGACATTTATTTAATCAGAAACGAACGGGAACTTAAAATCTTTGACAAAGTCGGAAGAGCATTTGAACCCGACTTTTTACTGTTCTGTAAACAAAACGACAGAGATAAACTCTATTACCAAGTATTCATTGAACCGAAAGGCCAATTCCTGATAGCTAATGATAAATGGAAAGAGGACTTTTTAAATGAAATTCGATCGGAAGAAAAAACAATTACAATTAACACAGATGAATTTCTTATTACAGCAGTCCCATTTTACAACTATGATAATGAAAATGAATTTAAAACGATACTTAACGAAATTCTAAAAATTTAATGCTTTTCATCCCACTATTTAAAACTATTGATTATTTCAAAGAGCGTAATTATGAAGCAGTAGCTTCTGTTGCAACAGATCTATTGAATTCTTCTCCTGAAAGCAACCAGGAGCTGATTAAACAGTCCAACGAGACGATTACCCTATTCTCCCTTGACAATAAAGAAAACTCAGAAAGAATCGGACAGGAAATGATCGATCTTCTGTTTGAACTGATCGAGAATCACAGATCCGATTTTGACACCACCACCCTTTTTCAGTTCAAAGAAGAAATATTCGACCTGACCTACGAGTGGATCAGAAAAAACAAGCTCCGGAAAAGCCTGAAACGTTATCCGGATATCTTTGAGAGCTGCTTTATTTTCTGTTTGTACAATTATGTGGAGGTGGTGAGGAGGGAAAAGGAATAAGAAAAGCTATATCCAAGTTGTGAGAAACCCTAATAATACTTACTCCTTAAACAAAATCTTGATTTGGAAAAGAATCAAAATGAAATGGAAAAAGCAGATTCGATGATAGAAGAATTGGATAGAATAAAAGAAATACTCTCTATCCATTATTCAAAAATGTACTCCAAAAACATCGAGAAAAGACATATATTTTATGCGCTTTTTATATTACTTGAGGAAAAACATAATTTGGAATGGCCTGGTAATTTATGGGACATTAATCTTGATCTGGATGATGCAAAAAAACTATTAAATGATTTTGACTTCGACATCATTATTAATGGAATTGAAATTGACAAAGATATTTTTCCAAAAAGTATCCTTGTTCAATATAAAGCCATGTTTAAGGCAAAAGGCCTTATTTGGATAATAAATAAATATGATCCTGATCCATTCCCTTCAAATCCTCATGCTCATCAATTGGACAACAATATTAAACTGGACTTGAGCAATGGGAAGTGCTACAAAAAGAAAGTACATATTCATACAATAACAACGAAGGATTTATTGAAAATTAGAAAAAGAGCTTCAACTGTCTATAAAGGAGAATTACCAAGATTAGAAAAATAAAAACCAAAAAGGGCTGCTTACAATTAATAGCACTCTGGGCGATCTGTAAGCCCCGAATGTGAAAGTTTGCAGAGAAAGTGAGGAAGAATATTTATGTGATACAAAGAACATCAGGTGCTACAATTTTCAATATTCAAATTAATTGGAAGTATAAGATTAAGAAAGATTACATGATACAATAATAAACCTATAAGTTGATTTAATGAATATAATTTCTATATTTGCAGACCAGTTATTTGCGTTTCATTACGACCATGAGACTCATAATGAGTTGCATAGATTATTAGCATTATGGACTGATACTGCATATTTATACCAGTTTGTCAAGCAAAACAGAGCTGATACACCTCAAAAGGTATCAATTTCTACCTTGGTCAATCAACTTCTTGATAATGCAAATGAAATTGATGATGCCATAAACGAAATAACCACAAATCCCGAAAGATGTTTGGAAGAATTTTTCAAACCTTTAAACGACCATGAATTACACATTATCGAACTATCTAGACAGAAAGGTAGAAAAAACTATTTGAGATTATATGCGATTAGAATCGACAAAAACTGTTTTGTTATTACAGGTGGAACTATAAAATTTCACTATAAAAATAAAGACCGACCGCATACACAAATAGAAATGCTAAAAATTGAAAGATGTCGTGATTTTCTGAAAGGCAATAACGTATTTGATGCCGATTCATTTTTTGAATTTTTAAATGAACAACTATGACAAACAAAGAAAAATTTCTTCAACTCGTCTCAGGCGAAGACCCTAATACGATCAAAGAGGTAAAACAGCGAATAAATAATCGTGCAATGTTGCGTGAATCACAGCAAATTGCCATAAAGGTGCTAATGAAATTAGACCATTTAGGATGGTCGCAAAAATACCTTGCATATATAATGGGGGTTTCTCCTCAACAGATTACAAAAATTGTTAGTGGTAAAGAGAACTTAACAATTGAAACCCAAATTAAGTTGCAAACTATTTTAGATATTCCAGTGTTGGCAACCTACTATGAAAACACAATACCAGAAATGGACCAATTTGTTATCACTGTTAAAAAACAGGTTGAAATATTGGTAGCACCTCCAATTCAGAGTTGCAATGACTACGAAGCAACTAAAACAATGGAAGCAAAAAATTGCATTTATTCACAAGAATGTGTTGAAGTATTCAACTAATTATGAAAAAAGATAACACACATATTAGGTTTGCTCTTCAAGGCATAAAAACAGAGCAATTTGCCATTATTGAGGAGAACTATACTCCAAATAAAAAAACAGATTTAGGGACTAAATTACAGTTTAAACTAGACCAAAAAAACCACAAAATTGGAGTGTTTCTTGGATTTGAATTTATGCAAATCAAGAAGGTTTTTCTGAAAATTCAAGTAAGCTGTCATTTTCAAATTGAAGAAAATTCTTGGGCAACATTTGTTCAGGAAAACAAGTTGGTTATACCTAAAGGTTTTTTGGCTCATTTAGCAGTGATAACCATTGGTACAACAAGAGGTGTCTTATTTGCTAAAACAGAAGCGACACCATTTTCAATTTTTATTCTGCCTACTCTAAATATTGCATCTATAATAAAAGAAGATGCCATTTTTGAAATTAAAAACATGTAATGTTATTTATTGTACCTCTAGTTAATGAATGTGGAGATAAAGATACAAATGCACAAAACACTTCATTTCAGTCCCTTTTTCCAGTCCCCTCTTTTATAAAAGTCTGATATATAACACCTGTTTGTAATCCCAACCGGATCACAAGAAGCCCTGCGAATGAAAATTTGCAGGGCTTTTGCGTACCCGGCGGGATGGAGCTTGCTCAAGCCCGTTCGGGTGCGGAAAAGGAAGCGCAGCAGCATGCTGCGCAGGCTTCTTGTAAGATGGCCCCCCGCAGGGGGCCGGGATGTCGGAGCGCAGCGACGAAATCCCTCCGGGCGCAACCCTCCATTTACCTTCTCCCCCCTATTCCATCCTCATATAAGGTCCTTTTTGAAGACAAACTGTAATTTTTTTCCAATCCATCCTCATATAAGCCCGTTTTTGAGGACAAACTGTAGTTTTTATCCAGTCCGTCCTCATAGAAGCCCCTTTTTGAGGACAAACTGTAGTTTTTATCCAGTCCGTCCTCATAGAAGCCCCTTTTTGAGGATGAACTGTAGTTTTTTTCCAGTCCGTCCTCATAGAAGCCCTTTTTTGAGGATGAACTGTAGTTTTTTTCCAATCCCTCCTCATATAAGCCCCTTTTTGAGGACAAACTGTAATTTTTTTCCAATCCATCCTCATTTGAGCCCCTTTTTGAGGACAAACTGTAGTTTTTTCCCAATCCGTCCTCATAGAAGCCCCTTTTTGAGGACAAACTGTAGTTTTTTTCCAATCCATCCTCATTTGAGCCCATTTATGAAAATGGACTGGCATCATAACCTTATTTCATTCAGAATTTTACACTAAAAATTTATTTTTATACCTTTATTGCGAATCATCCGACAATTGGGATAATAATCGGCTTGATTAATCATATAAAACCGGATGCCTATGAAAACAAAAACATTTATCTGCCCCAATTGTGGTCACAAATAGAAATTCTATAATGTAATAACTGAAGCGTCCTTTTCATCATGGGAATGTCCAAATTGCGGAAGTAGAATAAAGTATTATACTTCAATCAGTATTCCTACTTCTGTAGCCATTGTTCTTGGACTTATTTTGATTCTTCAAGGGTTTGATCCGCCTTTTTGGGTCGGTTGTTTGATTGCTGCTGTTTATTTAGCTCTGGCATCAATCCTTTTTTATAAAACAGTTAAAATTAAACTATTACGTAATGAAAATAATTAGATATAACCTGATATTTTTTATCTTTTATTCTGTGTTTCTAACACTGAGTTTATTCTTATTCGATAGACCTGCTTGGCGTGATATGATTTCTGCGGCCATAGTTTCGCTTCTTATGGTCTTAGTGTTTTACTTATTTGATCGTTATAGGGAAAGAAAAAAGAAGGATAAGGTTGAGTAATGCATTCTACTTTTTTTCTTAAGACTTTTCAGTTCATGCCATAAGCTACAAGCTGGCATAGATAAGAAAACGCCCGGGGTTCATTGTAAAAATTTTACTTTATTGCTGGTCCATATTGAGACTCCGGAGATAACAAGTGTAAATATCAGGGCTTCCCACCATATATGATGGAATAACCAGAAGTACGATATCAGGAAAACACCAATGACAATAATCGCATTAACCACAATTATTCTTGTTTTCATATCATTCTTGTATACAGAATTTTACACAAATATAAATTTTATTACCTTTATTGCGAATAAACTGTCAATTATGGATGTACAAAAAAACGTAAAGCATCTTTGCTTATTCTTATTGTTTTATTCGTTTACTATTACAAGCCGGATAGTCCATCAGGGTACAGTTGGTTGGAGAGATATCATTGCTACTGCCGGTTACTCGCTCGCGATGGTCATTGTGTTCTGGTACTTTCTAGGAAAACGTGAAAGTGCCCCAAAGAAACTCTAACCCCTTGCAATCCTGCAGCACCTCTTCCATGATCCGGTGGTAGTGCACTTAAGAGACAATATAACTTAGCCCCCCTGAAAGAACCCAGAAAACCCAAAACTTGCCTTTTATGATTAAGTCTACAACTTTTTCAGGATTAAAGATACCAATCCTGAAAATTGTTTTTTGCTTCGTCCTGGTCACAGGCTGCAACAACAACCCCAACCGTGAAAAAGCGCAATTGCTGGACAGCCTGTTCACCACCATGCACGAACGAGGACAATTCAACGGCAACGTACTGATAGCCCAAAACGGACAGATCATTTACCAAAACTGCCTGGGTTATGCCGACAGGGAAAAACAAATTCTCCTGAACGAAAACACCTTATTCAATATCGGATCGGTAAGCAAGATCTTTACGGCCATTGCCATCCAGCAACTGGAAGAAAAGGGACTGCTGGAAATCGGGGACCCTGTTGAAAAACACCTACCCGGATTCCCCTACCCCGACGTCACTATCCACCACCTTTTGATCCATGCCGCGGGGCTGCCCGAAGACAGCCAACTTTTGCAAAATTGCGGTTGGGACCGTTCAAAAATCGCCAAGAACAAAGACCTTCTGGAAGCACTATATACCCAAAAGCCTGCCATGCGTTTCACACCCGGCCAAAGCAGCGCCTACAACAACCTGGGATACAATGTCCTGGCACAAATCGTGGAACAGGCATCGGGCCAGAATTTCAAAGAATACCTGCACAAATACATATTCACCTCGGCAAAAATGGAAAGGACCTCTATCTATGACATGGAAGAGATCAAACAGGCAGACAACGTGGCTAAGGGATACCTGTTCTACCCCTTCACCGGACAATATGAAGAAGCCATAAAGATACCCGAGTTTTCCGGGGGCTATGCCGTAAGCGGTTTTTGTGGCGATGGCAACGTCTATTCCACGGTGACAGATTTGTACCGTTTTTACCGGGCACTGGATGCCGGGAAATTGATTACCGGTGAATCATTTGAAAAAGCCATTCAAAAACACATTTTGGCCCACAATCTTTACGGAGAAAATGAATACGGGGTAAGTTTCGGATATGGATGGAGCATTGCCGATGCCCCAGTAACCATTATTCAAAGAGGCGGGGAATTGCCCGGTTACCTGTCCAATTCCATCTGGAACCTGGACAACGACCGCCTGATCATATACCTTATGAACGACTACCTGGCCTACTTGTCTTACCAAAGCACTATTTACCCCGCTTATGCCCGGATCATGCATCAAAACCTGCTGGAAATCCCAAAATTGACAGCCAGTGTTGAATTGACCAAAATGGCCGTGACCTGCAGCCCGGAAGAAATGGCACTCAAAATACAAGAAATTAAAGACCAGCCCGACCTATACGACACAGACATTCACGGGTTACAATTTCTGGTACACAGACTGAATCAATTGGATTTAACAGAAAAAGCCGCATTGATCATGCAGGCCTTTCAGGAATAAGTCCCGACATTTCCCATAGATAAAGCCCCCTAGACCCGGGAAACCTTTTTCCCTGAATTAACAAAGCAGTCAGCAACACGCAGACAGAAAGACAGACAGACAGACAGACAGACAGACAGAAAGAAAGAAAGAAAAAATAAAAAAAATGAAAAGAGGAATCAGAATTATTGCTACCGGACTCTTGTTATTGGCTTTCGGATGCAAAAATGCTACACCATTAGTAAAAGAACCATGGATTGAGAAACCCGTCTCTGAATGGCCGGACTTTGCTCTAACCAATGAAATAAGTTTTAAAGACACCACTTACAAAAATTTGGCTAATTCTTTTCTCATCGATACCGGATACGACACGTTGGGCATTTCCTGCAAGCATATCTTTATGGTTTTTCAATATCCGGTAGGGCTAAAGTCTATTGACCTGGGAAAGGATTTCAATTACTGGAAACTTTATCCAAGGAATGACTCTGAAAAGGATATTGTTATTAAACGTTTGATAAATACCGATTCACTGGAAATAATCGGACAGTTTAATACCCTTAAAGTACGGGATTGGATCCTGTTTGAAATTGACAAAAAGGATTTGGATTTATATCCATTAAAAATAAGATACACTCCGGTTAAAACTAATGAAATAATCTATGCCGCTGGATGGGGCACAAAGCAAGAAGACAACAGCCGGCCTGCATTGACAAAACTCAAATGCTATATGAATCTCGGGGATTATTTTTATACTCAAACACTTTCTACTGATATTCATCCCGCCGGGAGAAGCGGATCCCCGGTAATAGATAAAAATGGTTATTTGGTTGGAATTGTTTCCGGAGCTGAAGGTAAATTTGGAGTAATCGGAAGTGTTAATTATTTAAAAACCATGATGGATAAATATAACATTGAATACAATCCCGAATAATGGAGCAAGAAATTATCACTGACATTGATAGTGTAAACAAATACTTATTAATAATTGATAAGATATTCACTATTAGCGATTTAATAAATAAGAATGTTGATAAAAAAAACATAATATCTTATTATCATAACAGTAGTACAGGATATAAATTTTTCCATTCAAAAGAAGGCTCTGTTCATATGGCCCTCAATTATGACGGCGTGTTTGATGAAGCAGGATATCTGACTCAGGCAAAAGAAATTTCTTCCCTAATCAATGCAAAAACAGCAACAAATATACTTGAACTGGCATGTGGAAAAGGATTTAATTCCATCTTTTTGGCAAAACAATTCCCGGATATTCAGTTCCAGGGAATTGACATTACCAGTAAACATTTATCCATTGCCAATAAAAAAGCAAAACACCTTGAAAATGTAACATTCTCTTATGGTGATTTCCATGATCTGGAATTTCACGATTCCACTTTTGATATAATCTTTGAACTTGAATCTGTTTGCTACGCCTTTAACCTCAAAAAAGTTTTAGAGGGTGTCTATGCCAAACTTAAAAAAAACGGAATCTTCATATTATACGACGGATTCAGATTAAGCGGTTTTGAGCAACTTCCTGAAGAACTTAAAAAAGCCGCTATTTTATCAGAGAAGTCCATGGCAGTTAATAGCAGCCTTACAATTGATGAGTGGCTTAAAATCGCTGTTGAAACAAGATTCAAAGTCATATCATGTGAAAACATATCCGAGGCAATCATGCCAACCCTGGGGAGATTTCAAAAACTTGCCCGGAGTTATTTTAAATACCCTTTACTTTCCAAAATTTTACTCGGCTTGTTTCCCAGGGAAATGATTATGAATTCAATTGCAGGATTATTGATGCCTGTTACAGTTCACAACCGTGCACAAGGATATTATAAAATCATCCTTGAAAAAGGATAGATCATTGCCAAAAATCTTGCTTTGAATTTTTGTAAATAAGCCCTACTTTTGCCGGCCGTGGAATATTTAAAAATTTTCACTCAAGAAGGAGTGGCTTCTACTTTAATTTTCCTGAGTATAGCCGGGATCAGCGGGATTTTGCTTGGGAAAATCAAAGTTTTTAAGATTAAACTCGGCATTGCAGGTGTTCTTTTTTCCGGACTCCTGTTAGGATACCTGGGTGTACATACAAATGCCCGGACGCTGCATTTTGTAAAAGAATTCGGGTTAATCTTATTTGTTTATTCCATAGGATTGGATGTGGGACCTCGGTTTTTCCCTTCGTTAAAAAGAAACGGGCTGAAAATGAATATGCTGGCAGCAGGAATCGTTGTACTTGGGACCCTGACTGCTTCGATTATCAAGATGGTATTCAATTTGCCTGTTCCCGTAGTTGCCGGTATCCTGTGTGGAGCCGTGACAAATACACCAAGCCTTGGGGCAGCACAGGAAGTAATTGCAGATCAAATGGCCGGGCAGTCAATGATTCATGAAACCGCAACGGCATACGCGGTTGCGTATCCATTTGGTATTTTAGGAATCATTTTGTCCATGTTGCTATTACGATTTGCCTTTAAGATTTCTGTCAAAAAAGAATCCGAAAAATACAATTCTGAAGTAGCAGGTATTGAAGGCAAACTTGAATCGGTAAACCTTAGCGTGAAAAATGCCGGGTTGATTGGAAAAAATATTGAGTTTGTGAAGAATTCCCTAAGAAGTGAATTTGTACTTTCACGAATGTGTCGCAATGGAGAATTTTTTATTCCCGGTGATAACGAAATCATTAACGAGAATGATATTCTTTATGGGGTTTCAAGTGCGCCATTCTTTTCCATACTTACATTAAAAGTGGGGCCGCTCAATATTACTGAAGATACTGAAATCGTCGGACGATTGGGAATGCGGCATATCATTTTTACCAATAAAAGCCTGGCAGGCAAAACCATAAAACAAATTGGCATCTCCCACAGGTATCCTGTTAACATAACACGTATTTTCCGGGCCGGGACAGAGATTATGCCCGATGAAGAAGATACCATAGAATTCGGAGATACCGTCAGGATAGTTGGAGAACGGTCTGCCCTGAAAGAAGTGTCCCAATTACTTGGCAATTCCATGAAAGAACTTGCACATCCCAATATAATACCCATTTTTATAGGCATTCTTGCAGGAATATTACTGGGGAGCATTCCTTTCACACTCCCGGGCTTATCGGCCTCGGCAAAATTGGGTTTAACAGGCGGAACGCTTTTAGTTGCCTTATTTTTAGGATATAAAGGCCGTATAGGGAAAATGGATTTTTACATGACCCCCGGTGCCAACCTGTTTATACGCGAACTTGGAATCGTTTTGTTTTTGGCCTGTGTGGGCTTATCATCCGGTGGCAGTTTTGTAGAAACCATTGTATCCGGTGGTTATATGTGGATGGTGTACGGAGCTGTAATAACCCTGGTTCCTCTTGTGATCATTGGAACCATAGCCCGGCTGATGAAATTAAACTACCTTACTATATGCGGATTGATGGCCGGTTCAATGACCGATCCCCCTGCCCTTGAATTTGTTAATACCATGTCCCCTGGGCAGGCCCAGTTGACAGCCTATGCTACTGTTTATCCTTTGACTATGTTTTTGCGTATTCTTTTAGTCCAGATCCTTGTGCTGTTGTTCATCTGATTTGTGGGGAAACGGGCTGCTTATTACAGCAACCTGTTGATCTGTTCATAAATACTCCGGCTGTCCTGATCATTTTTATACCTTAAAATGGTTCTGAATCCTTCCACATCGGTAACGATTACGTATTTCCCTTTTCCTGAATTGATATACAAACGACACTTTCCGAATTCCTCCAGCCGGTAATTCCCCTTATGTACGGGTCCCAAACTGAATCCGTTGGTGCGGATTACAATTCGGGGAATGGTATCCATAAGCTCCACTTCTGCAATTTCAGAAACATGCATCTCTTTGCCGTACATCCCTGTAAAACGGATCATATTCCCGTTTATCTGTGTTTTGGTTGTCATGAAACCATAGAAGAAAACGCCTCCTAATAATAGCAAAACGATTCCCAGAACAATATAATGGGACCTGCTTTTCTTTTCCGGATTGTGATCGTATTTTCCGGAAGTCAGGAAAAGGATCACCGACCCTGTCAACACTACAAGAATGATCACCATGTTGGCCAAATAGCTCCAGTCGATCCACCTTAAAACAAGATACAACAGGATAATTGCCAATCCCATAAGGATCAATCCATTGCGCATAAACCGGGTAAGTCCCTCTATGTCAATGTTTTTCTTTCTTTCAGCCGACATGGTGTTATATCCGGCTAACATCCCCGGATAAACTCTCACAAGGAAGCCAAGGGCAATAAAGATCAAACCGACAATTAAATTTATCAGTCCCATAACATTTTATTTTGTAGGAATCACTTTCTGAATGGTCCCGTCTTCGTTATAATACAATTTGTCAAAACAAACAGACCGGCGGAACGGATGCGGACTGCCCGGGTGCCCCCACCCGAACTTTTCTACGGAATCCGGATGGTTCCGGTAATACAGGTCCGAGTTGTGGTAAAACAAATACCACGCTCCCTTGTATTCCACTATGGAGTGGTGGTTGGTTCCGCTGTTCATGGGCTGCAGGATCACCCCGCTGTAGGTGAAGGGTCCCAGGGGATTGTCACTCGTACAATACTTTATTTCCCCGCTTTCCGCCGCATACGACAGGTAATACGTTCCGTTGTACTTGTGCATCCACACGGCCTCAAAAAAATCATCGGTACCTTCCAGCAAATGCACCTGTCCGTTGTAGGATATCATGTCTTCGTTCAGCTTAATGGCATTGACCACCAGCTGTCCCATGTAGAGGTATGCCTGGCCGTCATCGTCAATGAAGACCGCCGGATCTATGAAATCCCGGTTGCACACTACCCCCTTGCTTTGGATATGGATCAATGCCGAGTCTAACGGATCCCTGAAGGGACCGTAGGGGGTGTCGGCCACTGCTACCCCGATCTTGCTCGCCTCCACCGGATAATAGAAATAATACCTTCCGTTGCGTTGAATGCAGTCCGGTGCCCAGGCACGGGAAGAGGCCCAGCTGATAGCATCCAGGGAAAAGACTACCCCGTGATCTGTCCAGTGTTCCATATCGGTAGTGGAAAACACATGCCAGTCCTTCATGCTGAAGTTCACGGCATCATCTTCATCGTGAGAAGGATATACAAATAACGTATCGTCAAAAACCCGAGCCGAGGGATCGGCCGTATACATATGCGTGATGAACGGATTGCGTCCCTGCGCGCAAGCGCCTCGGCCCAAAGCCTCCAGTTTTGCCTCCATATCGCCAAACATCAACCGGAGATCCAGGCGGTCGTAAACGCGGATCAGGCGCCCTTTGGGATTTTCCAGGAACTGCCCGTGCCCGTCCACTTTGGGTGCCGGGACAAGGCGGTAAAAGCTGGACGAGGGGTCCGGTTCCCAGTTGCTTTGCAGCGAAGTGAGCAGCACCAGCGGTGAATCCCCCAGGATGTAGGTTTCGCCCATGGGGTTGCCCCACCGGTTCATATTGCTCATGACCTCTTCCAGGGAATGCGCCAGGTAAGCCCCGGAAGGTCCGGCAGGTTTGATATTGTTCTGTATTTCATCCAAAGAATAAATACATTGCCTATAGGCATTGCGGGGCACTTGCCAGAGATGAATGTCCGACAAGTTAAATACTGTTTGAACAGCGGGGATGCAAATACTTGTATTATACTCTACCTCTGAATATCCCGGAGGCGGGAAAGCCATCCCTTCGTACTCCGGGCCCCCTATCCACACCAGGGTGAAGCGCCCGGCAATGGAGGGTTCCAACAGCCAGGCACTGGCCACATCAGTCAGTCCTCCCCCGCATACCACGTAAAGCGGCATATCAATATCCGTACGCAACGCCTCGGCAATGATCTTGCGCGCTCCCGGCGAATCCACCGGTTTGCCCGGATCTGTCATGCCCTTCGGTGCCCCTTGCAAAACAGGCACGCGGTTTTCCATTCCCAGTAACGAGACCACTTCCCTGGCCTTTTCACAGGCCAGCTCCACCGAACTTGCCGAGCGGTCAAAAGAAGTGCGGTCGGTAAGATGCGACCCAATTATGGCAACGATTTCCGTGGAACCGCACAACAGATGATGCGCCAGCTGGACGAGTCCGTCCGGATCTCCCCCGAAGTCGTTCACAATAATCACCCGCATACGCGGCTTGACAATACTCTTTTGCAGGGCCGGCTCCCGGGTATAGACCGGTACAGTCATTAACAAAATCAATAATAGGAGTAGTGATTTTTTCATGCTACTAAGATAGCAAAAAAGTGTACGTCGTACCTTTTATTCTTTTGACTGATTATCAGGCAATAACAAAATTCATGCCCCGGGGGCACCAAAATCATAACACGCTAAGAATCAGCTTAAAGAATAAAAGGTACGACGTACACAAATGCGATCCGGCGGCTGTCGGGAGCCCAGGAGTTGACGTTGATGGTGCCCTGGCCGCCAAAGAG
>Ga0334882_1002457_pt1 | contig 18848 bp, 14 predicted proteins | sample GraSluR1_MG_5_FD_207226 | JGI IMG/M metagenome (GOLD analysis project Ga0334882, IMG submission 207226) | Sludge microbial communities from methane-producing bioreactor in Wageningen University, Netherlands - Granular Sludge_15_04-R1 | ecosystem: Engineered > Bioreactor > Anaerobic >...
CCAGTTTCACGGGCAAAAGTAGGATATACCGAGAATTTATCACTTCCGGAATGTAATGATAATTTGTATCCTCCCATATTTGCAGCAATCAGGCAATGTACCTTGAATTCTTCTTTAAATTTATTTATATCCCCGATATATTCAACACCCTTTTCCCAATCTCCGATAAAATGTGGTGCTAGATTATTTAAATTAACACCCCTCCTCTGCAACTCTAATACTATCCATAAATGAGCCAAAGGAGATGTGGGGTTATCCGTTTCATCTATAGAAAACTCCAATTCAAAATCCCTTTTATTATGTTCTCTCAAATAATTATAAAATTTTTCTACATGATCTATTGCGTTACCGTAGGTTAAAATAATTTCTGCCAAATTGTTTTCATCAAAATATAACTCTTCATCTCCTATATTATAATTCTTATTCAAGTATAATTCTTCAAAAACCTTTCTATTTGGATATGACTGATACTCATTTCTTATTTCATTGGATGATTTATGAATAATATCTTTATTTATATGGTCTGAAGGGTCAATTGTATATAATGTAAATCCACAATTAATTGCTTCCTGTAAATTATCAAAATCCTTGATATGGTCTGCATCTGCACCAAAAGGACCTTCATAGCCTCCCTCAAAACATCCCCAGATTGCATTATCCATTACCTTTTGCAGACTACTCTCTGTTCTGGTAATTTCCCTTGTAGATAATTGAGCTAATACGGGAAAAATATTTTTACCCTGAAAAGCTGCAATATGAGCAGGAGTTGCAATACCCAATCGGTCCCCTGTCCCAAAAGAGGCCATATTTTTGGCAATTGAGGGATACAGATAATTAAATACTGATTGTAGCTTTGTCAAATTATTATGAGTCAGGGGGCATATTTTAAATAATAATCCATCCTGGCCAAAATCTTCAATTGATTTTTCTTTTTCAGAGTCAAAATCCAACTGTCTTTGTTTTGAAGGGGGCACAGCTATGACTAAGTATTTTTTTTGATTATCCTTTACCAAAAAGAAAACGTTATCATTCTTTTCTTTGATAGAAGCAGGATAAACTTTATAAGTGTCGCTAAAATTCTTGACAAACAAATCAACAATTTTATTTTGTAACATTATTATTCTCCTAACGATTTGGTATTCTATTGTATTAAAAAAAACTAAATTCCTTAGATACTTTATACTTCCATAAGTTGAATCAGTCTCAGAGGTTTATTTTGAAGCATGAAGTAGATTATTGTTAAATAATAAATATTGGTATAGTTACTACTTTATAGTTCCAACCAACCGAAATCAACAAAATAAACGTATAAAAGTCCTTTATTCCCGATTTCCAACAAAATGTTTCTTTTTAGATTCCATTCTATATTTATAATCTATGGCTTTCTTTGATTAATTTTACCAAATTTTCATTAAAAATTCATCTTATATATAGCTATTTTAATAAAAGAGTTTGTTATTTAAAAGAGTATTACAAACCTATGAGGATTTCCTCTATAGCCTTCTGTTAAAGGAATATGATCTGGGGTTTGAATGCGGAAAGAAAAACCGGATTCGGCTGGCCGGATTTCCCTACCGGAAGTACCTGGAGGATTTATCAGTTATTGATTTACCTGCTGATGCCCAAAAGCGGCTGAAGGTATTAAAGAGCCTGGATTTTATCGAACAGGGACAAAATGTCATCCTGGCAGGTAGTCCGGGCACCGGTAAAACACATCTGGGGATTGATCTGGGTATTAAGGCCTGTCTTAGCGGTTACAAGGTCTTGTTTGTGACAGTACCGCTATTAATCAACCAGTTAAAAGAATCCCGTTCCCAGGGGAGCCTGACCAGGTCCGAAGGCAAGTTTGAAAAGTATGCCTTAGTCATTGCCGATGAGTTAGGCTACATCTCCTTTGACAAGGAGGGTTCAGAACTGCTTTTTACCCATCTGTCCTTGAGGGCAGGTAGGAAATCCACTATCATTACCACCAACCTCTCCTTTGACTGCTGGGAAGAAATCTTTGGTGATACTGTGATGACTGCAGCTATGATTGACTGGCTGACCCATAAATCTTACCTGCTTAATATGAATGGCGGATTGAACCTCCCCCGCTTTACTGGACAGTAAGATAAAACTATAATAAAACACAATTGGGGGTTCAAGTATTATGGAGAGAAAATTAAGACAGTATACACAGGAATTCAAAAAATCGGCTGGTCACTGAGGAATAGATTAACCAAGGACTTAGTGATTGGTGCACTGGATATGGCCCTGAAACAGCGTAATATTTCACCAGATTTACTCCTGCATTCTGATAGAGGCAGCCAGTATGCCAGTGAATTATATCAGCTTCATTTATTAAAACATGGTATTCTCTATTCTATGAGTGGCAAAGGCAACTGCTGGGACAATGCGGTGATGGAAAGTTTCTACCGCACATTGAAAGTAGAATTAATTTACCAGAATAAATATGAAACCAGAAGACAGGCTCAAAGAAATATTTTCGAATACATTGAAATCTTCTACAACAGGGAAAGATTGCATTCCTCTTTAGGTTACTACAGTCCGTAGAATATGAAACTTTAATGTTATAAAAAGTATCTTAACTTGGTGTCCGGATTATCGGGGGAAGACCATATCTTAGCAATCTGAGCACCTAGTTTTTCAGCATAATAAAATCAAGGTGGATTGGCTTGTATCCAACCATTCATACCCATGATTTTCTATTGATGAAGCAGTTTCAACAAAGAGGTTTTTACATCTTTTGAGAAAAGTCTAAGAGAATTCCTGTTCATATCAATCTTGTTTTGAAAAATTTAAAATCTTTCCCTAAAGCTTCCAATAGGATCTTGATTATCCAGGTCTAAAGCATATTTCTGGGTGTTTTTATCATTAAACATATATACTCCTCCTATTCTTTTGGGAGTCTAATACAATAATATTTAATTAGAAGGCTCTCTTTTTAACTTTTTTTCGTGGTAAAGAATCATATCTACCTATAGTAATATTTAATAAATCACAACTATTTTTACAGTATTTCCTTGTCTAAAATCAGGAAAATTGGAATAAAATCCTCAATAATATCTTTTCTATTTTTCTTATAGGATAACAAGATTCTCATTACGGTGATTATATCTCCACTCTACTTCTTTTAAATAAAGAGGGAAATAGGCATTTGAAATATCATGGTAATGGTATAGCTAATGCTTGGCAAATAACCAGAAGTCTTCAATACCATTAATATGGTTTCTACCTTTTGGTATGCCTTTCTCCTTTAATACTACCACATGGTTACCACGAACAGGTAAGAAGGCATAGGCAAACCAGTCATCGGTGTAGTATAAACTTCCAGCTTTGGTGTATTTGATAATATATGGCTGCATAGTCTCTTTAGCACGTGATGTGATAGGAAAAGTAAGGACTTTACCGCATCTGGATAAATACCAAAGACGATATTCTTACCTAACGCACCCCATCTGCGATTTCCAAGCTTTCTACCGCCGAACATGGTTTCATCCATTTATATCTCACCAGAGAGGGGGTATAAGACCTTTCATGTTATCATGATAAATGATTTCTCTAAACATTCTAAAACAGCTCTGGATTGTCATCTATCTGTAAGGGACCTGAAAACGTAGACGATAAGCCGGGACTGCGAGACAGAAATATTCAAATAATCTTCCTTTCCAATAGGGAGAGATATGTCTCTTTTTCCAAAGATTTTTTGACGTTTTTCTAGTTAGACCACACTTGCTACAACGTATCTGACCGGCAGAAAGAGACCAGAATTTTTTACTGCCGCAGCGAGGACATGTTTTCATACTCTCTTTATGCTGATTTATCAACAGTTTTTCAAGATTTTAAGTGCAACTTTTTCTATCATTACCTTAATTATTATATTAGCAGAGATAAATTTTATAGATTAAATGATATCATAATAAAATACCATTTCAAAATTATAAGACTCAACAGAATGGTATAGAATAAATCATAAACTCAAAAGAATAAATAATAATCAAAGAATACTAAAAAGAATTATTCAAAAAACATATCTTTACAATAAGGAGAAGATAGCCTCTTATCCCGATAATTATATTAAGATAAGCTATTAAAGCAAGTTTACTATATAATTGCGGCCAGTAGATAAAAACTATTTTATATTATAATGATGAAGGTTATATTTAATCCTTTTTTATAAATCCTGCTCTAACATTATTTTCAACATAGATTTATAAATATACTTCAAATATTTAATGTGGAACAGCGTAAAATAAAAACGATACCGATAAAAAATGTTATTTTGATTATATAGTTTTATAGATTATCAGAATAAAACAATTTCTAAACTATCACATCTGTTGTATCAGGATCAAAAATATGTATTTTTTCCATATCAAAAGATATTTCCATGTAGTTACCTACTTGAATACAACTGCGGGGATCAAATTTACCCGTAAAAGAATGTTTTCCTTTGTTCAAATAAATAATAATTTCCGCACCTAATGGTTCAATTACATCTACTTGAACTTTTGTAGTATTTGATTGATCAGGGCTAATTTCATAGGGGTAATTTTTATCATAGATATCTTCTGGTCTTATCCCAAATATCACATTTTTATCATTATACTTTTCTATTTTTGAGTTAAAACTATTCGGTAGCTTTAATCTAAAGTTTTCTAAATCGATAAAATAATAATTATTATCTTTTTCTATCTTTGCTTTCAAAAAATTCATAGCTGGTGAACCAATAAAGCCTGCTACAAACATATTTTTAGGCTTATGGTATATTTCTAATGGTGGCCCTGATTGTTGTAATTCTCCTTCATTCATAATAAATATTCTACTAGCCATTGTCATTGCCTCAACTTGATCATGTGTCACGTAAATAATCGTAGCAGACAACCTACGATGTAATTTTATTATTTCTGTTCTCATTATTACCCGTAGTTTGGCATCTAAATTTGATAGAGGCTCATCGAATAAAAATACTTTTGGTTTCCGTACAATAGCCCTGCCGACTGCTACTCTCTGCCTTTGACCACCAGAAAGTTGTCCAGGTTTCCTTTTAAGATAATTCTCAAGTCCTAATAGGCATGCAGATTCAGTGGTTCTTTTTTTAATTTCTTCAGAGGGTCTCTTACGCAATTTTAAACCAAAAGACATATTATCATAAACGTCCATATGTGGGTATAGTGCATAGCTTTGAAAAACCATTGCTATATCCCTATCTTTAGGATGAACATTATTTACAAGTTTATTATCTATAAAAATCTCACCTGATGTTACCTCTTCTAATCCGGCTATTGCTCTCAAAGTAGTACTTTTACCACAACCAGAAGGACCTACTAAAACCGCAAATTCTTTATCTTTTATTTCAATATTTAAGTTATTTACAGCGATAGAATCACCAAAATGTTTTGTAAAATTCTTAAGCAATATATTAGCCATATATAGTCTTATCTCCTTATAATTATTACTATTTTAACTTATATTAATCTACTTGTAAAAAGCTATATCAAAATATATTTTTTAATGATTACAAATAACTTTACCAGTTAATTTTTATAACAAAAGTTAATAATTATTATAAATATTATAAAACTAAATCAATTTTTATTATATTTACCAAAAATATATAATGATTTTTATAGTATAAAAATATCTTTATTTATAGTAGATCTTATATCTAAGGGCGTAATTATTATCCATTATGGTTAAATATTAATGTTCTAAGTAATCTAAAATATTGGATTACCAAAATTATATTCCATTAAATAATAAAATTATCAACTAATCTATATTATTTTTATTATTCTTTTGTCAAAGATAAAAAACTATCTAATTACTCTGCCCAAAGAATTATTTACTACTACTTGGTTTTTTATCGAAAATTTTCCTGACTGTAAAACATGCACTACGCCTTTTGGGATTTGACTCGGATTATCAAAATTACTAAGATCTCTTAAGTTATTTATGTCTAAAACAACTATATCGGCAATTTTTCCTTTTTCAATACATCCTATGTTTTCCATATTAAATTTTTTCGCAGAAAAAAATGTACACTTTGAAATTGCTTCTTCTAATGAAAGCATCTTTTTATCTATGATATAATGTTTTAAAAATCTGATGAATGAACCATAAAGCCTTGGGTGAGCTTTTACTGCACTCCATATACTATCAGAACCAAGTAAAAAATATTTAGATTTAAAGGTTGCAATTAAATCATTTTCTGATTTATCATACTTTATAAAAGTTCCTTCTCCCTTCTCTTTAATTAATATATCAAATAAGACTTCTTCCGGTTGTTGTTTATAAATTTTTGATAAATCCTCTAAACTCTTTCCAATTACTTCTCCACCTGAAGGTACATAATTAACAAATACTTTGCTCCAATCAATTATGCGAAGTTTGTTCATTTTTTTAATAATAGCTTCCCTCTGATTAGGTGATTTTAAAATATTTATCATGGAATTCTTTCCATTTTGCATTATATCATCTGGTAAGAAATATGTTAAAACGGAGCTACCTGCTAAATAAGGATACATATCAAAACTTACATTTAGCTTTTCTCTTTCATTTGCAAATTCAATTTTTTCAAGAGCCTTTTCTATGCTATCAGGATTTTTCTCAAAATAACAATTTTGCAAGTGGCTAATTTGAAGTGATACCCCCGTCTTTATAGCTAAAGATATTGCTTCCTCTACAGAAGATAAAAAATCATCATAGTGACTTCTTAAATGTATCGCAATTAATTTATTATGCTTCTCTATTATTTTGCATAATGAAATTAGTTCTTTAGTTCCAGCAAAACTACCTGGAGGGTATTCTAGCCCCAGCGAAACTCCTTTCAGTTCTTTTATTGATAAAACTTCATCTAAGAGCTTTTGTAATGTTTTAATTTCAAAATCTGATAAAACTTTTTTCTGTTCATTACCTAATACAAATCTCAGATTTCCGTGACCTAGCAAAATTGATATAGAGTTAGATATATTCCCTTTTAGTCTAGAGATATATTCACCAATACTATATATTTTTTTTTCTGTTACATTACCAAGTAAGGGTTTTACAAAATTACTTACTGCTTTTTTATCTATTCCTGGTAAATTAAATGCTGAAAATCCACAATTTCCAACAACCTCAGTTGTAACTCCTTGATATAATTTCTCAGTAGGTTTTGAAAATATCCTAAAATCTGAATGAGTATGAACATCTATAAACCCCGGACAAAAATACAAACCAGAAATATCACAACTTTCTTTCCCTACCAAAGGTTTTTCACTAACATCTGAAATTTTCCCATCATTAATAGCGATATTAACTTTTTTAATTGGATTATTTTTTCCATCTACTAAATTACCATTAAGAAATACAATATCATTCATACTATTCATTCTCCAAAATATTTAAACTATCAAATTCCATTAGAGATGCTTCTACTATTGGTATTTTACCAATAAATTTATATAGTGGTTTTGTATCTTTAAAACCTATACCCGTGATAATACTGACTGTTAAATCATCTTTCTTTATTAGCTCACTTTTTCTTAATTGTTTGTATCCACAAAATACTGTTGCCGAAGTAGGTTCAACAAAAATTCCTTGACCATTTCCTAAACTGAACACTGAATCTATTATTTCTTCATCACTCACAGAAATAGCATAACCACCACTACCTTTTATTATATTTAAAGTGTAAGTACCATCCTGATCGTATCCTTTTAAAGGATCAGATATTCCTGAAGCAATTGTATTCACATGATTCCATGGTTCTACATTTTTGTTATTCTCTTTAAAAGCTTTAACAATAGGAGAGCATCCTTTTGCCTGAACACCAATCATCTTAGGTAATTTTTCTATCAAATTCATTTCTTTGAGATCCAAATATCCTTTATAAATTCCAGTTAGTAATGGGCCAGCACCAATGGGTATAATTATAAAATCGGGTACTAAGTGTCCAAGCTGGTTATACATTTCAAATGCAATTGTTTTATCACCTTCCAACCCATAGGGATTATAATAAGTGGAAGTTAAATTTGCATAATTATATTCAAGGGCAACTTTTTTTGCTAATTCAAAACTACTGCTATAATCTCCACGTACTTTTATAATTTTGGCACCATATATCGAAGCCTGTAGTAATTTTTCATTAGGTAAATTTTCCGGTACAAATATTATAGCTGGTAATTTTGCCACTGCCGCATATGCTGCAGTGGCGATACCGGCATTTCCACTAGAAGCAGCCACAACCCCTTTGCATTTGTTTTCTATAGCTTTTGAAATAGAAACAGTTGTTGGTCTATCTTTAAATGAACCTGTTGGATTTCTTGTTTCATCTTTAAAAAATAAATTCCCACTGATTTCACTGATTTTACTTTTTATTAAAGGTGTATGTCCTTCTGCAAGAGAACAAATATTATTTTCATTATTAATGGGAAGGTATTCTTTATAAGACCATAATCCCTGAATAGAGTTATCGACTATTAATTGATTATTTTTCAATTTATATTTAGATTGATTGTATTTAACATTAAGGATCCCTCCACATTTTATACAATTATAAAAATTACCTGTTTTATATTTTTCACCACAACTAATACATTCTAATTCAAATGGCTTAAACATTAAACAACCTCCAAATATTCATTGATTAACTAACCAATTCAGATAATCCTAATTCCTCAATTTTTTCTTTCGATGGAAATCCCTTTTTATCCCATCCCATTAATTTATAATATTGGCTAACTGCTTTGCCAAAATTATCTTTTTCAATATTTTCCCCTACGAGTGGTCCATTTCCTGTTAATTTCTCAAAAAATCTATCTGGCAAACTATCATCTTCAATATTTTTTCCACACTTTAGATTAAAAAGTTTTGCCATATTTAAACTTCTTTCTGCTACTTTTAATAATTCATATAATGTAGTATCCCACCCAGTTACACCATTTACAATTTCAACAAAATCCTTAAAAGAAAATGTTCGTCCAGGAGGTCCTACAAAACAACATATATCTAGACACATATATAGTGACCACACTAATTGAAGAGTTTTAAATTGGACTACCTTCTTTAAATCTAATCGGGTTGTTGGTAATGGTTCAAACATTCCTATTGGATTCATTGATTTTAGGAATTGTGATTCAATATCATTAAAACACTCATCATGTTCAGCTTCTAAATGGTCAGCTCCTTTTGGACCAACAGCATATCCTAGACCTACAGCTATTTTCCCTCTAGGTTCATGCATTGCTGATTCTTCGCCTTTCACGTGAACTGCTATTTTTTTTGCTTCTTTGCCAAATTTTTCTGCAGCATTTTTCACACCTTCTGCAAGCAAGTTACCTAAGCCTTTTTTAAATGCAATTTCATCAATTAATTTTAGAAGAATTTCTGCATTACCGAATTTTAAATCATATTGTTCATCTTTAATAATCCCTTTTTCCCCGCATTCCATTGCAAAAGCTATAACATTCCCGGTAGATATTGTATCTATACCATAAGCATTACATCGTTCATTAGCTTTCGCAACAATAACGGGATCTCCGATACCACAATTTGACCCTAATGCAGCAATAGACTCATACTCCGGTCCTCCATATTCTTCTTTAATAACAATACCATCTTTGTTATATTTTATTATTTTCTTACATCCTACAGGACAACCATAACATACTTCATTCTTAACTCCCATTAATTCATGAATTCTATCACCGTTAATATTCTCAGCTAACTCAAATTGTCCACTTTGGAAATTTTTAGTTGGTAAAATTCCTAGATTGCTCAAAGCAACAACAGATGACGAAGTACCAAGTAAATTAAGTATATTATTCACAGGATTTTTCTTAAAATTATTTGCAAAATATTTAGCTTTATCGAGAATTGTTTTTTTATCATAAATTTTTTGTTTATTAGTTTTAATGTTAATTACAATCGCCTTAAGATTTTTACTCCCCATAACTGCACCCATGCCTAGTCTACCACCAACGTGTTTGGACTTATTATGTATAGAAGCATATTTTACAAGATTTTCACCACCTTGCCCTATACAAGCAACTTGTAAATTCTTATTTTCCAAATTATCTTTAAGAATAATTTCCGTTTCAGCAGTATCCTTGCCCCATATATCATCTGCCTTCCTAATTTCTATATTATTATCATCTATATAGATATATGAAGGTGTTTTAGCTCTCCCTTTTATTACAATAGCATCGTATCCTGCATGTTTTAGTTGTGCTCCCCAAAAACCACCACATTCCGATTCGCCATAACCACCAGTTAATGGCGATTTTGAAGCAATTGTAAACCGGGAATTCCCAGGAAATTTTGCTCCAGTTGTTACGCCTGTAGAAAATATCAATATATTATCTTTATCAAAAGGATTAATATTAGTGCTCAATTCTTTTAACAAATAATACAGAGCCAATGCTCTTCCACCTAAATAAGTCCTATAAAATGACTCTCCTGGAGATTCATGAGTAATTTTTTCTTTATTTAAATCAATACGTATAATATTATTATTATATCCATAATTTTTAATAGTCAATATTAATCACCTCTCCTTTCTCGATTGATTCTAATGCTGCTAGTATAACTTTTGACGCTTTTAATCCATCAATTCCCGTGACAGACAACTTTCCATTCTTAGAAATAGTGTCAATAAAATATCTAATTGAATCATAAGCTCCTCCTGCTAAATTTTCTGAGCATGCCGGTCCAAAAAACATATCTTGCTTAGGATAATAAGGATCATCGTTAGGAGTATCAGTATATTTAGCAAAAGCTTCGCCCAATACTGGTGTTGCAGTTACTGTTCCTCTTTCACCGACTACTTCAAATCTAAAATCAAAAAGTGATGGGTAAGATTTCTCAGGCAACAAGTAAGTGTTTTCCATTAATGCGGAGCCGCCATTTTTAAATTTTAGAAGAGATTGGAAATAGTCTGGGCAATTAATCCCTTCTGATTTAAATACTCTATTCTCGCTAACACAATAAACATTGCTTATCTCATCACTAAATACCCATCTTAGCAGATCAATAGTATGACATCCTAAAAACCACATTGAAGAAGATTTGTTCATCCATTTAAGCATTTTTCTGGGTACATATGCGGTGTCACTTAAACGAATATTAGCATGCATGGGTTTTCCTATTTCACCGGACTCAACAGTCTTTTTTATACCTAAAAAAGGCAAAACCCACCTTGAATGAAAATCAGTCATTAGATTAACTCCATTTTTATCAGCCGTTTCGACCATGATATTGCAATCTTCAAGCGTAGTTGCCAAAGGTTTTTCAACAAGAACGTGACATTTATTGTTTAATGCAGCTACTACCGGATCTTTGTGTGCAAAATCTGGGGTTGCAACACTTACAGCGTCAATTTTTTCTTTTGCAAACATTTCATTATAATCAACATAATAATTTTCAATATTATATTTTTTAGCCATGGCTTTTACTTTTTCTTCATTCATATCGCAAATAACTAAAGAATCTACTTTTGGATGTGATTTATAAACCTTTATATGATTTTCACCCCAAATTCCAACTCCTATTATCGCACAATTTATTTTTCTCATTTTTTCTTCTCCTTTTCCTTTAATTAAATATAATTTTTAGTTAATTACCAAATACCAAATATTTTAATACAATTTTGTTAAATGTTTTCTTACAATAAAACCAATAACTATAGATGGAATAATAGCTATTACAACTGCTGAACAAAGTAATGCATAGCTTAGATCTGGATTAGATATTATTCCAGACAGCAAGACTGGTAATGTTCTTGCCTTGTTGGTTTGAGTAAGAGATAAAGCAAATAGAAATTCACCATAAGATAGAAAGAATGCGAATAGAGCACCAGCCAATAAGCCCGGACGGGTAATTGGAAGAATTATTTTTGTCAAAATCATCATATCACTACAGCCTTCTAACATTGCGGCTTCCTTAATTTCTACTGGTATTTTTTCAAAGTGAACTCTGTAAAAATACAGTGTTATAGGCAAAGTCATCGCGCAATATACAAAAATGAGGGATATTCTCGTATCTAACAAACCAGCATTTTTTATAATCGTAAAAAAGGGGACAGTTACCGCTATGGGTGGAATTATTCTACTTAATAATACAAAAAAATAAGTAATTAATGAACCTCGGAATTTATAATATGCAAAAACAAATGCTGCAATTGTGCATATAATTAAATTGATTAATGCAGTTATTGATGCAACAAAAATACTGTTTTTTAATGTAATAGGAATTTCCTGAGCTGATGCTGTTACTCGACTTCTCAATTCACCAGTTGAAGATATAATCGGTGTTTTAAAAAGAATGTATTTATAGTTTTCAAGAGTAAAACTTTCTTTAGAAGTACTAAATACTGGACGTAATAGCATACTTTCATTTTGAAAAGATGAAAAAATAATTAGAGCAAAAGGTAAAAATATAAAAACAATCAACAAAAGACTTGTAAAATATAATAATATTTTATTGGATTTTTTACTTCTCAATTTGTTTCTCCCATTTGATTTCTTTCAGCAGTTATTTTAAAAACTATAATTACAACAATTATTGTAACAGCAGTTAGTACCATTGAAATTGCACTACCCTCTCCAAAGTCCAAAAATCTAAAAGCTTTTGAGTGTGCATAATAAGAAAGCAAAGATGTTTTTCCTGCTGGCCCACCACCTGTAATTACATAAACAACATCAAAAGTTGTTATAGCTAATATGGTATTTAAAATAATCACTATTGCAAACACTGGTTTTAATAGAGGGATAGTTATAAATCTTAACTTATGAAATACACTTCTTGATTCTAAATCGATAGCTTCATATAGTTCTTCTGGAATTGTTTGTAAACCTGACAAGAAAAATATTGTTGCTAAAGGAAATTCGTGCCAAACCTGTGCCAAAACGATTGCAAATTTAGCTACAAAATCATTTGAAAGCCAAGCTATAGATGTACCAGCCTCTAAAAGCCCAAAGGTATTTATTATTTTTGTCAAGTAACCCCAACCAGACATAAAAAACAATTTCCATAGGATACCAGTTGTTACGTATGGAACTGTCCAAGGTAAAAAAATTGCAGTTCTTAAGATATTTACTCCTCTAAAAGTATTGTTTAGCAAAATAGCAGTGAAAAAACCTAATATTGTTACAAACAATACACATGCAATTGCAAACCAAATTGTATTAAAAAACGATTGAATAAAATAACTATCTTTAAACAGATTTAGATAGTTAGAAAAACCAACATAACCATATGGAGGTGGTAAAACAAGCTTGTATTCTTTAAAGCTCAAATTTATGGCATAAAATGACGGATATATAGAAAATATTGATATAAATATTAGTAATGGTAATAATTTTATATAGCAATTAAGATTGTTACTATTCTTGTTTATATTTTTCAATCTTTCTTTGCCCTTTCTTTGTTTTTATAAATGTTATATTTTGTATATTGTATTTTCCTCCTATGCTACAATCTAAACCTGGGAGGAAAATACAATATACTGTTATCTAAGATTAGTTACTTTTTACTTGGTATATTTTTCCCTCATAATATTCCATTCATTTGCCATGTCATCGAGTGCCTCTAAGGTAGTTTTTGTTTGACTTAGAACATTATGGACTTCTCTTCTTATAACTTCTGAAAATTCTGTAAACCAAGGTGTTTTCATTCCTTCCATAGACATAGAGTATTTTTCCTCCTGCTCTCTTTCAACTTCCACATCACCCCATGCATTAAATGTTGATGCTACATCAGGATCGTCATAAAGTTCAGCATAAGCGAATCCTAGCCCATTTTCAGCTGCCCATCGTTTTGCAATTACAAACTCATCATTATACTTCCCTCCAAGGTACTCAATCAATTTTACCGCTGCATCTATGTACTCTGGATCCCTTTTAGTTACATCATTTGTTAAAGCATAAAATTTTGCTGAACCATTAGTATAATGACTTTCTCCAGGCATTAATACTAAATCAAATTGGCCAGCCCATTCACCGGATCCAGGAGCATTCATTTCAGCAAGGGTATATTTTTCCATAACCGTAAATGCTCCAACTCCCCCTTGCATACTTTTGTATACGTCAATTTCTTTTAAAGTAAGAGATGCGGGATCTATAATTTTCCATTCATTTAGTCCTTTATCTAACCAATTCAATGCCTCGTATGCTGCAGAACCTTCTTTATTAAATATAGGGTTTAATTCATCATCAAACAATGAATCAGGTTCAAAAGAATATGTCATAGCATAAAAAACATTTGTCAATGAAGCTTCATCAGGATGGAACTCCATAATTACTGGATATTCCTGAATCCCTTTTTCTTTTAATGATAAACTCATTTGTTTTACATCTTCCCATGTTTTAGGTTTATCGTTGATATCAGCTTTTTTTAGTAATCCACTGTTTTGCATGAAAACGTATGTATCGTTATAATATGGTAAACCATAAACTTTGTCTTTGTATGTAATGCCTTCTAAAACATATGGCTTCATCAAAGGAGCATATTTTTGAACCACTTCTGGTGCATAATCTTCAAAAGGAGCTACCCAACCTGCTTCAGCCCAAGATGCAAGCCACATATCATTTACATAAATTACGTCCCCTACTGTATTGGTAATGAATCGCAAGGTCATATCACTAGTATAGGAATACCAAGAAATATCTTCATAATTGACTTTGATATTGGGATATATCTTTTCAAAATTATCTAAGCTCTCTCTTACCTTCTCAACTCCATAAGTCCATCCTACTAACTTAATTTCAACCGGTTCAGATGCAAAAGAGATGCTACAAAAAGAAATAATTAATGTAATTAAAATAGTTACAATAAAATATTTTTTCACTTATTTATCCTCCAATATTTTTCATACTTTAATAAATAATAATTAAAAAACATTCTTAATTAAGAAATTTTTTATTCTAACTTTCACCCCCTCAAATACTCTAATTTAATAAGTAGTTACAGTTAAAGTAAATTACAGTTACCCATAATCTAATTACTATTTAACTTTAACCACCATCTCTAATTCAACAGGAATATTCCCCGGCAAAACTGAAGTACCTAAGGCACATCTTGTATGTTTCCCCTTTTCTCCAAATATTTTAACTATTAATTCGGAGGCACCATTAATAACCTCAGGTTGTCTATAAAAATCTAAACTACTACTTACAAAACCCCTAAGATTAATAATTTCCTCTATTTTATCTAGCGAACCAATGACTGATTTTATTGCCGCCAAACAATTAATTGCACATATTCTTGCCGCCTCATAACCATCATCTAGACTTACCTCTTCATCGACTCTACCTATATAAATAAATTTTCCGTCTTTCACGGGACCTTGACCAGAACAATAAACTAAATTATCAACCTTTTTTGCAGGAATATATTCAGCAATGGGTTTAATAGCTTCAGGTACACTTATCCCCATTTCTTTTAATTTATCCTCAATTTTCATTATCGTCATCCTCTCTTTCGCTCTTTTCTTATAAAAATTTGGTTGTTATAAAGTATTTATATTTTTAATTTATTAATAATAATTTTACTGCTATTCATTAGTATTCCCACATCAACTGAATATGATACATACTGTACACCCAAAGAAGCCCAGAACTTTGCTGTTTTTACATCATCAGCAAAAGTACCAACAACAGTGTTACTATTCTTACATTTTAAAATCACTTCTTTCATTTTTTCTATAACTAGGGAATTGTTTACTTCTCCTGGTATACCTAAAGACTGTGAAAGATCGTATGGACCAATAAAAACAACATCTATTCCAGAAACAGACAGTATTTCTTCGAGATTGTTTATACCTTCTACACCTTCAATATGCCCAATAATTATTGCTTCCTTATTTGCGTGTTCAAAATATTTGTATTTATCCATTGATGAGTAATCTGCTGCACGCACATATCTACATACTCCTCTTTCTCCTTGTGGTGAATATTTAACAGATTTCAATGCCTTCATTGCATTTTCCTTGTTATTAATTTGAGGTATTTCTATACCTTGGGCACCAATATCTAATGCTCTCAAAATACAAGTTTCTTCATTCTTAGTTACCCTGACAACTGGAGTTATACCCACTGATTCAGCTGCTCTTATCATATTTTGTGTATTCTGAATAGATATTGGGCCATGTTCTTGATCAATTATTACAAAATCAAAGCCAGCATGACCCATAATTTCAACTACTGCAGGATCAGTAAATTTTAAAAATGGTCCGAATACTGTTTTTCCACTTATTAATGCCTCTTTTAAAAGATTTTTTTTCATATCCTATATATACTCCAATTTACTCCAAATTATCTCATCTCTGAACCCTTCCTGAGCCGGAACCTCCTGCAAGATTTTTAACTTCATCAAGTGAAATTAGAGGCAAATCTCCGGGTATAGTATGCGCCAAGCAAGAAGCTGCTACTGCAAATTCTAATGCCTCTTTATCGTCTGATAATTTATTTAAACCATAAATTAATCCTGCGGCAAAGGTATCCCCGCCACCAACTCTATCAACTATGTCATGGATTTCATATTTTTTTGAAACAAAAAAATCCTTGTGATTATTAAAAACCGCTGACCAGCCATTGTAATTTGCAGAATGACTCTCTCTTAGTGTAATCGCAACTTTTTCTAAATTAGGATATAACCCTAGCACTTTATTAGTTAACTCTTTATATTTATCTATCTGAAGTTTTCCGGATTCTACATCAATATCAACATTTACTCCAAGTGACTTCTGGCAATCTTCTTCATTCCCTATAGCAATATCAGTATATTTAACTATCTCGCTCATTATCTCCGGAGCAGTTTTACCATATTTCCAGAGTTTGTTTCTATAATTAAGGTCACAGGAAACTTTGACATCTTTCTTCTTTGCTTCTTTTACTGCTTCCAAAGAAAGTTCAGCAGCTGATTGAGAAATAGCTGGAGTAATTCCGCTTATATGAAACCAGGTTGCTTGTTCAAAAACATCATCCCAATTAATATCTTCAATTGATGCATAAGAAATCGCTGAATGAGCTCTATCATATACAACAACTGAAGGTCTTTGGTTTGATCCGTTTTCCAAAAAATAGGTACCCAGCCTTTCACCTTGTCTTAGTACAAAAGAGGTATTAACACCTTGTTTCTTTAACTCTCTTAGGCAAGCCTCACCAATAGGATTATCAGGAATAACGGAAACATAAGACACATCGAGACCTAACCTGGCTAATCCAACTGCAACATTAGCCTCTCCTCCTCCAAATGTAGCCTCGAGCAGGGGGCTTTGAAAAAATCTTTCATTCTGTGGAGGTTTCAGTCTAAGCATAATCTCCCCAAATGTTACATATTTGCCCATTGTTTACTCCTTTTGAATTATTAATTTTGCAGTAGATGAATAGCAAAACCGGATACATCTAAATCCAGGTAAATAGCTTTAAGCTTTCCATTGGATTCTTTGGTAGTTTCTTTTAAAGTATTTATTCCTTTTCTACTTAGGTAAGCAATGGCTCTTTTTATGTTGTTAGTTGCTATTGCAATATGACCATGTTTACCCAGATATTTCTTTTTCATTAATTCAAAGCTTTCACCAACAAAGATAGAACTGTTCCCTTCTTTTACAGGAAAATTAAATACATGGGAAAGCTGTTTTGCGGATTTTAGGGCTTCTTCAGGGTTATTTTCATTAATACCAAGATGAACAAGCTGAAATCCCAGCATTATTGAAATCGCCTCTTTTGCCAAATTTGTTATCTGCTGAAAATTTCCGGATGATATAAAATCGGATTTGACCATCCAGCTGCCACCACATGCATATACACTTGGATGTGAAAGGTATGATAGTAAATTGATTGGACTAACTCCACCAGTTGGAATAAATTTTATATCAGAATAAGGTGAAGAGATTGCCTTAAGAAAAGCCAGACCTCCGGATGCTTCAGCCGGGAAAAATTTAACTATTTTAAGTCCTTTCTCTAAAGCCATTTCAACCTGTGTAGGACTGTTAACTCCCGGAGTAACAACAATATTGTTCTCTAAACAATAGTCAACGATTTTACTATTAAATCCCGGGGACACAATAAACCGGGCACCTGCAGCAATAGCTTCCTTAGCCTGCTCAATAGTTAAAATAGTGCCGGCACCCACTAACATTTCTGGTAGTTCATTAGTTAAGGCTTTAATAGATTCTTTAGCGGCGGCGGTTCTGAAGGTAATTTCAGCAATAGGAAGGTCTCCTTCGACTAGGGCTTTTCCAAGAGGTAAAGCATCTTTTGAATCTTCTATTTTTATGACAGGTACAATTCCAAGTTCACCAATTTTTTCAAGAACATTATACATCTTTTTGACTCCAAATTGTTATAATAATTAACCATATTATTTTGATTTTTATAAATAAATATATAATAATTCTATAATGTAGAAAATCATTCTATATTATAATTATAAAAAATAAAACTATTTTTGTCAAATTATTGTTTTTAAAAAATTAGTTAGTAAAAAATTTAATTATCGAAAATAAACCCTAAACGTGAAGATATTCCTTTAACAGTATTAATAAGCGCTTCTTTTATATAAACTTGTTTTTCGTTATTTAACCTATAATTAGGGCTTGAAACACTCACTGCAGCAATAACTTTTCCTTTGTAATCCTTTACAGGTGCAGCAATACATCGAACATCATTTTCATTTTCTTCTTCATCTAAAGCAAATCCCATTTCTTTTATCTTATTAAGCTCTTCACGTAATTTTTCTTTTTCTGTAATTGTATTGTTGGTTAACTGAAAAAGTTCTATTCTGTCAATAATTTTATCTCTGTCCTTTAAAGACAAATTTGCTAACAATACTTTACCTAATCCGGTGCAATGTAATGGTGCTCTCTT
>Ga0334882_1002458_pt1 | contig 18847 bp, 12 predicted proteins | sample GraSluR1_MG_5_FD_207226 | JGI IMG/M metagenome (GOLD analysis project Ga0334882, IMG submission 207226) | Sludge microbial communities from methane-producing bioreactor in Wageningen University, Netherlands - Granular Sludge_15_04-R1 | ecosystem: Engineered > Bioreactor > Anaerobic >...
TCGTCGCCGACGGCGAGCACTTCGTCCACCAGGAAGATGTCCGGCTGCGAATGCACGGCTACCGAGAATGCCAGCCGCATGTACATGCCGGACGAGTAGAACTTCACCTCGGTGTCGATGAACTTCTCGATGCCGCTGAACTCCAGGATCGCGTCGAAGCGCTCGTCGACCTCCTGCTCGCTCATGCCCAGAATCGCGCCGTTGAGGTAGACGTTCTCGCGTCCGGTCAGATCGGGATGCATGCCCGCGCCGACCTCGATCAGGCCCGCGATCCTGCCGCGCACGCCGATCGACCCCGCGTCGGGCAACATCACCCCGCTGATCAGCTTGAGCGTGGTCGACTTGCCCGACCCGTTGAACCCCAGCAGTGCGACTGCTTCGCCCTGGTGGATGGTCATCGACACCCCGTCGAGTGCCTTGAATCTCTCGCTGAGGTCGCCCTTGCGTCCGGTCACCCACCACACCACGTACTCCTTGATGGAGCGGGTGTGACGCAGATCGAATTCCTTGTCGACGTCTTCCAGCTGGGCCATCACCAGGCCGTTTGAAGTCTCGTTCATCACAGCTCCTGGGCGAACTTGCCCTCAAGACGGTGGAAAACCAGCTGGCCCAGTCCCAGCGTCAGCAACGCGAAGAACGAGCTGAGCACCACGCCGAGCACCCAGTGCGGGGGCATCAGGCTGGCCGCGTCCGCACCGTCGGTCAGCACTCCCCGGGTGGGCATCCAGAAGCAGTAGTGCGACAATTCGACGGCCATCGCCAGCGGATTGAGCTGGTAGATGGTGAACAGCCAGGGGGGAAAGGCATCGGCGACCATGTGCCACTGGTAGAAGACCGGTGAGAGCCAGATCGCCACCATCATGAGCAGTTCGATGAGGTTCTCGGCGTCACGGAAGAAGACGTTGAACGCCGCGAACGCCAACCCGATGCCGAGCGCGAATGCGCAGATGATGAGCAGCGCGAGCACGCCACCGAGCAGGCTGTAGATCCCGGGACGCCATCCGAAGACCAGCGCACCGATGATCAGCACCACGATCTGCGGTATGACATGAACGAACGCCACCCACACGCTGCTCACCGGGAACAGTTCGCGCGGCAGATAGATCTTGCCCACCAGCGGCGCGTTGAAGATGATCGATCTGGTGGTGTTGGAGAGGATCTCGTTGAAGAAGTTGATCATCACCATGCCGCTGAACAGATAGACCACATAGCTGGGAATGGAGTCACCCAGTCGCAGGAACCTGCCCATCGCGATGTAGTACACCAGCAGTTGCACTGCAGGCTTCACATAGCTCCACAGCATGCCCAACGCGGAGCCGCGATATCGGACGCGCAGCTCCTTCTTCACCAGAAGTTGGAGCAAGAACCTCCAGCGCGGCAGCGCCAGCAGTCCGATACTGTGCCCCGGCGGACGAAGTGGTTCGTCAGCCAACTCGACGGAATTCGTCGCCACCAATCATGCCCTCTCGGCGTTCACCTTCTGCGGCTCGTCCTGATCCGACGAAATACCGAAGGTCTTCTCCCATTCGTCCAACGAGACAATCTGCGGCAGCGCCTCTTGGTACTGCTTGCGCAGCCGGTCCCAGTTGGCCGCCAGTTCGGCGCGGGCGGCCGCGCTACGGGCCAGCAGATGCCGCAACTGTTTCGGATCACGACGGTACCAGGCTGCACCAGAACCGTCGGCCTTGGTCACCAGCGCGGAATCGTACTGACTGAGCACAAAGTACTTGCTGTTCGCGTGGCTGATCGATGCCTCCGGGCGTTCCTGGGCCTTTTCACTGGCCGGCAGCAACTGCCGCACGATGGTCTTGATCGTCCACGGGGCCAGTGTCGCCATGTTCGGGGCCTTCGGGCGGGTCTTGAACTTCGGCTTGCCGGTGCGCGACACCGCCGGATAGGCGTCCGGATCGGCCTTGTACTGGGCATCGCTGAACTGCTGGGTCAGCTCGCGAAGCTTGGGCATGCGGGTGAGGATCGACTCGTGCAGATGCTCCGGCCCCGACAGGATGTCGCTGATGGCCAGCAATCGGATGGTCTGCGCGTAGTACTCCGCCGAGACCGAGTGCTTGACGTCGAGGGTGGACAGTTCGTAAAGCAGACGGCCGCCACGTTCGTAGGGCGAGTGCAGCAGCGCGGTCAGGATGCGGTTGCGCTCGTGGAAGTAGGCCTGCCAGTCACGCGAATCATCCTTGTCACCCCACGAAATATGCCACAGCCCGGCACCCGGCAGAGTCACCGTAGGGACGCCGATCTCAGCGGCCCGCAAGCTGTACTCCAGATCGTCCCACTTGATGAAGATCGGCAACGAAAGGCCCAGTTCGGCGATCACCGAGACCGGCATGATCTCCATCCACCAGCCGTTGTAGTCGACGTCGAGGCGGCGGTGCAGCACCGAGCGGCTGCGCAGGTTCGCTGCGCCCAGGTCGACACGGCCCTGGGTGTCTTCGAGCGGGCCCCACAGCCAGCGCCACTTGTTGATGCCCTCACCGAACGAGTGGGCGACCGACTTGTCGTTGAGGTCGAACATCTGGCCGCCGACGATCGTGCGGTGGCGGCACAGGCTGGCGAACTTCGCCAGTCGTTCGATGCTTTCGGGTTCGACGGTGACGTCGTCGTCCAGCACCATGTGGAACTCGGCCTCATTAGCCTTGACGGCCTCATACATGCCGCGGGAGAAGCCGCCCGAGCCACCCATGTTGCCCTGGTAGATCATCCTCAGGCGGTCACCCAGCAGCGCGGCAGCCTGGGGGAACAGTTCATCGTCCTTGACGTTCTTGTTGCCCTGATCGACGACGTACACCCGCTTGACGATGTCTTTCAGGTTGTCGGCGGTGGCCAGCGTCATCAGGGTGCGAGCGCAGTAGTCGGGCCGGTTGAAGGTGGTGATGCCGATGCTCAGCGACACCGGACGCACCGGCTCCGCGTTGACCTCCCAGCGACCCGAAACCAGCCGGGCGCCCTCCTCGCCGGCGACCAGGTCGAACCAGTACCAGCCACCATCGGTGAACGAGTCCAGCGGCAGGACGAAGCTGACCTGATTGGCGCCGGCCTTGGTGCGCTTGCTGTCGACCCGCTGGGCACGGCCCTCGGCGTTCGACTTGTAGACCATGATGTTCGCGGCGCCCTCGATGTCGACGACGAGCCGCACCTTCGTGGCGACGGTCCACTGGCGCCAGTAGCTGGCGGGGAATGCGTTGAAGACCGTGGCCAGCGAGAACCGCAGACCCGCCGGCAGGACGCGGGTGCCGCCGTCCTCGGCGATCAGATCACCGCGGTCGAGTTTGGCGCCAGCGCCCACTTCGATATCGAACTGGGCGCCACGGCGGCCACCGGCGTCGGGGGCATCGACCGGAGCAGCGCGTCCGAAATCGACGTAGAGCGGCAGGGTGTCTTCCTCACCTGTGGGCGGGAAGACGATGCGGGAGACTTGCGTCCACACTGCCGGGGTCTGTGCTATTTCGGTGCTCACGCTTCCACGCCTCCACTCTTCACGGGGTCGCCATCGTTGAAGTGCGGCCTCAAGACAGTTTCGTAGGTCATCAACGCTGATGCGATGGCCATGTGCATATCGAGGTATTTGTAGGTGCCCAGCCGTCCGCCGAAGATGACCTCCGGCTCGGATCCCGCCAGCTCGCGATACCTGGCCAGCTTCGCCCGATCGTCGTCAGTATTGATCGGGTAGTAGGGCTCGTCGTCGCGGTTCGCGAATCGGCTGTACTCGCGGTGGATTACCGTCTTGTCGGTCGGGTAGTGGCGCTCGGGGTGAAAATGGCGGAACTCGTGAATTCGGGTGAACGGCACGTCCAGATCGGCGTAGTTCATCACCGAGGTGCCCTGGAAGTCGCCGGTATTGGTCAACACCTCTTCTTCGAGGTCGATCGTGCGCCAGCTCAGATCGCCCTCGGTGTAATCGAAGTAGCGGTCGACCGGACCGGTGTAGACGACCGGCACCGTGCCGACGACCTTCGACTTGGAGTACTCCTGCGAATCATCGAAGAAGTCGGTTTCGGTGAGCACCGTGATGAGCGGGTTGTCGATCATGCGGGTCAGCCAGGCTCCGTAGCCGTCGGTGGGCAGACCCTCATAGGTGTCGTTGAAGTAGCGGTTGTTGTAGGTGTAACGCACCGGCAGGCGGCTGACGATGGACGCCGGCAGGTTCTCTGGTTCGGTCTGCCACTGCTTGGCGGTGTAGTTCATGAAGAAGGCCTCATAGAGCGGGCGCCCGACCAGCGAGATGCCCTTCTCCACGAAGTTGGACGGTTCCTTGTCACCCAGTTCCTGCGACTGCTCCTTGATCAGCGCCTTTGCCTGATCGGGGCGGTAGGCCGCGGAGAAGAACTGGTTGATGGTGCCCAGGTTGACCGGCATCGGGTACACGACACCCTTGTGAGTGGTGTACACGTGGTGCTGGTAGCCGGTGAAGGTCGTGAACTGATTGACGTAGTCCCATACCTTCTTGTTTGAGGTGTGGAACAGGTGGGCCCCGTAGCGGTGCACCTCGATGCCGGTGATCGGTTCGGTCTCCGACCAGGCATTGCCACCGATATGGCTGCGTCGTTCGACGATGACGACACGCTTGCCCAGGTCGTTCGCTACTCGTTCGGCAATCGTGAGACCGAATAAGCCCGATCCCACCACAACCAGATCCGCGTCCATGACTCTCCTGACGTACTTGCGCGGCACCGGCTCGGCACCTCAAGACAATCTACCTGAACCAGCCTGCCGCCTGTGCTTCTGGGCGGGGATCGCCGATTCCAGTAAGCCTCAGAACTATCCGTGCTGGTTCAATCGACGCAACGCATCGACACCGATAGAGCAAGCCGCGCCTGACATGGTTCGGCCGAGGTCCACTGGCATTGGGTAAATCCAATACGGCGAGTTCTGTGATCTCAATGACCCGAGGGCACCACTGTTCGTGGATGCTCCCCAGCAGTGGGGCCTGGCTGGTACCTGGTCCGCCCAGTGCTGGAGGTCGTCGTGTGCGAACTCGTCGGCGGGAATCGAGGCGCTGACTGCTTGACCAGCAGGCATGAAACGTTCCCGTTTGGCAGACACTGGTGAGGTTCATGGGGCTCTTCGGACTTCAGGTGGGCGCGATGGGGTCGAGTGCGCCGATGACGAAGAGCATGCGACGACGGGAGTTTCCGCGATTGCGGTAGCCGCGGACGAGGGGGCGGCGGAGCCACTGTTCATCGATCGCGGCCCTGCAACCCCCGACCGCATCCAATCTCCAAACCGAAACCACACCGCTCACACCAAAGGCTTGACCACCTCCGACAGATAATGGATGAAACAACGGAGGGAAACTTTTTGCTCAGTGGCCTGCGTCTGCCAACCGTTCCGGCATGGTCTGGTCAACGACACTCTGGTTCATTCCGTGACAGGTGCGCCGCCCGGACCACCGCATCTCGCACCGCAACGACTTTACGCTTGGCGTAGTTGAAGCCGCCCGCATTGCGAACGACGTAGTCGGTTTCTTGCAGCTGCCGATGGATCTGATCCAAGCTTTCCAGCACACGGTCGAGCTTGGCGTTCACCTCGCCCAGTCGCGCGTCCATCTGCCCGAGGCGGGAATCCTCACCAGCCAATTCGGTGTCCAGGCGGTCGAACCTCGGGTCTACTTCGGAAAGCCGTGCCGCGAGCCCCTCGGCTTCCCGCTCGACCGTCTTCGCGATGAACATGGGCAGGCCGATGCCGTTCAGGTTCACCCAATCGCGGAAGTAGCGGTTACGCAGGGTCAGGTCGTAGTCGCGGTGGGCACCCCCTTGGGTGAACATCGAGTTGCCGTTGACTCCGGTTGACTCCGGACGCTGGCGCCAGTCGGCAAGGGGACGATCGATGTAGCCTGCCGGGAATTCCTTCAATAGCCGCAAATAGAACTCGTAGTCCCCGATGACCGGAAGCTGCTCGTCATACATGCCGATTTTCTCGTGCACCGAGCGCCGGTAGAAGACCGAGATCGGAACCATTCGGTTGATCTTCATGAAATCCATCAGCCGGGCGCCGTGCAGTTCGGCCCAGTACGGGAATCTGTCGTATTCCACGTAGTCGAAACCGACTAAGTGCTCAAGAACGATATCTGTGTAAACCGTCACCACTTGCTGATCGGGATGGGCCCTCAGATAGGTCTCGGTCTGCTGCAGGAAGCAGGGCTGCCAGCAATCGTCGTCGTCATGGATCACTACGAACTCGCTTGTCGAGTTCGCCAATCCCAGGTTGCTGGCGGCTTCCATGCCATGAGAAACCGGATTGTGGATCACGCTCAGGCGTCCTTCGAGATCGTGCGCATAGCGATCCACCACTGCATCGACCAGTCCCCGATCGCCAGCATCATTGACCACCACGAGCTGCCAGTCGCTGCTGGTCTGGGCAAGCACGTCCTGCACCGCCCGGTCGAGCATCGGTGCACGGTCGCGGGTACGCATCACGATCGCTACAGCTGGTTCGGTTCGCGCGGGCACAGTCAACCCGAAGCCTGCGATCTTGGCCAGCACGTCCGCGCTGAATCGCGAATCGGTGTCCATGGGGTCGAGCACTTCCGGAAGGGCGTCCCGCTGGGCTAAGACAGCGGCCACCCGATCCCACCACAGGCCCGCCGCCTTCAGCCGCCCCGCACGCATCGACTCCAGGTGCTCGTGCTCGGAATCGGCAACCGCCACGAACTCGTCCAGCAGGCCCGAAAGCACCTCGGATGCACCACCGGTCTCCGGATTCCACAAGGCGGCGAAAGGGACCACGGCGTCGGCCCAGCCCCAGTTGCGCAAAGCGCCATCGATGCGGCTCAGCCCGTAGCGGTTCAGACCGACAGGCAAGACCGACGCCCCGGCGAGCAGCCCGAAAACCACCGGATGAAACCGTGTCGTCACCACCCATTGGCAGCTGGCGAGCCGCTGCGCCGATGACGTACACAGCTCGATCGGGGATACCGATACCGGGTGGGACAGGCGGTCGGCCAGTGCCTGGTGGGCTTGCTGATCAGACCCACCGTGATCTGGATCGGCCATATGCGGGATGAGCTCGATCTCGGCGCCCGTGCGTTCCGCAAGCCCGTCGATCAATGCGGTCATGACATTCAGGTAGTCATCGTCGGGAAACGGCCACGCTTCGGCGCCCAGAGTCACGCCGATGCGGTTCGCCTTGGGCACTATCCAGTCGGCGTCCAGCAGCACCGCGTCATCGATCGTCTGGAAGATCGCCGGATGATGGGGACGAAGCTGCTTCGCGATCCGGTAGCTGTCGGCATCGCGCAACCCAACCAGGACGCACAGATCCAGCAACTCGGCCAGCACCTCACGATCGCTGACCGAGAGGTCGGGACCCACGCTCTGCCCGGTGAGGACCACCGGCTTACCCTGCGCTGCAACGATCAGCGCCGTTGCCAAGCGCTCATAGAGCAGCCAGCCGAAGCGCGAGTTCAGCGCGCCGCCTCCTCCGATCACCAGTCCATCCACCCCGCGCAGCTGTTCGAGGACCTCGAATACCTTGTCATCGGCCGGCAGAGCCTTCTGTTCGCCGTCCAGCACCGCACGAATCTCCGCGAGATAGCGCTGCCGATCTTCGGGCATCCAGGGAAACTCCAATGCCCGAATGGCCTCGGTGGGAGGCTCCCCACCCGGCCCGTACTTGTGGCCACGCGAAACCGGCGTCACCTCAACGCCTCGAGCCTGCAGTTGGTTTGAGCTCGCCGCAAAGATCGCTTCGTCACCCACGTGATAGACGGCCTGGTCAATGTCGCACAACAGAGCGACTCGCATGAGAAATCTCCTCCAAGCGCGGACGGGCTTGTTTTCACCGCCCACCCGCCAGCCATCGACACGGACGCGTACGCCTACGGTTAAATTGTTGGCAGTCTATGGGTTTTCTCCGCTTCACCCAAGTCGCCGCGAGGGGCTACCGTTTCAGTGGTGGTGAGCGAGCAACACCGATTAGGAGTCCGCGTTGACTGAAAACGTAGAGTATCGAGCTCGCTCTGCGGCCGCTGACTGGCGTGAGGCCTTTGCGGTGAAACTGCCCGGCTGGCGGGGAGACTTCGCGGTCGGCATTGTCGGGATGCTGGTCTGCTTTGCGGGAATGTGGATTCCGTCGCCGTGGATCGACGAGGCGGCCACCGCGCATATCATCAGCTACTCGGTGCCCGAAATGACCGAGCTCTGGCAGACGATCGATGCAAACTTCGCACCGTACTACCTGTTCATGCATTACTGGACGGCGCTAACCGGCATCAGCCCGTTCTGGCTACGGCTACCGAGTGTCATCGCGGCCGGCGTGGGGATAACGGCACTGGCTTCGGCCGGACGGCTGCTTGGTGGCCTGCGCTACCAGATCGCCTATGCCGCCTGTTTCGCACTGTTGCCCCGGACGACGGCGATGGCGTTGGAGGCACGGCCCTACGAGATGTCGGCTATGTTCACCGCACTGGCGTTACTACTTGTGGTCAGGCAGTTCAAGCAGCTCGACTCACGACGGAATCCATACCTGCTCGCCGCCACCATGGTCGGAGCCGTCAGCATGCACCTCTTTTCAGCGCTGCCGATCATCGGACTGGTGCTGGGCGCCATCGCTTGGCTGGCGCCCAGACAGCGGCTTCGGTTGCTGATCACCAGCTTCGCGGCCGGCCTGATGTGTACTCCGCTGGCCATCATCGCCCACAGTCAGCAGGTGCAGGTCAGCTGGCTGGCGCAGATCAAGTACAACATCGCCGATCAGGCGTTGGTCGACTCATGGTTCACGTCCCGGTGGAATATCAATCCGGTCAGTTCGGACAGAAGCCCGTATCTGCATGAGGTACCGCTGCACTGGTTGGCGCTCATGCTCGCCCTCGTGAGTCTGGCGGTGATCGTTGCCGGTGTCGTCGCGGCACGTCGGCGCAATCGGGTACAACTGTCGATTGCGTGCGGGCCATTGGTGATCTCTGTCGGCGTGCTGTGGATCGCGTCATTGATCGGCCAGCCCATCTTGCTGAGCCGCTACCTCACGTCGGCTTCTCCGTTCTTCGCGATGCTGCTGGCCGAGGGGCTCCTGTGGTTGAAGGGTCGCTGGCAAACCGTTGCCATCGCGGTATTGCTGGTCGGTGCAGTGACACTAATCGTCGCCCAACGCCAGCCGTACGCCAAGGTCTGGAAAGAGGACTTCGGGTTCATTGCCTCCACCATCAGCGCCCAGGCCAGTGACGGTGACGGATTCGTCATGGAACCTGGAACCGATCCTCACAACTCAGCACGCAACGCAGTAGCACTGTTTCCCGGCAGCTTCGAGCCGCTGATCGACTTGGCGCAAGCGGAGCCAACGCCACTGACCGGAGTCTTCACTCCCGACCCACCGGTCGCCGATCTGGCTAGCTTGGCGCCACTTCCCGCACGCATCTGGGTCGTCAACCGCAATGAGGAAGGTGGGCCCTACGAGGAGCAGCTCAGTGCCCTCGGCTGGAGCATCCAAGACTCTCTGCTCGGGCCGGGGCACACCGTCACACTTTGGACCAAAGGTTCTTGACCATGTTCAAGGAAGTTCGCCATCTCAAACCACCAAGGCCTGCGAGGTCTCTTACCGAGTCGCGCGCCGACGCGCCCATCGATAGCCCATGAGCCGTGAGCGGACGATCATGATGGGCCGATGCCGATGTCGCCGCTGATGGCTCGACCTGAGATGTGAGTACCTCCTCGCCCAGCTTCTCGCCCCAGACCCGCACCCGGCTGCTGGCTCCGCAGAGGTGGACCCAATATGAACGCAGATGTGCCCAGCACGAGGAGCCTGGCCAGGCGTCACTGGCGTCGATCATCCTGGATGCTCTTCTTCCGCTGCTCCTGGTGCTGTCCATGATGCAGATCACCAGCGGAGAGCTGGACATCAGGCACCGTAACGTTCGGCAGCCTGACCGCGATCGGCTCGTTCGTCTACGGCATCTCCATGGACCTTGCCCTCTGGCCGTTCGTCGTCGGTCAAAGCGAGCAAAGCTTCGACCCGAACATCGGTCCACTGCAGAACCTGCACCGCTTCATCGTCATGAACCTGGTGACTGGGATGGGCTGGAATACCGGTCGCGCGATCACCAACATCGTGCTGATCAGCTCGCTCGGAACACCCGTGCTTCGCGTGTTGCGCAGAACGGCCGGACGTGCCGCTTTCGATTGACGTCTCGATTCTTGCGGCCGGGCGGTCATCGACCGCTCAACCGGCCAGCCGGTACATGAATGCCGCCATCGCATCCCGGTTCACTTCGCTCAGCGGACGGAAGGTGCCATCCTCGTAGCCGGTGGAGATACCTTCATCCGCCAACCACGAGATCTCCGTATAGAACTCGTTGTCGGTAGCCACATCGCTGAAGGCCGACGTGGACGAGGGCAGATAGCTGGCAGTGTCTTTGCCCATCACGGTGCCGGCGTAGCGGTAGAGGAAGGCAGCCATCGCGTCACGCGCCACGCTTTCGAGCGGACGGAAGGTGCCATCGCTGTAGCCAGTCGTGATCCCCTCGGATGCCAGCCAGCAAATCTCCTTGTAGAACTGGTTGGTGGTATCGACATCGCTGAATGGCGAGGTACTGGGCGGCGTATAGCTCGGTGACCCCGCCAAGCGGTAGAGGAAGGCGGCCATCGCATCGCGCGCCACTGGCTGAAGGGGCCGGAACTCGTAGCTGCCGCCGCCCGCATCCCAGCCGGTCGAAATGCCGTTCGCGGCCAGCCACATGATCTCCGTGTAGAACTGGTTGGCGGTATCCACATCGGTGAAGACGCCAGAAGGTGTGGCGGTGGATCCGGTCACGGTGATCGTCACGCTGGCCGTAGAAGACTCTCCGTCGCAGCTGACCGTCACCGCAAAGACGTAGCTGCCAGCCGTTGTGGGTGTGAATGCGGCCGTGGACGAGGTGGTGCTGCTGAGCGTGACTGTGGTTCCGGAGGTCTGGCTCCAGCTGTAGCTCAAGCCGCTGACTCCGGTCGACCCGCTGGCATTCAAAGTCACCTTGGTGCCTACCGTCACCGTCTGGTCGAGACCAGCATCCGCGGCGGCCGCGTTTCCGTCGATCGCGATCACATATTGCCGGTTGAGCCAGCCGCGCTCCTCGTACTGATCGATGTCAACCTCGTCGTCATAGTCGGCGTAGGTCGCGAAAACATCGGTCTTCCGTTCAAGATCGTCGGAGTCGATATTGGCGGGCCAGGATCCGTTGGACACGAAGTCTCCGTAGCCCAGATAGGAGCTGAGTACGCTGTCCCTCTCGTAGGCGTAGGTCGCATCCTCGGCCAGATAGGCGACCGAGTGGTGGTCGTAGTGGTCCTGATCGCCACCGTAATAGGTCACATAGTCCTGCGTGCGAATCCAGGTGTAGCTGTTGTCTTGGATGGCCGCGAGCAGTGCACTACGTAGCGTCGTCCCGTTGTAAGAGGCGCTACCGTCCACCGCTGTGACCGTCGAGATGGCACCGGTGAGTAGGCGATAGAGACTCTGATAACCCTGGGCCGCCGAGCCCGTGCCGAGCGGGAAACCGTCGGGCAGACGCATGAAGATCAGCGAGACATTGGGCGAGTCGGTGAGGGTGCGCATTCTCACCGACTTGCCCGCCAACGAGATGGTGCTGGTCATCCACGAGTTCGACACATCCGCCATCTCGGCCCAAGCGGCCTCGGCACCCGACTCGCGTGACTCCCAGTAGTCGTCGTCATAGCCGCTGTCGCCCGCGGTCACATAAACCGTGCGCACGCAACGCCCTGCGTCGACATCGCTCAAGATGTCCGGGCTCTGAAACAACAGGTCATCGTCTTGGTGCGCGATGATCTGTATCGATCCGCCACTGCACTCGGTGCCGATGACATCGGCCGAGGCCTGCGTAGCAGTGGCGAATTGCATTCCCACTACCGACACCGCCAGAGCCGACAATGCCGCTAACCAGCGGATGCCAAAGCGTTGACCAGTTACTTTCCCCATACGTGGGTTCTCCCGCCCGAGTGACCGATGACAGGCATTCCGACGCGCGTGAACCCCACCGAAAGCCGTGCAACACCCAGGACGCTAACACCGCAACCGCTGAGACCCCCCAGAGAAAGCCGCTTTCCACAGCAACTCAAAAGACCACACAGGAGCCCACAGGATCACGGACCCGGCCCGGCTCACTGCAAGCTTCGCTAGGGCGATGGTTCGGGGTGACTGACTAGCGATACCTTCGAGTCACAGATGCACCATGCGGTACATGAACGCCGCCATCGCGTCACGATTCACCGACTCCAGCGGACGATAGGTGCCATCGGGGTATCCGGTAGTGATCTGTGTGCTGTCCAGCCAGGCGATCTCCCGGAAAAAGAGGTTCGTGGTCGCGACATCACTGAAATCCGCGGTAGAAGGCGTCTCGAAGCTACTCGTGTCCTCCCCGAGCACCTTTCCTGCATATCGATAGAGGAATGCCGCCATCGCGTCACGATTCACCGACTCCAGCGGACGATAGGTGCCGTCGGGGTATCCGGTAGTGATCTGTGTGCTGTTCAACCAGGCGATCTCTTTGTAATAGACGTTGTCGGTGCCGACATCGGTGAACGGCGAGGTAGTCGGCGGCGTATACGCCGGAGAGCCGGCCAGTCGGTACAGGAAAGCCGCCATCGCGTCACGGGCGACCGGCTGAACCGGGCGGAATTCCCGCGTTCCGTTGCTCAGCTTCCATCCGGTCGTCACGCCCTGATCGGCCAGCCACATGATCTCCGTGTAGAACTGGTTGTTCGCGTCGACATCGGTGAAGCTGATGACCTCCTTGGTCGCCGTGACCGTCATGGTGTCGGTCGACGACAATCCGGCGCTGGCAACCGTCAACTGGAAAACATAGGTACCTTCGGTGATCGGCGCAATGAATGTCGGCTTCGCAATTGTGGCGTTCGACAGCGTGACCGCAGCGCCGGAGATCTGCGTCCACGCATAGGTCAATGTTGTACCAGGATTCGGGTTGGTCGAGCCTGATGCGTCCAGAGTCACCTGATCGCCTGTGTAGACAGATTGGTCAGGTCCAGCGTTCGCCACGGGATTCTGCGGCGCTGTCGCGGTGATGGTGACGGTACCCGTGGCGGTCCCCGTCGGACTACTGACCGTGAGCTTGAACACGTAGGTTCCGGCAGCGGTCGGGGTGAAGATCGGCTTGACCACGGTAGCCGACGACAGCGTCACGCTCGGACCGGAGGTCTGCTCCCACCGGTAGGTGAGTGCGCCCGTTGGGGTTGTGGAATTCGAGCCGTCCAGGGTCACCAGAGCGTTGGTCACCACCGACTGATTCTCCCCGGCACTAACCACCGGCGGATTGGAGTTGACGGTGATCGTGACGTCGTCGGTGGACGTAGCTCCGCCACCGGTGACAGTCAGATCAAAGGTGTAGTCGCCGGCCGCGGTCGGAGTGAATGTAGGACGGGACGATGTCGAACTGCTGAGGGTCACCGTTGGGCCGGCGGTCTGTCTCCAGCTATAGGACAAGCCAGAAACACCGGTTGAACCAGTTCCGTCGAGGGTCACCAAGGTGCCGGCGCCGACCTCCTGATCTGAGCCGGCGTTTGCTGCCGATGTGCTCCCCGAGATGTTAATAACGTATTGACGCTGAATCCAGCCACGGCTCCAATACTCGTCCCAGTCGACTTCGTCGTCATAGCCGGCGTAAGCGTCGAAGGCGCTCTCTTTGCGGTCCAGATCGCTACCGAAAATGTTCTGGGGCCACGCACCGTTATTGACGAAGTCCCCATAGCCGAGGTAGCTGCTGAGAATGAAATCATTTTCGTAAGCGTTCATCGTGTCGCGTGCCAAGTACGCGACCGAGTGATGATCGTAATGGTCCTGATCGGCACCGTAATAGGACACGTAATCCTGGGTGCGGATCCAGGTGCTGTCCTTGTCCTGCACAACATCGAGCAAGGCGCTGCGCAACGAACTCGCGGTATACGATGCGCTCCCGTCAACTGCCGAAATGCTCGAGATGGCGCCCGTCAGCAGGCGGTAAAGGCTCTGGTAACCCCGGGCCGCCGAACCTGTACCGAGCGGGAACCCGTCGGGCAGGCGCATGAACACCAGCGACACGTTCGGGGAGTCGTTCAACGTGCGTAGACGCACCGACTTACCACCCAGCGAGATCGTGCTGGTCGACCAGTCGTCGTCGACTCCGGCCATGTCGGCCCACGCCGCCTCGGCTCCTTCCTCACGCGACTGCCAGTAGTCGTTCCCATAGCCGGAATCGCCAGCAGTGACGAATACCGAACGGACGCAGCGTCCGGCATCCACGTCGCGCAGCAGATCAGGGCTTTGAAACAGCAGATCATCATCTTGATGCGCGATGATCTGGATGGCTCCGCCGGCGCAGTCCTGCGTCCCCACAGCGAACGCGTTGGGCGCAGACACCAGGCTCAGGGACGTCAACAGGACCACCATGACCGAAATCAACGCCATCCAACGCCTACGCGTACTGTGTTCAGCGACTCGATCCACGGTTTACTCCCCCGGCTGAACGTATCGACAGGAACTCACAGCTGCTCTCCAGCTGTCTGCTGTCAGACATGCAATAATTGAGCATTATAGCAAGATCGTTTAATCATGCCAACACTAGGGGGAACGCCGTGAATCGTAGATCCAAGAGGTCGAGGTGGCTCATCATCGGTGCCGCGGCCGTGGTCATCGCGATCGCGGTGCTCCTGTTCGTCCGCTACAGCAGTGGCAACTCGCCGCAGGCTCCGAGCTCGACGGCGTCATCAAATGACTCGACCAGCTCATCGACCTACAGCCCCTACACGCCGGCTTCAGCCTCACCCACACCCCCCACAGCCACCGATCTGCAGGGGTACATCCCTGCGGAGTTCGACGGCTACACCTGGGACCCCAGCGACGATGATCCGACCGCCATGGAGGCCGGAGCGGTCACTGCCTCGTCGGGCACCTTCCAATCGGACGATCAGGCGTTGCTTGCCAATCTCGCCGAGTGGAGTTCCGTGGAGGAGGCCGCCGCGTTCGCTCAGCAGCGCGGCGAAGACGAGAATCCCGGACAGACACCGCTGGTGGATGGCGACATCAACTCTGGCGCCGGCCACTACTGGTACTACGCCCTGGATGACCAAACAGGAATGATCTACTGGTATTTCGGCACTTTCACCGGTCAACTACGCGGTGATCCCCAATCCGTACAGGAGTTCTTCCTGGGCTTCCCCCGGTAGAGACTCACTCGGCTACTGGACCCGCGGGCGGCTCGCTCACGGCGTCAGGGCTTGCGGTGGCCTTGCTCCGCGGGTATACCCAGTACTTCATGATCGGGAAGTTCCACATGGTCATCGCAGCGGTCGAGACGATCTTGCCCACCAGGTAGAGATCGAAGAAATAGTCGAATCCCTCAACGATCGCCGATGTCAGCACGAGATTGACGAGCAACAGGATGCCGTAGCGCACCGCTGAGTTGCCCATACCCAAGTCAGCGCTGAAAGTGAACTTGCGCTGCAACAAGAAGCTGTAGAGCGTCGACAACGTATATGCGCATGCCGCAGCCAGCCAGGCCGGCAGCCCGGCACCCGACTTCAGTGCCCACAGCGTCCCGAAATCAAGAACGAACGCCGACCCGCCGACCAGCACGTAACGCACCAACTGCCAGAAGACGGGCGGCAGTTTGTCGAGCAGATCCTTCATTTCACTCGCTTGCCTCTTCCCGGCGCGACCGGGCATGCTTTGCCACGAACAGTCCTTGAGCTGCGGCGGCGAGCACTGCGACCACCAGCACCGGCACTGCGATGTTGTAGCCGGGCACCGTGAACGTCACGTTGACCTCGGCGTCGGTCAGATCGCCTGGTAGATCGACCTGCACCAGGCCGATCGCGTTGGTGCTCACCGGCACCTGCTCACCGTTCACCTCGGCCCTGTAGCCAGGCCAAGCCAGTCGGGCAAAGGTCAATGAACCGCCGATGGCTTCGGTCGAAACTGTGAGAGTATCGCTCGTGTCGGTTGACACAGCTGACGCGACACTGGTTCCCTCAGCTATGGACAGCCTCGAATCCGGCCAGTCCAACGGCTCTTCGCGGACGAAGATCGTCACCCAGTCATTGCTTTCGGTCTTTCGCCAGCCCATCGGCGGCTCGTACTCGGGGGCGTACTTCACCAGATCGTTCTCGACCACGATGGTGTTGATCCTCATCGCATCGACCACCGGGACGTCGGTATCCCGAACTATTCGGAACGCCTTCAGCAATCCCAGATCGCAGGTTGAACCGGCATGATTGATGCACATCGCCACCGAGAACGCGCTGAACCCGATGCCCGAGTAGCTGGCCGTGCTTTCCACGCCGCTCACAGCCGGTATGTTGCCGAAAAGCAACCACTCGCTCGCTTGGCCGCGTTCCTCCAACGGGCTCAGTCCGCCCTCGGCGATCTGGAGCACGGGTCCCTGGATTCGCTCGCCGTAGTCGGCAACAGCCGTATCCGATGGGAACCACCACTTGGAGACGTCGTCGTTGTACGGCACCCAGATGATCTGCAGAACCAGCGTGGTGAGGGTCCCAACGATCAGGAGGCCGGGCAGAAAACGCTCGTGCTTCAGGGCCAGGAAGATCATCAAGGCGACCAGCACCGATTGCACCGCTAAGGCGGTGAGATGGCGCCCCACGAGCTCGTGAGCCATCAGGAAAGCGAGCACTGCGCCGACGAAGATGATGAAGAAGCTGCCCGCTGCCCGCAGCTTCCAGGCGCTGGTGCGTAGGCCGTGCGACAGCACCACCGCGATGATCACGAAAAGTGTCAGCCACAGATACTCAAGCAGGCGAACCGGCCAGCGGAAGAGCCAGATCTGCGATGGTCCGAGCACCAGGAGCAGATAGACGGCAAAGAACAGCCACAGGCCGGCCATCTGCTTGACCTTGGTGCGCAAAATCGGCCAATTGAGCCACGGCAGAATCGGCAGCAGAAACCATGCCGAATAGGTGACCGGCACGCTGCTGCCCTGTCCCGTCCAGATAACGATGTTGGGCAGCATGCTCGACGTCGATGTCGCCATTAGCATCAGGGAATTGGGGGCCAAGAAGCCGTCGTTGATGATGCCCTTGGTGGTGCGCCAGCCCACATCGGAACTGAGCAGCAACGGCAGGTAGGCCACCAGCGCGGTGCTGCCTACCAGACCTCCCATCAAGACCAACTTCCATAGCGCCCGGTAGTGCTTCTGCAGCACCGCTTCGAGGGCGAGACCCATGAGCACGATGACCGCCGACAGCGCTCCGTATGGGTTGCCGTTGGTGATCAGCAGGTATCCGAAGATGAAACCGATAAACGGGTTGAGAGTGCCGTTCAAGACGCGGTGTGCCGCCCACCAGAACCAGGCCGTCCATACGGTGGCCATTAGTCCAGCGATCCAGCTCGAGGTGTCGTAGTAGAGGGTGAATCCAGCGAAAGGCAACGCGACCGCCATCGCAGCCGCCGGCCAAGGCTTCGCGCCGTATTCTCGGGCGAGCAGGAAACCGCCCATGGCCAGCATGACCTGCCAGAACGCCTTGATGATGAAGGCCGAAACAGCCATGTCCGGAATCTTGGCAACGATCATCATCATCATGAGATTGACCGGATTCCACAACCCGAACTGGGCTTCGGCTGCGAGGTTGCCGCCCATCCATAGGTCAGGACGCAAGGTGGGCCAGTGGCCCTGCCAAAGATCGGTGCCGACCGTGTACCAGGTGGGCAGAAAGACTGCAGCGGAATCGTCCCAGAAGTAGAACTCGTGCGACTGGATGAACACGATCACCGACCCGAGCAGCACCGCGAGAACGACCACCAGCGGCGCCAGACCGCGATGACGCTGCGGCATGGCTTGGTAGCTCACGACGCTGATACCTTCCTGCCTATCGACGACATATGGCTCATTGAGTCAACTCCCGGGGGTGTCCTTCCGGCAGCTCGAAGCCGCCGTGATCGGCGACGATGAAGGGCGGACGCCGCTTCACCTCGTAGTAGATGCGTCCGACGTATTCGCCGACCACACCGAGAAAGATCAGCTGGATGCCGCCGAACAGGCAGACCGCCGCGACGGTGGTGATGTAGCCGGGCACTTCGACCCCGGCGACCGCGGCCGCGATGATCAGGTAGATGACGTAGAGGAACGAGAGTCCGGTCATCGTGAAACCGAAGTAGATGGCGGCGCGCAGCGGTGCGTTGTTGAACGACATGATGCCGTCGATGCCGTAGTTGAGTAGCCGGCCCATCGACCAGCGGGAGGCGCCGCCGCCGTAGCGCTCCTGATTCTTGTAGTCGATCGTGTAGCGAGGGAAACCGACCCAGGAGAACAGCCCCTTGGAGAAGCGGTTGCTCTCCCGCATCGCCAGCAGCGCGTCCACGGCCCGGCGGGACAGCAGCCGGAAATCGCCGACGCCGTCTTCCATCGGCACGTCGACCAGCTTGTTGACCAACCGGTAATACAGCCTCGACAAGGCGGTACGGAAGGCCGGATCACCGTCACGGGTGCGGCGCGCCACGACCTGGTCGTACCCCTCGCGATAGTGCTCGATCATCTCGTTGACCAGCTTGGGTGGATGCTGCAGGTCGGCGTCCATGATGACGACCGCATCGCCCTTCGCATAGGTCAGGCCCGCGTGCATCGCGGCTTCCTTACCGAAGTTGCGGCTGAAGCTGACGTACTTGACTCGTGAATCGCGTTCGTTGTGCTCCTGCATCAGCTCCAGCGTGCGGTCACGGCTTCCGTCGTTGACCAGGACCAGCTCGAGTTCGACATCGGGGGCGTCGATAGCCTTGAAGACCTCTGCGACCAGCGCGTCGAGCACCGACTCTTCGTTGTGGCACGGCACCACGACAGACAACAGCATGGGCAGACCTTCCACCGGGGGTTTTGATGCTTCCCGGACGCGGCAACGTCCACATCAGG
>Ga0334882_1002468_pt1 | contig 18798 bp, 16 predicted proteins | sample GraSluR1_MG_5_FD_207226 | JGI IMG/M metagenome (GOLD analysis project Ga0334882, IMG submission 207226) | Sludge microbial communities from methane-producing bioreactor in Wageningen University, Netherlands - Granular Sludge_15_04-R1 | ecosystem: Engineered > Bioreactor > Anaerobic >...
GGAAAAGGGCTTGCCACTGCTCTTGGAGTATGGATTGGATTGACAATTTGGAAAGCTTCGCTGGCAGCAGTGGTTGGAACTATAGTAGGGATAGCATTGATGTCAGTACCTGGCTGGTCAGTTATGCTTAGTTTGCTTGCCATTCTGGCGACTCTGCTGATTTGGATTCCTGATCCAATCTTTCTGGTTGTGTGGGTAGCTGAAACCCTCATCCTGGTGTGGACTCACCGTGCTGACCTGCGCCAACCTCCAAACTTGCGACCCTGGTTGGCAAAGTATTTTAAACGCGAGGAAATGAGCGAGCGTGATTAATTATCTTACTCGTGATCTGATCATCCACCTGATCGTGTTCCAGTTAGTGCAACTGGTGGTAATCCTGAGTAATCTGGCAGTTCTGCACCGCTCAAGGAGGCACGCATACCCAGACGAGCTGCCAAAGGTCTCCATTCTTGTTCCGGCACGTAATGAAGAACAGAATGTAGGCAGGTGCATTGAGTCGCTTTTAGCGCACGACTATCCTTCCTTTGAAGTTCTCGTTTTGGACGACCAATCTACTGATGGCACCCTGGCGATCCTCAGGCAGATGGCCGAATCACAACCTAAACTGAAAGTCTTGACAGGCAGCGCCCCGCCGAAAGACCAATCGGGTAAGAATTGGGCTTGCAGTCAGCTTGCCAGCCAGGCGCAGGGTGACTTGTTTTTATTCACCGATGCTGATACGGTTCACCAACCGCAAACCTTATCCGAAATTGTGACTGCTTTGATGGGTGAACAGGCTGATTTATTAATAGGCTTTCCTCGTCAGGAAGTACACAGCTGGACGGAAAAGCTTTTGGTTCCCTTTTTCACCTGGGCTTCTCTCAGTTTCATTCCGCTTTGGTTGGCATACAGAGTCCGCTCACAGGCTCTTGTGGCTGCTGTAGGCCAGATGATGCTGTTCCGTCGGGAAGCTTATCAAGAAATCGGCGGGCATGCTGCCCTGGGGATAACGATTGTAGATGATTTAACATTAGCCAAAAAAATCAAGTCAGCTGGCATGCGCTGGCGGGTAACCAGGGTGTCAGATCTGATATCTTGCCGGATGTACCAAGATGGTTGGGAGGCTATTCAGGGCTTCACGAAAAACCTGTTCGCGGCTTTTGATTTTCACATATTAAGCTATTTGTTTGTGTTCCTGTGGTTGGCAATTCAATATTTGACTCCTTTGATTGTGCTGGTAAGTCTGGCTTTTGGCAAGGCTCCCAATGCTCGAATCGGCGAACTTGCATTCTGTATCGGGCTCTCGCTGCTCCTATGGGCGATTGTGTATCAAGAAACGGGTATCCCCTTAAATTTAGTGTTTCTATATCCTTTAACGATTCTGGCGAACGTAGTTGTTGCCCTCCGGTCTTTGTTCTTCAGTATGACTGGTCGATTGACCTGGAAAGATCGCTCTCTTGCTACGCCTAAGTGGAAATGGTTTTAAATTTTTCAATGAAGTAAAAATACGTGATTTGGTCAACCACAGTGAGGCTTGAGTTTTTCTTGGCTGATTACTTCCAGTTATAATTTGCCCATCTTAAATCGAACTAAAAAGGACTCTTATGTGCGGGATTTTTGGCATTGTTACAGAAACTGAAGACCTTATCGGACCCATTCTCATTGAAGCAGCTCGACGACTAACCTACCGCGGTTATGATTCTGTAGGTGCGGCTACCATCAGCGGCGCGAAAATTGACTTGCGCAAAGACACCGGGCGGGTGGACGAAGTGGCTGCTAAATACAACCTGGCAGAAATGAGCGGCACACGCGGCATTACGCAACTGCGTTGGGCTACTTTTGGTGCCCCTTCTCGGGTGAACTCGCAGCCCCATCTCGACTCTGATGGCGACCTGGTGGGAGCGCACAACGGCAACGTGGTTAATAATGTAGAACTGCGCCAGATGTTCATGGAAGAAGGTCTGGTAGTGCGATCGGAGAATGACGGCGAATCTTGTGTCCATGCTGTTGAACGCTACATTGACCGCGGTTTGGATTTTATCGAGGCTATCCGTCGGGCTAACGACGACCTGCAGGGCGATTATGCTTACGTCATTGGTCGAATCAACGACGACAAGCTGTATGCCATCAAGAAGGGTTCTGGTTTGGTGGTGGGAATCGGTGAAGGCTTTACCTGCGTATCATCGGATTTGCCATCCATTCTGCCGCTGACCCGCACCATCATCCGCATTCAGGATGGTGAGATCATCACTCTTTGGGCAGACCACGTGGAGTTACGCTCTGTGGAAGATGGCAGCCTGATCGAACGTGCCCCTGAACAGATCACAGAAACGATGAGTTCCGTGCAAAAAGATGGCTACGATCATTTTATGCTCAAAGAGATTCACGAGCAGCCGCAAGTGGCACGCGAGGTACTGCACATGCTGGCTGGCAGTGCTGATGTGCAGCCTGTATTGGATAAAATGAAGGAAGCACGCAATCTGTACTTCATTGGCTGCGGCACCAGCTACCACGCCTGCCTGGCTGGGGCGGTGTACTTTGCCCGTTTGGCTGGTCGTGCGGTGATCCCTGTGCTGGCGCCCCAATTTATCCCCCAATATCTACCCACTGTTGGTCCGCAGGACGTAGGGCTGTTTGTCAGCCAGTCTGGTGAGACCAAAGATATCCTGAACGCGCTCTACGCTGCCGAAAAACAGGGTATGCAGTGCTATGGTTTGGCAAACGTGATTGGCTCCACCCTGACAAAAGCCTCGGTCTGCTCACTACCGCTTTGCTGTGGCTATGAGATCAGCGTTCCGGCGACAAAAACTTTCACCAACCAGGTAGTCACTTTTCTCTACCTGGGCTATCGCATGGCTGGGCGCGACACGAGTGAGCTGGACCTTATACCAGAGTTGATGGAGCAAACCATCGCCCTCACCACTCCCCAGGTGAAAGCCCTCACCCCGGAAGTGAACGCCTGGGAGGACTGCTACAGCCTGGGCTACGGCAGCACCTATTCCATGGCGCTGGAAGGAGCACTCAAACTCAAAGAAATTACCTACAGCCACTGCGAGGGCATGCTCTCTACCGAATTTAAGCATGGACCACTCTCGGCTATTACCGAAGGCTTTCCAGTCTTGTTTGCTGTGGACCCGCTAGATGTTCCTGTGATCGTCAGCGGCATCAACGAAGTCACCTGCCGTGGTGGGCGCGCGATAGCTATTGGTCAGGAGAATGCCAGCTTGCGAGCCAACGCCAGCGATATGATCGTGCTGCCAAAGGCAAGCCCTGAAATCAGCAGCCTGTTGAGCGTACTGCCACTGCAACTGCTTTCTTATTACATGTCGGTAGCACGCGGCTACGACCCTGACTTCCCGCGTAATCTGAGCAAGACATTGACCGTGAATTGATCTTCAGCCGCAATCCTTGAAGAAATAACAAAAGTCCACTTTTTCATGTGGACTTTTGTTTTATGTATGCGTTATGGCCAAGTTGGATACGGTAAAAAATTAATTCCTTTGATTAATTATGACTAAGATTGCCGTAGATTGAAATCAACCATACACTTTGTACAATACTTGCTGGCAATTGTACGTTAGCAAAATTGGGTAATCCTTTTGCAACTATGAATCGAAAATATTTATTATTGTATAATCCAACTTATACAAAGAGTAAGCCTATGACTGCAATAAACGACCTGCCCGATGAACCCAAATATCCAGTAAAAAGAGTCAGCGACCTGACAGGTATTAATCCGGTGACCTTGCGTGCCTGGGAAAGACGCTACGGCATCCTCAAACCAGATCGGGATGAAAACCAATATCGGCTCTACTCAGATCGGGATCTGGCCATTCTAAGGTGGCTGATCAACAAAAAGAATAGCGGTGTTTCTATCAGTACAGCTGCTGCGAATTTGCAAGAGATGATAGCGCATGACACCTGGCCTGAAATAATTCCATTTGAGTTTGCCCAAACCAAGACAAGCAGCACGATCCCGCCGCAAAAGTACGTCGATGAGTTTTTCGATTTACTTACGAAGCATAAAGAAGCTGACGCTGCCAGGCTTTTTGGGGACGCAGTTTCAAAATTTGATCTTGAAACGCTGATAGAAAAAATTATTACACCAACTTTGGTTTCTGTGGGTGAAGCTTGGTTCCGGGGAGAGTTGATGATCAGTACGGAACACTTCGCGACCGCTTTTTTACTCAGCAGGTTGAACAATCTCTACATCTCGCTGCCTGTTATCGATAAAGGGCCAAAGATCCTGATTGGTGGAGCGCCTACTGAAGATCATGAGATGGGGGCTTTGATGATGGCTGTTCTGCTTCGGAACAGAGGCTATCGGGTGGAATTTTTGGGACCAAACTTGCACCTAGATGATCTGGTGGATTACTCCCACCAGACAAAACCTGCCCTTGTGGTGCTTACAGCCAGCACGAATCGCGTCGCTATGGAACTGTTGAGAGCAGAGTCAAAACTCAAAACCATATCACCTGCCCCAATATTCTGCTATGCTGGTTTTGCTTTTGATTATGACCCTGATCTGGGTAGTAAAATCCCGGGCATCTATCTTGGAAATTCAATGGTCAAAGCTCTCGACCAAATAAAGCACCTATTGAGTGATAAATAGCAAGGTATTAATTACACAGTGAAAGAAACGTGGCCGCCTAAGATAGGTGGTTTTTTATTCAGGCTGTCTTGTCCCCTTGACAACCAAAAGGCTTAAGTAAAAAAGAGTTGGCAAGTATTTGCCAACTCTTTTTGTGACTCTAAATTAATTTTTTACTGTGGAGGCAGTAGTACTGCATCGATTACATGGATGACACCATTGGAGGCCTCAACATCGGTGATGATAACTTCGATGCTATCGTTCAGATAAACCTTGCCATCTTCGACCTTGATGGTGATTGCATCGCCCAGGACGGTATCAGCACTTTCCAGGGTGACTACATCTGCGGCCAGGACTTTACCAGAAACGACGTGGTAGAGCAGGATCGATTGGAGTTGTTCGAGGTTCTCAGGGAGAAGCAGGCTTTCAACAGTACCTTCGGGAAGTTTCGCGAAAGCGTCATCTGTTGGAGCAAAGACTGTGAAGGGACCTTCGCCTTTGAGGGTTTCGACCAAATCGGCAGCGCCCAGGGCGGCGGCGAGGGTGGTGAAGCGGCCGTCAGCTACAGCAGTGTCGACGATGTCGGACAACTTGGCAGGGGGCAGAAGGACTGAATCGATCACGTGGATGACGCCGTTGTAGGCTTCAACATCGGTGATGATAACTTCGACAGTATCGTTCAGATAGACCTTGCCATCTTCCACTTTGATGGAAACAGCATCACCTAAGACGGTATCAGCACTTTCCAGGATAACTACATCAGAGGTCATGACTTTACCAGAGACAACGTGGTAGAGCAGGATTGATTTGAGCTGTTCAAGGTTCTCAGGCAGCAACAGGCTTTCAACAGTACCTTCGGGAAGTTTCGCGAAAGCGTCATCTGTTGGGGCAAAAACGGTGAAGGGGCCTTCGCCTTTGAGGGTGTCGACCAAATCGGCAGCGCCCAGGGCGGCGGCGAGGGTGGTGAATCGGCCGTCAGCAACGGCGGTGTCGACGATGTCAGACAAAACAGGTTCTGGAATGGCGGTAGGTTCAGGGGTTGGGGTCGGCGTGGGCACAGGGGCACAAGCTGCGATAGCGAGAATCGCTACGAGTAAGACTGAAAGTAAGGTAAAGGGTTTCATTTTTCTCCTAAGTATTTGTATAGTTATTTGTACAACTTATAAGCAGATTTTAGCAAGAAAAATTGAAATGTACAAAATGATGTACAAGGTAACTTGACAAACAAAAAATTACTGTTCTCGTAATCAAGAAAAATTTAATTAAGGATGATGATTTACAGCTTTTTCAATAAATCAGAAGCTTTGATTTAGGTAGACACGACGGTTTTTTTTGCGAAAACCGGGCTAATAAGACAAAACCGGCAGAATATAGAGCTAAACTTACCGTAACGGGTCATAAAAACGCTGAAAATGCTGATGAGTTTCAAAAAAAAATGGCAAGTTTGTACAAGGTGATCAAAATAAAAGCCAAGATGGAACCAAAGTACAGAGGTTTTTGTAAGGATGTACAGGGTAGATAGCACTTATTGAAATCAAATAACAATCTTGGGCAGGATTAATCCTTTTCAGGAGAGTTGGGTCTCAGAAATTATTAAACTTATAATTCGAATAACGTAGAAAAATGATTGATTATGCAGTAAAAGGAAGCTAAAATCGAAAAATCCATTTTTACAGCAGTGGCCAAGATTAATGATTATATAATTTAATAGAAGGAAATCAGGCAATCAGAGTTGGAGAGATAGATGGCAAAAAAGCAAGTTTCACCCTTTCAACTATTAATGCAAAAGGTCGTTGCCACACCAACGGTATCGAAAATGTTCTCGGCTTTTTGGCATCATCTTGACCGGGCTTGTTTACGCCTGAGCAAAGGCAAAACTTCTTTCACCGGGATTTTTGCAGGTATGCCCATGGTCCTGTTGACCACTACTGGCGCTCGCAGCGGATTGACGCGCACCGTGCCCGTTTTGTGTCTTCGCGATGCAGAAAAACCGGAAATCATCGCAATAGCAACAGCAAACTGGGGCAGTGAAAAGATACCGTCCTGGTACTATAACCTCAAGGCGACCCCGCAGGCAAGCATTTTGCTGGACGGCAGACAGAGGTTCTGCAACGCGCGGGAGGCGCGGGGAGAGGAGTATGAATATTACTGGAAAGTGGCTGAAGCGACTTTCATTGGCATGAAGCACTACAGGCAGAGGGTCGGCAAGCGTCGTATTCCGATCATGATCCTGAGTGAAGAAGTCTAAAAATTTTAAAGAAAATCTTCTATCTTTTTATTAGAAGATCAGAAAACAGAACACTTCTGAGCAGCTCACTTATTTGCGGCTACTCAGAAGTGTTGAAAATACCCCCTAAGTTTTTTCTACATCTTGCAGTTGTTGGTTGACCACAGCCAGTTGATTTTCCAGCCAGACTTTGCGCTTCTCCACGTTTTCTCTAGTAACATAGGTTGGACGAATCGATCGCTGCCGCTTTGGGATGAGCATTAACACTCTTGGCGTTGGTTATTCGCGTTTCACCACTTCCAGTTATAATTTTCAGTATCCTAAAACGGAAAAATTGCTGCAGATCAGGGTGTCAAGAATCTGGGAAAGCGGTAATAAATCACATCTTTTTTGATCATTAAGGAACGTAATTTACTCAGGCTTGTGATTTCTGGCAGACGAAGAAACAGAAATCCCAGCAAAAGGAATAAGGAGAGTCTGAAATGCAAATTCAAGCCGTCCTCAACCCCAGCACCTATCATGGCAATCACCAGAAGCCGCCTTTTTTTGAAGGTTGGTATTTCAAAATGGTTAGCGCTGATGAAAAAAGCAAAATCGCGATCATCCCGGGAGTTATTCTGGGTAAGGATGCGCACGCTTTTGTACAAGTAATTGATGGCTCGGATGGGCATACTGAATACTTTACGTTCCCGCTCGAACAATTTCAGGCTGATTTTCCACAATTTCGATTAGCAATTGGCGCGAATCAATTTGATTCATCACACCTGGTAGTGGATATCAGCCAACCTGAGGGGCAATTATTTGGCGAAGTTAAGTTTGGCGAGTTGAACCCCTGGCCGGTGACCTTTTTCTCTCCGGGTGTTATGGGATGGTTTGCCTGGGTGCCGAAAATGGAGTGCTATCATGGCGTGCTGAGTTTTGACCATTCCCTGCAAGGCACGCTCACCCTCAATGGAAAAGAGATGGACTTTAGCGGCGGTCGCGGCTATATTGAAAAGGACTGGGGTAAAAACTTTCCTGATGCATGGGTTTGGTTTCAAAGCAATCATTTCAAAAACGCTCCTGCCTGCATCACTGCATCGGTCGCGATCATTCCATGGCTTGGCAACAGCTTCAAGGGGTTTATTGTTGGTTTTTGGCTGGATGGCAAACTCTACCGATTTACAACCTATCTAAATAGTAAAATCGAATCACTCGAAATTACAGAAGACAATGTTGTATTGGTGTTGCGAAACCGCATTCACCGACTGAAGCTCAACGCGCGGCGTGCTCAGGGAGGGCTGCTGCGCGGACCCACCCCTCAGGACATGGGCGGGCGTGTGATGGAAACGTTGAGCGCTTCCATTGAGGTCAAACTTGAAACCCTGCAAGGCGATCTGATTTTTGAGGGTATTGGCGAACATGCCGGGCTGGAAGTGGTCGGTGACTTGCAGCGGCTAATGGCGTAATAAGATTCGGGTTACAGGATGCCCAGTCAACTAAATTATTAAATTATTCGGTTTTCTACGCTTTGGGTTCTGATCGAAGTTCGTGGGTGATGATCAAATCGGTAATTTGACCAATTTAGGTAATACCTGTTTCTCCTGATGTTGAAAAACAGGCTAAAATACAACTATGGAATCGACTGAAAAGGACACAAAGTCAGAACAAACTGAAGACCTGGAGACGGTTTTCGAGAAGCAAGCTGAATCGATCGAGCCCTCAGGAAAACATTCCGATTCGCCGCCCTGGGGTTGGGGAACGAAACTTATTGTTGGAATATTACTGGTCGTCGGTTTTCTGGCTTTGGTCTTCCGCTTCAATGATTATTTCAAATTGGTCCTGACAGCATTTTTGTTGTCTTTCCTGCTTTATCCCATTTGCGACCTGCTGCGCAAGGTGGCACGCTTGCGTTGGCGGGTTTCGGTGGTAATAGTTTATTTTTTGGTAGCTGGCCTGCTCATCTGGTTAATTGCCAGGGGCGGCACTTCCCTTGCTGAACAAGTACAAAACCTGTTTCAAACAGTTATTGACAACATAGATAACATCACGGTGTTGTTAGAGAAATGGTCCAGTCAAACACTGATGATTGGACCCTTTGAGTTCACTACTCCGCAACTCGATTTTGAATTGATTGGAGAATGGATTTCTGAATGGCTGCAACCAATTGCCAGCCAGGCAGGTACGATTGCGACGACCGTCGTAGGTAAAGTCGGCAGTTTTGTGGTAAACCTCGGCATCACCTATATGGTTTCCTTCTTTATTACATCAGAGACGCAAGGTGCCAGACGAAGGCTCATAAATATTACTATTCCCGGTTATGAAAAAGATTTTCGCCGTCTTGGTTTGGAAATCGGGAAAATCTTTAACTCCTTCATCCGCGGTGAGTTCACCGTAGTAAGTATTGCAATTATCGTTTACTCGATATTTTTGGGTATCATGGGTCTGCCCTACTTCTTCATCCTGGCATTGATTGCTGGTCTGGGACGCTTCATTCCCTACCTGGGGGCAGCACTTGGTTGGCTTTCCTTCTTTATTGGTGCGCTGCTGCAGGATCCCACTCCCTTTGGGCTGACCAATGTGGTCTATGCGCTCCTGATTGTTGGGATCTCAGTTGTGATCGATACAGCATTTGATCATATTCTGATGCCGAAGGTGATGGGTGACTCGCTGGAAGTGCACCCGGCGGCAATCCTGATCTCTGCCTTGGTAGGAGCCCAAATGCTGGGCGTTTTGGGTATTATCCTGGCGGCACCGGCATTTGCGACCTTGAAACTGATCTTGCGTTATAGCAGCCGAAAGTTGTTTGACCGCGACCCCTGGGAGGGAATGCAATATTATCAAAAACGCGATGAACCGTTGTTGGTAAAAGGCTTGCGAAAGATTTGGGAGAAAATTCGGATAGCATTGGAGAAGCTCTGGAGCATGATACGAGATTGGTTCCAGAAACTAATCGGCAGATTTAAAAAGACAAGGTGAGCTAAAGATGAAATTTTCTCGTACGCTCGCTTGCGTTACACGAGCGGACGTGAGATAATCTTGCTATACTAACGGAGGTAAATATGACTGAAAACGAACCTATCACGACTACAATCGCTGAAACCGAAAATTACCTGGCTTGGAAAGCAGAAGAACCGGATGGCGAAACCACTTATCATCTGGAACTCAACAATGTCACACTGCATTTCTTTACGGAAGAGTGGCAGGAGTTCCTAAAGTTGACTGAAATCATCGTCGACGAAGAACTTTAATCAACACCATATCTTTTATTGACAAAAAACCTGCCAATGGCAGGCTTTTTTGTCTTTAAGTAAGTAAGTCGCAGCCGGTTTTGAAAAGTTGAGATCGTCATCGCGAGGAGCGCGGCGACGCGGCGATCTGCCTTTTTGAATAGGACAAAAAGCGAACGGCAGACTGCCACGACCCCTTATTGCTACCAGAGGTTTAAGTATTTCTAGCAACAGGGTCTCGCAGTGACCGTGGATGGAGCCGGTTTTACGAAGAAAAAACCTCGCTTCCCAACTTCAGTTAATTGTATGATTTGATAAGTTGAGGTCGTCATCGCAAGGAGCGCGGCGACGCGGCGATCTGCCTTTTTGAATAGCACAAAAAACGAACGGCTGACTGCCACAACCCCTTCTTGGTACCAGAGGTTTAAGTATTTCCAGCAACGGGATCTCGCAGTGACCATGGAAGGCGTGGAGTGCAAATAGTTCTTTGGGTTGATTTGTGCGTATTCAAAACATGAAAAAAGTATGCCGAGACCTGGAAAGTAATTCTAATCAGAGGATGATTAGCGCTTGAACTTCATCCAGTCCAGGCGGCGGTTCAGGCGGAAACCAAGCCGTTCCAGGGACTTTTCTGTTCGACCATCAGGATATTCAAGGCGGGTAATTCGCCCCTGCCAATAATTGTTGAGAAAATCGCCTGCAAGGCAACTCAGAACTGCATCCTCATCCTGGTTTTCGGGGAGTGCCAGCCAAAGATAGTCAGCGTTTTGCATCCCTCGCTGCCAGCTAAGCAAACCAGCCAGCTTGCGCTCGTTGCGAACCGCAAAATGAGTAAGATTTCCTGCCCAATCCCAGGAAAAAGGATTCAACCACACCCACGGTTGAAACTGGCTGAAATTGACCGAGGCATACCAGCGCGTATCACCTGGATAGGCTTTTTCGAGCCATGTTTTGTGCAGAGCCCAATCGCCCAGCCGTCTGCCTGTCAGCTTGAATTGTGATGGGTCGCAGGAGCCCGACGAGCGTAACTTTGGCTGAGCCTGGTCTAAAACCCAATTATTCACCCTGCGGATGACTTCAAACCCCAGAACAGAATACATGTTTCGGGCAGCAAGATTGTCACTGCCAACCTGCAGCCAAATTTCCGAAGCACGTTTTTGCTGTGCATACCTTAAGGCGTGTTTGGTCATGGCAGTGGCAATGCCCTGATGTTGAAATTCGGGTTTTACAGCTACATTGGCGATCAAAGCAATATGGCGCAGCTTGTCCAGGAAGGAAACAATGTTGATATTTCCCACGATTTGATCATCTACAACCCAAACGTAACCGGGTTGGCGATAACCACCAACCTGAATCAAACCCCATTGCGATTGTTGCTGGGCAGACTGGCGCATTTGGTTGATCACATTTTTGCTCTCAGGGTCGTTCTTCAGGTTAAAACTCTCTTCGATCAGCTTGATCACAGCATCAGCGTCGCGAGCAGGGTCGTAGGCTTTTAGACGACCAGGAGGTGTCAAAACAGATTCCATCATATGTCGATATTGTAAATCAAAGCGGGATTAAAAATAAAACCAGCTTCCGAAAGAAGCTGGTAGTCTGAAGGTTTAGTTGACGTCCGTGTCAGTAGATCTTGGCCTGCGGGCTCGGTAAACGATCCGGCCCCGATCCAGGTCATATGGCGACATCTCGACCCGGACAGAATCTCCCAATAGGATGCGGATATAATATCGGCGCATTCGACCGGAGAGATATGCCAATACCTCATGGCCGTTATCAAGCTTCACCCGGAATTGTGTGCCCGGGAGGGCTTCGATAATGGTACCGTCTACGGTAATTTTCTCTTCTTCTTTAGCCATAACACCTCACTAACCTGGCTACTTTTCGTAGGGCTTCCGGAAAGAACGTCGAACAGCCTTCTTTTCATCCATACGGCGCTGCTCGCTCTTAGAAACGAACCAACGTTTGCGTCGCACGGTGCTGAGAACACCACTCTTCACGACCTTCTTGCGAAAGCGCTTGAGCAGGGAATCCTGCGATTCATTAGGTCTCAAAGTTACACTTGTCATATGCTATTCACCTCCTCTCCAGGTAACAACCATTGCGCATTTATACGCGCAACTTCCCATTATACACGGGAACAGTGGTAAAAATCAAGGTTTGAAGTTCCAGATTTGGCCGCCCGCAATAATGAAATACTCTAATTGCGAGGTCTTGGATCAGATTGACAGAATTCAAGCATAAAACGCACTTGCCCCGTTTATAACTTGATTGAATTCAATTTTTCCAATCTCACTGTATCGGTCATGTCCATTTGTAAGGGTGTGACAGAGATAAAGCCTTTCTTGATCGCTCCAAAATCTGTGCCGTCTTCAACCAAACCGGTGGGAGCATCCCCTCCGATCCAATAATAAGGGACTCCACGGGGATCGAGGCGTTTCTCCAGGGCATCCTGGTAGAGGCGAACCCCCTGCCTGGTAAGCATCACACCTTCATAATTACCCTGCGGGCGATAAGGCACGTTGATGTTCCATATCGGTGCTGGTTTTTGCCCATCCCACAACGCGAGCAGTTTTGTGATCACTCTGACAGCCGCTTCTGCTGCTGCCTCGTAGTCCAATGGACCCTGGTGATACTCCGGTGCATCAATCGACACAGCAAACCCCGGCACGCCGTTAATAGCAGCCTCCATCGCCGCAGTGACCGTGCCAGAATAGGTCACATCCAATCCGATATTGGCGTTGGGGTTGATCCCGGAAACGACCGCGTCAATTTCGAGTTCCAAGGCGCCCATCATTGCCAATGCAACGCAATCTGACGGTGCTCCGTCTGAGCTCCAGGCTTGGCTGCCATCAGCAAGTTTGACTGCGTGCACTCGCATGGGTCGGCTCATGGTTTTTACGTGCCCGCAAGCGGACCAGTTGTGGTCAGGTGCCAAAACGCTGACTTCCACTTCGTCCATCTTTCGAATCGCTTGGGCAAGTGCCAACAAGCCGGGGGCAGTCACGCCGTCATCGTTTGTAACCAGGATATTTTTTGTCATTCCAACCTCTTAGTGTCGTCTTCTTTTCTTCTTTTTTGAGCCGGAAGTCTTCGCCTGGCTCTGACCGTTTTCGCTATCAGCACCGGCTGGCTTTACCGGTCGATAGCGGAACATATAGGTGATCACGCCCTGGCGAACCTCACTGAGCAGGTCACTGAACATGGTGCTGGCTTGCCGTTTGTATTGCACCAGGGGGTCTCGCTGGGCATACGATTCCATGCTGATCGAAACCCGCAAGGATTCCATTTTCGTCAGGTACTCCACCCAGGATTCGGTGATGGTACGCAGCAGTAAGTCGCGATAGATGCGGTTCTGGGTTTGGTTGCCCATCACGGTCTGAATTCGTTCTGCTAATTCATCGTCAATTTCAGCAACAGCTTGATTCTCAAGTTGCTGCCAAAGCGATTCGCCCAATTCCTTTTTCAACTCTGTGAGGGTTCTCTCAGGCAAGCCGCTCAATTTGAGCTCATTTAGCTGCAGCTGATTCCACTCGTTCAAGCCAAAGATTTCTGCTAATTTTTCTTCTGCGTTGCGCAAATGTTCCAAAATCTTTTCGGTTAGCGCTTCACTGGTTTGTCCGCCGATTTCGTCAGCAATCGCGAAAATGTAATTCAGCCGGCTGTGCGTGCGCAGCTCTCGCTTGTGTGTGCGTTCATCAAAACCGATATGTTTACCCTGGGTTGAGATTTGAAGCACTTTCAAAAGGGCATCATCGTCCTCAAGAGCTTCAGCCAACAGATCCTGGTTGTTTTCCAGATCCCGTGCTACTTCCCGGTTCTCGCCAAATAGCCGTTCCATCCGTCGGTTGAGGCTGCTCTGAATTTTTTCAGTTAATTTGGCTTTCAGTTCGCTAAAGGGAAGCGCAGCCAGGTCAGCCGGTTTAAGTGCCCAATTTTCACCAAAGCGGCGTTCCAGGGTCATTAAAAGACGGCGAGCGACGTTGAGCATCAGGTTGGTGTGCAAAGCCTCCGTCAGTGGTTTCCTCATGCTGCGCGGATTATCTTGCAGAGTTTGAATCTCTTTTGTCCCAAGCCTGATTGAGGCGCCAAGCAGTGTACTTAGTTCACTTTGGTAATCATGCTTGTCCAGTGGGTCAAGGCTTTCCAGGTAGGCATCGAGCGTGTCTTCACCCTCTGCCATTTGGGTTTTCAGATTTTGTTCATGGTGGTCAAACAACTGTAAGGCACCAGACTGAACATGCTCGTTTTCAATCTCTACTGCCTGTTTTGCAAATTTGACGATACTGTTTTTCAAAGTTTCGGTGCTATCTGCCTCTGCCAGTTTATCCATCACCGATTGATAAGTGAAAGAGGGGTAGCTGCCAAAGTCAGTGTTTATGCTGGGTTGGATTTCTTCCAAAAATGCCAGTAATTTCCAGGGACCTTCCGTGTCTGTTAAGCCCGATTCAACCCGGCTGCGAAGCTCTGTCTGCAGCATTTCTGAAACGTCCTCATGCAAATCTTCTTTCGTGAAGATTTTGTCACGCTCTTGGTAAATGCGATTGCGTTGGGTATTTAAAACGTCGTCGTATTCCAGTAGGTGCTTGCGCACATCAAAGTTGGATCCTTCCACCCTGGTTTGCGCCTGCTCGACCATTTTGTTGATCATGTTCATTTCGATGGGCATGTTCTCATCGATTTTGAAGCGCGAAAGCATATTTTCAAGTTGCTCCCCGCCAAACATGCGCATCAGGTCATCTTCCAGGCTGAGGTAAAAACGACTAGAGCCAGGGTCACCCTGACGACCAGCACGACCGCGCAGCTGATTGTCGATCCGGCGGGCTTCGTGTCTTTCCGAGCCGACCACGTGCAAGCCGCCCAATTCGCGCACCTTTGCCATGTCTTCCATATAGTTGACAAAGGTGTCGAGCGCGCTTTGCTCGTCCTCTTCTTCAAATTCGACCTGCAAGTTTTTCACTGCCTCCAGGCGTTCGGGCATGGTCATGTTGTAAGGGTCTTCCTTGCTGTATTTCGCTAAAACCCGATTGACCTTGGAAAGGAGCGCTTCATCCAGTTCCCCGCCAAGTTTAATGTCGACCCCTCGACCAGCCATGTTTGTGGCTATGGTCACCGCGCCAAAAGCACCGGCACCAGCGATGATCAGGGATTCTTCGGTGTGTTTGCGGGCATTCAAGACCTTGTGAGGTACGCCGCCATCAAACAGCGGTTGGAGTCTCGCCCAATCTTTTTCTTCAAGGTAAAGGCTGTCAAGCAATACTTGCTTGTTGCTCTCATCACTTAGATCCATGCTGGTCAAGCCGTAATCGCGCCCCAACCGGCGCAATTCAGCCATGCGTAATTGATCCAACGGCTCGTTTAGGGCTGCCAGTTCTGGCGCGTCCAGGTAATCTTCCACTTTTGCGCCCTTAGCCTTGAGCCAGGCGTTTTTGATCAGGCTCACCTGCAGCAAGCGCCGTATTTGTTCGGGAGCAAGCCGTTCTGAAAGCCGTTCAGAGCTTTCTACAGATGTCGTACCCACCAGCTGCGGTCTGCCGATCACGTGGAAACGAACGATTTCCAGGATGATCGCGCGCAGCTTGCCTTCAGTGGTCCTGTAAATTACATCCGGATAGTCTTTGCGTTTGTAAAAAAGAGGAGACTGGGTGCTATCTTCATCTTCGTAGTAGTAAGTATATTTATAGCCCTCTGGATCTTTGGTCTCTTCGGCTTTCAAGCCGGCATCGCCCCGCTCTGCCTTGTATTCCAGATTGGATGGGATCGCCAAAACGTCCAGACCGTAAATTCGATAGAACTCTTCCTTTTCGGTCAAGGCTGTACCAGTCATACCCGCTAGTTTGTCATACATGCGGAAGTAATTCTGGATCGTGATGGTGGCATGAGTGATATTCTCTGCCTGGACCTTGACGCCTTCTTTTGCCTCAACAGCCTGGTGCAGACCATCTGACCATCTTCTGCCCGGCATCATACGACCGGTAAATTCGTCCACGATGACAACTTCGCCGCCCTGCACGATATATTCCTTGTTGCGATGGAAGAGATATTGAGCACGCAGTGCCTGCTCCAAAAATCCCATCAGGCGGGCTTGTTCGGGGGTCACATCTTCCGGTCTCTCCGGATCAGAAAGTTCCATGCCGAGCATGTCTTCCACGTGTGCCAGGCCGACTTCTGTCAGGGAAATCATTTTCTCTTTTTCGCCGATTTCGTAGTCCTCAGGGTTGAGGGCTTTGACGATTTGCGCCATGCGAATGTAGTTTTCAGAATCTTCGTGTGCCGGACCCGAAATGATCAGCGGGGTGCGGGCTTCATCGATGAGAATATTATCAACCTCGTCGATGATGGCGTAATTATGACCGCGTTGAACGCGGTGATTCCACTGCATGGAGATATTGTCACGCAAGTAGTCGAAGCCGAACTCACTATTTGTCCCATAGGTGATGTCAGCCAGGTAAGCCTGCTGACGTGAAGTCTGGCGCAAGAGATTTTGATCCTCATTGAGCGAGCGCTCGTTGGGGTCATAGATAAATGCCCGTGGGCTGCCTTCTACCGCGGTAATCGCTTGTAGAACCCCAACGCTTAGCCCCAAAAAGTGATAAATCGCGCCCATCCAGCGTCCGTCACGGCGAGCGAGGTAATCGTTTACAGTGATCAGGTGCGCGCCTTTTCCCTCAAGAGCATTGAGGTAGAGCGGCAGGGTTGCTGAGAGCGTTTTCCCTTCTCCAGTACGCAGCTCTGAAATGGCGCCTTGGTGGAGGTTGATTCCGCAGATTAGCTGCACGTCATAATGACGCTGACCAAGCACGCGTTTACTTGCCTCGCGAACGGTAGCGTAAGTTTCTGGAAGCAGATCGTCCAGTGTTTCGCCTTTTTTCAGGCGCTGCCTGTATTCATTTGTTTTGTCTTTCAGCTGCGCATCGGTCAGCTTTTCGAATTGCCCTTCAAGCGCGTTGATTTGGTCAACAGTAACAACCAGTTCTCCGATTTTCTTGCGATGCGGATCCCCTTTGAAGAGCTGTGTAATTTTATTAAACATAATCATTCTTCCTTTAAGTACGGTCAAATTGGTGCCAAACCGCAAACAAAAATTATAGCATAGGCTAATCCTTATACTTTTCTTGTTATTACATAACAAAGAGGCGTAAAATGAGGTCAATATTGGAGGTGAAACTATGAAAGAACGCGGTTGTCTCGGTTGTGGCTGTGGGTGCGTCAGCACTCTGATCATAGTTACGATTTTGCTCTTTTTTGTTGTTTGTGGGCTGTTAGTGTGGCTGATAACAGGTTCTGCGGACCTTCAATACCAACTTCATCTTGAAGGAACGCTTTTGACCGCTTTGGTCTCAGCAGCCTGATTGTTTTACAGGAGGATTTTCTATGACAAAGTCTTTGATTAAGACTTCTTTTCTTATTATCGGCGGTGGCATTGCCGGTGTCAGCGCTGCTGAGGCTATTCACAAAGTCGACCCATTGGCAGACATCACCCTGATTTGTGGTGAACCCAATCTGCCTTATTTTCGCATGAGTCTCACCCGCTACCTGGCTGGTGAAATCGACCGGGCACAGCTCGAATTGCATAAAGAGGGTTGGTATCTGGAAAACCATATCAACATTGTGTTGGGCAGACAGGTACACAATATTGATTCTGAATCCAGGCAGGTCACATTGGATGATGGACAAGCTTACAGTTACGATAAACTCATCCTGGCTAATGGAGCCAGCCCCTTTGTTCCCCCTATCCCTGGCAAAGAACTGCCCGGTGTGATGACTTTGCGCTCCCTGGAAGACGCTGAGCGAATTACCCAAATCTTTGACCATCAAGCCAATGTAGTTTGCATTGGCGGTGGGCTGCTGGGGCTGGAGATAGCCGGCGCGATTGCCAGGCACGGTTCAAAAGTGACCGTGTTGGAAGCACTGGACTGGTTATTGCCGCGTCAACTGGGGCAGGAAGCGGCAGAATTGCTGCGCCAGCATATTGAATCTATGGGCATTTCTGTTATTGTGCCGGCAAAAACCGCCGCATTGGTCGGCGAAAGCAAGGTTGAAGGGGTTGAGTTGGCGTCAGAGTCGCCCGAAACGGAACCGGCTGTTTGCATACCAGCTGAGTTAGTTCTTATCAGTGCTGGGGTGCGTCCGAACCTTGACCTGGCGAAAATGGCTGGAGTTAAAGTGAACCGAGGAATTCTGGTAAATGAACATATGCAAACTTCAAAACCGGATATCTATGCTGCTGGTGATGTGAGCGAATTTCACGGCATATGTTATGGGTTGTGGGTGCCTGCCAGGAAGCAGGGTGAGGTTGCCGGCAGGCATGCTGCCGGTCAGCCAGCCGATTTTGCCGGAGACCCTCCCTCAGCCAAATTGAAGGTACTTGGGATCGACTTGTTCAGCATCGGTCAGTTTGCACCGACCGAAGAGGGCGACAAACTGATAGCATCCAGGCAAGATGACACCTATATCAGCTTGCTCTTCAGAAATGGTGTTTTGGTTGGCGCAAATTTGCTGGGCGAGACGGGTTTGGACCCAAAGGTAAAAAAGGCGATCGATACAAAAAAGGATTTCAGCAGTGTGCTGAGAGATTCAGTGACGCTGGAAGAGGTAATTGCCCTGCTTTAATATCTTGACCGGAATTGGAGGGTATGGGAATGCTGCTTATATTAAATAATCTGTATCCCTCCAATCCGGCAAAACTAAGATGACAAGACAGTATTTGTAGGCCGAGATTGGAGGGTATGGGAATGCTGCTTATATTGAATAATCTGTGCCCCTCCAATCCGGCAAAATGACGTCAACGAAAC
>Ga0334882_1002473_pt1 | contig 18780 bp, 16 predicted proteins | sample GraSluR1_MG_5_FD_207226 | JGI IMG/M metagenome (GOLD analysis project Ga0334882, IMG submission 207226) | Sludge microbial communities from methane-producing bioreactor in Wageningen University, Netherlands - Granular Sludge_15_04-R1 | ecosystem: Engineered > Bioreactor > Anaerobic >...
CCCGCCCCCCCCCCCCCCCCCCCCCCCCCCCCCCCCCCCCCCCCCCCCCCCGCCCGCCCCCGCCCCCCCCCCCCCCCCCCCCCCCGCCGCCCCCCCCCGGCGGGGGCAACGGCGGGACGGCACGGCAACGGCGGCAGGCTGGAAAGCCTGCCCCACGGACGGCAAACAGCGGACGGCGGCGGGCTGGAAGGCTCGCGCCACGGACGGACGGCAGATCACCGGGAACTGTCGGCGGCGGAGATGATCCAGGCCCTGGATGAGCTGCGCGGCCAGTACGCGCCCGGCGGGGCGCTGGCCCTGCTCGGCGGAGAGCCGCTGCTGGAGCCCGACAAGACCCTGGAGCTGGCGGCCTGGGGGGTACGACGCAAACTCAAGCCCATCGTCTCCACCAACGGCCTGCTGATGACGCCGGACTTCGCCCGCCGCGCCGCGGCAATTGGGCTCGAGTGCCAGGTCTCCATCGACGGCGCCGAGGCCGAGAGCCACGAGGCCATCCGTGGCAAAGGGACCTTCGACAGGGCACTGGCCGCCGTGAAGTGCCTGGCTCAAGAGGGCGCCTACGGCATCATGAGCATGGTCTTCCACAGCGGCAATGTGGACCAGATCCCGGCGTACCTGGAACTGGCGCTGCAAAGCGGAGCCAGAGAAGCCCGGTTCATCCCGATCAAAGCCATCGCCGGAGGCAGTCAGTACCATTTGCCGGATCTGGTGCAGGTGATTCGCTCCGTGGTCCGCGCGGTGGCCAAGCGCCCGGAGCTGCAGGCCCTGCTGGGTCGCGACTACGTCTCGATCCTGGCCCAGACCTGCCGGTCCTGCAGCCCCCGGCAGTCGTGTGGCACAGGGTGCCAGACCTTCTTGCTGGACGCCGACGGGACGGTGTACCCGTGCTTGAACCTATCCTGCCCGGAAATGGCGGCAGGGAATGTTCTGGTGGAACCTTTTCGGAAGATCTGGAGTCTTTCTATGGTGTCAAAGCAGGTGCGGGAGCAGACGACTCTCGCAGGCCGGCCGCGAACCTGCGGCAAGTGCTTCGCGCGTCACTTCTGCATGGGCGGCTGTCGGGGTGAAACCTACGCCAACACCGGCCGGCTGGACGCCCCGTCGGTCACCTGCGCCCAGGGGAGGGCGGCCATCGTCCAGACGATGTGGACGCTTGCCGACAACCCGTGGCTGGTAGGCAGGAGAGCCGCGCACTGTTGAGTCGGTCGCTGCTTCAGGGGCGCCCGTGGCGAGCGACACCGACGTCGGCCCGCGACTGCCGCCGGAGCCGAGGGGGAGCTTGCGATGCGCATCGAATATGAAGGGACTGTCGAAGCTCAGCCACCGTTCCAGCACGTGGGGTATGTCTCGGCCGGACTCGTCACCGACCGGTCGATCGAGGCACCTGGTGGCGCACTGCTCGGAGCTGCGCTACTCTCGGTGGCCCTCGTGGCCGCGCTGGTGGCTCGCCGGCAGCGACGCCTGCCGCGCATCTGGGTCCCCGCCTCCGTTGCCGCCTGTCTGCTGGCTGCCGCCGCCGCATGGAGCTTCACCCACGCGGGCTACCCCAGCACCCTCTACCGGACCTCCTCCCTCACCCCGCCGTATGCCAAGACCCTCCTGGACATGGAGCGCCTCATCGCCCAGACCGATGCCCTGTGCAAGGAACTGGGGCGCACGCCTTCCGGAGCCGAGTGGCAGAGGAGCTTCGGCGGGGAGCGCGATGGCTGGGGAGAGGCCTACTTCTACGCGCCCGCCGCGAGAGACAAGTGGCCCACGGAACTGGGGCGCGACTACATGGTCTGCTCCTTCCGGGGCCGGAACTCCGATCCGGGCGAGCACGATCCCTTCTACGTCGCCACGTCCATCCAGAGCGCCTGGCTGGGGCCGGACGGGGTGGTGGGAACCGCCGACGACCACGGCATGATGCCCGGGAGGCAGGAAGTCCAGGCCGGCGGCCGTGCCGGGCTGGAGAAGCTGGCTGCAGAGTTGCCGCCCGGCGGGGAAACGTGGCGCGAGCCGCTGACGCCGGGGATGAGCACCGCTGAGAGTGTGGCAGGGGGCGACAGCTAGTGCGCATCGAGTACGAAGGCACCATCGAAGTGCAGCCGCCGTTCCAGCATGTGGGGTATGTCTCGGCGGCGACGACGAACAAGCTGCTCGGGCTGGGAACGCAGGCCTCGGCGTCCCTGGCGCTGCTACTGGTGGTCTCACTCGTGGTGTCGCTGATCGCCCGACGGCGGCTCTCGCCGGTGCGCGTCGAGGCCACCGTCGTCGCGGTCATCATCCTTGGTCTGCTGGCGATCGTACTGCCCACTTTCACCAGAGCCTCGGGCGGATAGCGGAGCCGCGCCCGAGGGCAACATTGCGGGCTGGGGCCGCAAGCCCCCAGCTAGCCACGGCAGGTCAGATATCGGCAGTGAGGAGGCGGCCAGGTGCGCATCGAGTATGAAGGGACTATCGAGGTGCAGCCGCAGTATCAGCACGTGGGGTACGGGTCGGCGGCCATCACCGGCAGCTCGCAGCCCGCCGTGACGGCCGGTCTGCTCTACGCTCTGGCGGTGTTTGGCGTCCTCGTCGCGCTGCGCCTGCGGCTTCCGGGCCCGAGGGGGCGCCGGCTCGGCATCGGCCTGGGGATCGCGATGGTCTGCGGCATGGCCGCCGCCGTGGGCTATGGACTGTTGCCCTCACGCGAGATGACGCCCCGATTCCACCGGGCACTGATCGATCTGGAGCGCCTGTGCCTGCACACCGAGACCTGGGCCGAGGCGCACGGACGTCTGCCCTCCGAAAGTGAGTGGGAGGCCGCCATCGGTGCCGTTGGGCCACGAGACGGCTTCGGACAGCCGTACTGGTACCATACCTGCGAGCGCCCAGACCCCTCCGGGCAGTCATATGCCATCGGGGGCGAGATGTCCGTTCCGGGCAGATGGGCCCCCACCGGCGCGCCAATCCGGCGGCACGAGAGGGTCACCAGTTACCTCCTCGGCGCCGACGGTTTGTTCGCCACCCCCGATGACCAGGAGCGACTCCGGGCCTCGCTGGGGCGGACACTGGCTCCGTCGTGGTGGTATCGACATGCCAGACCGGTTCGCTCCCACACGTACCTCCCGGCCACAGAAGCACTGGCCCGGACCCGGGGCGGGTGAGCCATCATGCGCATGGAGTACGAAGGCACCGTTCAAGTGCAGCCGCCGTATCAGCACGTGGGGTACACGGCGGCGGCGGTGATGGGGTCGGAGCGCAGCACTGTCAACGCCAATGGGGCCGTGCTGGCGGCGCTGGGGATCGCGCTGCTGCTCACCCTCTATCGCTGCTGGCGGGTCCCTCGGTTCCGCAAGACGGCGTTAGTCGGCGGCATCGTCGTGCTCGTCGTGGCCCCGTGGACCTTCCTGCAACTGCCCGGCGATGTCGTCTTGTCCTATCACCTCGTCCCGCAGTTTGCCGCGACGCTACTGACCCTCGAGCAGCTTGTGGCCCAGACCGACCGGGCAGCCGCAGACCTGCGTCGCGTTCCCACACCGGAAGAGTGGACCGCGCAGTTTTGCGAGGTCAAGGACGCCTGGGGCAATGGCTTCGTCTACCGCTCGCGGCATGCCTACCAGATGATGGACGACGGGCGCGGGTACGAGATCCTGTCCACCAACGGCCACGGCCCACCTCACCGCGATGATCCCGACCGTGACTACGGCTGGATGGTGCTCAGCGTCTGGCTGGGGCCCGACGGAGTGGCCGGGACCTCCGATGACTACCACCGGCTAACCGAGGAGCTTGGCCGGTGTCGGGTGCGCGACCGCGCGCAGTTGGAGAAGATCGCGGGCCGCGCCATTGCGCCGGAGGCGGCAGAAGGGAGCTGACCGCCCATGCGCATCGAGTACGAAGGCACCGTCGAGGCCCAGCCGCCTTACCAGCACGTGGGCTACACGGCGGCGGGGATCATCAGCGGATACTCGCGGCCCGAGGTCGGGCTGTCGCTTCTGTATGCCATCGCGGTGATCGCTCTGGTGGCCTGGCTGCGCGGTCTCAGACTGGCGGACAAAGGCTCGCAGCGGGCCCGAGAGACTCTGCTCGCCCTCACCATCGTGCTCGCCTTTGTCCCGGTGCTTCTGGGGGTCTATCCGCCCCGGGTGATGCGTTCTGAGTTCACCCAAACGCTCCTGTCGCTGGAGCGAGCCTCGGCGCGAGTTGAGCAGTGGGCCGCCGAGAACGGCCGCCTCCCCACGCAGGCCGAGTGGCCCAGGCAGGTTGCCTCCGCAGCGGATCGCGATGGCTGGGGCAATGCCCTTGGCTACAGACTGCTTCCCGCGCCCGACCGCGACGACGGTCAGCGCTATCAGGTCTACTCCACCGGGCGGCCCGGGGAGGGGCGGAAGCTCCCCGCGTCGCTCCAGCATCTTCACGAGATACCCAGCAATTGGCTGGGCCACGATGGCCTATCGGGTACGGAGGATGATGCGCGCGAGCTCAAGTCCGCATTGCGGCGCGTCCCGAAGATGCTGCGAAGCCATACTCACGGGCGGGAGGCGCGGCGGTAGACGGATCCGGCGTAGCCGCCGGGGCGCTGCCGTTGGGGCGTTGCCGCCGCGAGCCAACGGCTAACGGCCAACGGCGCCGCTCCCTGCGGGTCCCGAGCGGGACCCGCCTTCCCTCTCCTTCGCGATACTACCGCTCAGGAGAGGGCCAACGGCGAACGGCTGGGTCGCCGCCGCTCTGTAGGGCGCGGGCCTGTACCGCGCCGAGGGGGTTTTCGAACGCCGACGACGAACGGCGGCGGCGCACGGGTCGCCGCCGCTCTGTAGGGCGCGGGCCTGTACCGCGCCGAGGGGGTCGCCCAACAGCAACGACGAACGGCGGCGGCGTACAGGGCTTGAGCGGCGGGGGGGCGGAAGGGCCGCCCAGCCTAGGTCAGGGAGCGCCAGAGGCCGTGGCGCGCCCCGGAGGAGAACCCGTTGGGCCAGCGTCGGTGGGTTCGCCCCTCACCCGCCATGCCGGCCCTTCGGGCCGTCCTGTCGACCTCTCCCGGTCGCCCCTGCGGGGCTGGGAGATGTGAGCGGCCGACGCCCCACAACCCCGCCGCACACACCCGCCGCACAACTCCCTCTGGCGGCGACCCCGACTGTATCGTACAATACACTCCGCTGTGGACCCTTGTACCCCACGACCGCACCCGATGGGTGGACCTCGACTTGCGCTGCATCGCCTTCGACATCGGCACCAAACGAGTCGGCGTCGCCACCAGCGACGCTCTGGGCATGGTGGCAACGCCCCTGCGCACCTACCGGCGGGGTGAGGACCCCGAGCAGGATGCCCGGGAGCTTGCCGAGCTGGCAACCGTGCACGGTGCCGAGGTGATTGTCGTCGGCAATCCGGTGAGCCTGCGGGGGAAAGAGGAGCTCGCGGCTCAGAAAGTGCGCGAGTTTGCGAACCTTCTGGGGGAACACACCGCCCTGCCGGTGGTTCTGTGGGATGAGAGAATGACGACGGCGATCGCTCAGCGCGCGCTCATCGCCGGCGATGTGAACTGGTCGCGACGCGAGAAGAAGGTGGACCAGGTCGCGGCCGCCGTCATCCTCCAAAGCTACCTTGACGCACAATCGCGATCAACCTGAAGCACTCTGCCGAGGCACGCATGAAGCGCATCATTCTGGGGTTGGCGGTGGCCGTCATCGTCGTCTGGGGCGGCCGCAGCTTGTTTGCAGCTTATGAGGTGCGTCTCCTGCAGGCGCCCGAATCGTGGCCCGAGAAGGGCGCGGCGCTGTTTGAGATCAAGAGCGGCCAGGGGGCCGGGGCGGTGGCCTCGGCGCTGGAGGACAAGGGGCTCATCCGCAGCTCCTGGGCCTTCCGGCGCCTGCTGGGACGCAAGGGCTGGGACAGCCGGCTCAAGCCGGGCATGTACCGCATCGACGAGAACTCCGACAGCGAGGCAATTGGCCGCAAGCTGGTGGAGGAGGGCGCGTGGCGCATCAGGGTCTCCATCCCCGAGGGCCTCACGGTCTCCCAGATCGCCGACCGCCTCGAGAAGGCCGGCGCCGACGATGACGGCCGGTTCCTCCCCACCGCCGAGGAGTTCGTGCGCGCCGCCACCGCCTTGCAGGTCAAGAAGGCCACCGGCCACAAGGTCCCGACCAAGTCCGCCGAGGGCTATCTGTACCCGGCCACCTACCAGATTCCCGCCGGCTCCTCGGCCGAGGACGTCGTCGCCAGACTCACCGAGCAGTTCGCCAAGTCGTTCTCATCGGCCCATAGGGATGAGATCGCCAAGAGCCCCCTGTCCCTGCACGAGTTAGTTACCCTGGCCTCCATCGTCGAGCGCGAGGCGGCCTCCGACAAGGAGAGGCCCAGGGTCGCACAGGTATTCCTCAACCGCCTGGAGAAGGGCATGAAACTGGAATCCTGTGCCACGGTGCAGTACGCCCTGCCCCGGCACAAGGCCCGCCTGCTTTACGCCGACCTGAAGATCGATTCCCCGTACAATACCTATATTCATCAGGGTCTGCCCCCGGGGCCGATCTGCAGCCCCGGCAAGGCTTCCCTGCTGGCCGCCCTGCGCCCGGAGAAGACCGAGGCGCTGTATTTCGTGTCCAAAGGCGACGGAACCCACGTGTTTTCCAGGACTTTCGCCGAGCATCAGCAGGCCATCTCACGCATTCGGGGTGCAGGCAATTGAGCGTCGCGCTTTTCGACGGCGTACTTCCTGACGTTTTCGCGCGCTGTGTGGAGGACATCGACCTGGACCGGCTTGCGTCTCGGGGCATCGAGGCGATCCTGCTGGACCTGGACAATACCGTGTGTGAATGGCGGTCGGAGGTCATCTCCCCCCATTGTGAGGAGTGGATCTGCCGGGCCAAGCAGCGGTTCGGGGTTGCCATCGTGTCCAATAGCATCAAGCCCCGGCGGCTCCGGCGCGTGGGCGAGCGGCTGGGGATCCCGACGGTGGGGAGATGGGGACTGGGGCGCAAGCCACTGCCCGGCGGGATCCTGGCGGCCCTGCGGGAGCTGGACGTTCCCCCGGCGGCGGCGGCCATCGTGGGCGACCAGTTGTTCGCCGACATCCTGGGCGGCAACCGCCTGGGCCTGTTCACCATCTGGGTCAAGCCGCTGCGCCCCCGTGAGTTCGCGGGCACCAAGTTCGCCCGCATGCTGGAGGCGTTGGCGGTGGCGCAGTTCCGGCGCCGCGGCCTGCTGCCCGAGGATTGGAGCCGCTAGATGACACGCCTCACCGACCTGGACGGTGAAACCAAGATCGTCGCTGTCATCGGCTGGCCCGTACGGCACAGTCTGTCACCGCCCATGCAGAACGCGGCTCTTGCCGAGCTGGGGCTCAACTGGGTCTACGTGCCCTTCGAGGTCTCCCCGACGCGGCTGGAGGTGGCCGTCGAGGGCCTGAGGTCTCTGAACCTGGTGGGCTGGAACGTCACCGTGCCCCATAAGGGGGCCATGGCGGACCTCGTGGACGAGCTGGGTGACAGCGCCCGAGTGCTGGGGGCGGTGAACACCGTGGAAGTGGTGCGCGGGGTCCTGTACGGCCACAATACCGATGGGGAAGGTTTCCTGCGCGCGCTCAGGGAACAACAGGAAGTCATCCGGGGCAAGAGGGTTGCTCTCATCGGCGCCGGCGGCTCGGCACGCTCCATCGCCTACGCCGTGGCCAACGACGGCGCGGCCGCACTGACGATCCTGAACCGTACCCCCGGGCGGGCCGTGGAGGTGGCGGAGCTTGTCACCCGGGAGACGGGGCTGCAGGTCCGGGTGGAGGGCCTCGAGGCGCCAGAGGCCGGCCAGGTGGTGCAGGAGGCCGAGATCGTCATCGACGCCACTCCGGTGGGGATGCACCCGCAGACCGCTGTGCCGCCCGTCGTGCCGCCACAGTGGCTCCACGAGGGCCAGTGCGTCTGCGACCTGGTGTACACCCCGCGAGATACCACCCTCCTGCGGGCCGCCAGACAGCGGGGCGCACGGACCCTTGACGGCACCGGGATGTTGGTACACCAAGGTGCCATCGCCCTGGAGCGCTGGACCAATACCGCCGCTCCGGTGGAGGTCATGAGGGAGGCCCTGCTCGGGGCGCTGGCGAAGCGCCGGTGAACGGCGGTCGGCGAGTCTGCGAGTCACCAGTCAGAGGCGACGGCGACGGTCCCGCTTTGCGGGAGCTACGGAATCAGCGACGGCGCCCTCGCCGCGGAATGCCGTTGACTGTCGTTGACCCGCGACTCGCCGACTCCCAGCGCCGTCCGGGCTTTGTTGACTTGCCCAAGTGCGCTGACCTATAATGCGACTGGGGTCATGGGGTCCGGCGTGAGTCCACGGGTTTGGAGCTACACTAAACCAGAGGTGCGAGGCGATGCGCAGGCCTATCGCTCGGAAACGTATCGGCCAGATGCTCATTGAGAAGGGTCTCATCACCGAGGACCAACTCACCCAGGCCCTCGACGTGCAGAAACAGACCACCGAACTCATCGGCCAGATACTGGTCGACCTGGGCCACGTGGAGCGCAACGCCCTCTACGAGACGCTCTCGGAGCAGTTGGGTTTCCCCTACGTGGACATCGCCAACAACCCTCCGGACGCCAAGGTCGCCACGCTCATCCCGCAGGATGTGGCGGAGCGCTACAAGGCGGTGCCGCACGCTCGAGGCGACGGCTGCATGCGGGTGGCGATGGCCGAGCCCAGCGACGTCATGGCCGCCGACCAGCTCAAGGTCCACCTGCAACAGAATATCGAGCCGCTGCTGGCGGACCCCGACGCCGTGCAGATGGCGATCTCCAATGCCTTCGAGCGCGCCCGCTCCGGAGGCGGACCCGCCCAGGAAGCGGCGCCGGGAGTGGCCTCGTCCTTCGGCGGAGTGGACATGAAGGGCCTCACCGACCAGGTCAGGGACTCGGGGATGCTCGCCGCCGATGACGACAAGACCGAGAGCCGCGTGAGCATGGACCCGGTGGCCGATGTCGCCGAAGAGGCCCCGATTATCAAGATCGCCAAGGTCGTCTTGCAGCGCGCCATTCAGGAGCGCGCCAGCGACATCCATATCGAACCGTACATGGACCGCGTCCGCGTCCGCTTCCGCATCGACGGCGTCCTGCACGACATCCTCCCCCTCCCCAAACACATCCACGCCCCGCTCATCTCACGCTTCAAGATCATGTCCGAGATGAACATCGCCGAGCGCCGCGTGCCGCAGGACGGCCGCATCCACGTGCGACACCAGACCAGGGAGTACGACCTGCGCTCATCGGTCATCCCCACCACCAATGGCGAGAAGTTCGTCATGCGCATCCTGGACAAGGGCTCCGTGCAGGTCGGTCTGGAGAGCCTCGGCATCGATGCCGAGATGCTGGCCGATGTGGAACACCTGATCCACCAGCCCAACGGCATGATCCTGTCTACAGGCCCCACCGGATCTGGAAAAACCACAACACAGTACTCCATCCTCAACCGTATTAACTCTGTAGAGATCAATATCATCACCATCGAGGACCCGGTGGAGTACCAGCTGGACGGTATCGCCCAGGTCCACGTGAACCGCAAAGCCGGTCTGACCTTCGCCATCGCCCTGAAGTACTTCCTGCGCCAGGACCCGGATGTGATCCTCGTGGGTGAGATCCGTGACCTGGAGACATCGGAAATCGCGATTCAGGCCGCCTTGACCGGTCACCTTGTTCTCAGCACCCTGCACACCAATGACGCTCCTTCAACCATCACTCGTCTGGTGGACATGGGCGTGGAACCGTTCCTTATCTCCTCCTCGGTTATCGCTTCCATGTCCCAGCGTCTCACCCGCAAGATCTGCGACAACTGCCGAGAACCGTACAAGCCCCGCAGGGACGTGCTGCTGGGCTTCGGGTTCGATCCCGACGCACCCGAGAACCGCGATCAGGTGTTCTACCACGGCCGCGGGTGCGAGAACTGCCGCCAGACAGGGTATCGCGGTCGTCTGGGGATCTACGAGCTGATGATGATGAACCAGGAGATCGCCGAGCTGGTGGTCAAGCGCGCTTCCGCCGGTCAGATCCGTGAGGCGGCGCTGGCCTCGGGCATGGTGACCCTGCAAAGGGACGGTTTCCGCAAGGTCCTCAAGGGCTTGACCACCGTGGAAGAGCTGACCCGCGTGGTGTTCACCGCCGGCAGCTACACCTAAGCGGTGGGTGGCCGGGAACACCGGGGCGGCCCCGGTGTTTGATCTGTCACCACCGGGCCCCGCGTGACGGCGGCAGGGCCCATGGCCTGCGGCCCGCTGGGTTCGCCCACCGGCGACGCTCCCCACGCACAAGACGTCAAGACGGTGCGGCACACCGGGGAGCGGCTCCGCATGAGCTCCGGGCGGGGCCGACCGCAGACGGCATCTGTAGACCGAACTACCAGGAGGACCTTTGATATGGCCCAGAACACTCCGGGAGCCCCTGGTCGTCCCGGCGCAGCGGTGCAGGCCCGCCGGCCGCAGCTCAAGCCCGTTGAGGACGTGCATATCGACGAGCTTTTGGAGATCGTGGTCGAGAACAACGCCTCCGACCTGCACCTCGCCGTGGGGCTGCCGCCGATCATGCGCATCGACGGTGAGTTGAAGCGCTCCCGCTATGAAACGCTGTCCACGCCGATCTGCCAGCGCATGATGTACGACATCCTCACCGACGACCAGATCCAGCGGTTCGAGACCGACATGGAGTTGGACTGTTCGTACCAGATGCGTCAGATCGCCCGTTTCCGCGTCAACGTGTATCGCGACAAGGGCAATGTGGCCGCCGCTCTGCGCCTGATCCCGCAGCAGGTGCCGTCCATGCGTGAGCTCGGCCTGCCGGCGGTGACGGAAGACCTGGCCAAGCGGCCCCGCGGCCTCCTGCTCGTCACCGGCCCCACCGGTAGCGGCAAGTCCACGACCCTGGCCTCCATCATCCACCAGATCAACTCCGACCGGGCCGAGCACATCATCACCATCGAAGACCCCATCGAGTACCTGCACACCCATCGCAAGAGCGTGATCAACCAGCGCGAGCTGGGCCAGGACACCCTGTCCTTCGCCGCCGCGCTGCGCTCGGCACTCCGCGAGGACCCGGACGTCCTCTTGGTCGGTGAGATGCGCGACCTTGAGACCATCAAGCTCGCCATCACCTGTGCCGAAACCGGCCACCTTGTCATGGCCACGCTGCACACCAACAACGCCGCCGAGTCCGTGGACCGCATGATCGACGTGTTCCCCGCCGAGGAGCAGGAGCAGATTCGCGTGCAGCTCTCCAACAACCTGGTCGCCATCATGTCCCAACAGCTTCTGCCCCGGGCAGGGCAGCCGGGACGTGTGGCCGCGATTGAGGTCATGGTGGCCTCCTCGGCCATCCGCAACCTCATCCGTGAGAACAAGGCGCACCAGATGCACTCGATCATCCAGACCAGCGCCGAGGCCGGGATGCAGTCCATGGACCAGGCGCTGCGCGACCTGTACAAGCAAAGCCTCATCACCCACGAGACCGCCATGCGCCGCTCGCACAACCCCGACGAGCTGGAGAAGCTCATCCACGGGGAGTAGCCGCGGACGCGCGGGGCGCCTGCGCACTGAGCCACAGGGGCTGTTGCGCGCTCCCCGGCGCGCAATCGGCCCGGCACCGCCGGCGGTGGGGTCCACGGCGCGGGCCCTAGAGGTGCGGCCGAGAAGCCCGGCCGGCCCGGTTCCTGTCATTCTGAGCGTCCATCTCGCGCAGCGAGATAGCGAAGAATCTCGCTGAACGCCAGGAGATTCTTCGAGTTGCTCTTGCCGGGAGCGGACGCTCTCAGAATGACATTCCCGGCGAAGGTGGGGTTTCCGGCCGGACCTCTAGAGGTAAAGCTGCCGCAAGACCGGCCGAGGAATCTGGTGCGGATTGTGTAGACACCCGCCCGGGGTGGGTACAACTGACCTGAGTAACTGCCTGAGGCCGCACACCCGCGGCTGTCCGCCGCTCGCGGTGGACGGAGGAGAGTGATCCCACAGTGGCAACCTTTGAGTATGTGGCCAGGGACAAGACGGGCAAGGAAGTCACCGGCACCGTGGAGGCCGCCAGCAAGGACGCGCTGGCCAAGCAGCTCCGGGAGCAGGGCCTGATCACCTCCAAGGTCCAGGAGAAGAAGGCCCAGGGCGTCGTGAAGAAGAAGACGGGTAAGCGCCTGTTCGGCAACAAGGTAAACCTCCGCCATCTTTCCATCTTCTGCCGCCAGTTCGCCACCATGATCAATGCCGGCGTCTCGCTGGTCAGATGCCTGGACGTTCTGGAGCAGCAGACCGATAGCGCACGGCTCAAGGAGATCATCCGCGACATCAGCGCCGAGGTCGAAGGCGGCGCTACGCTCTCCCGCTCGATGGCCAAGTTCCCCACCGTCTTCAGCAACCTGGCCGTCGGTCTGGTACGCGCCGGCGAGGTCGGTGGCGTGTTGGACGAGACGCTGGACCGTCTCGCAGGCTTCCTGGAAAGCGACATGGAACTGCGCCGGAAGGTCAAGTCGGCCATGACCTACCCCGTGCTGGTCATGATCGTCGCCGTGGGCATCGTGGTCTTCCTGGTGACCTTCATCCTTCCCAAGTTCCTGGACCTCTTCACCGAGCTGGGCCTGCAGGAAGACAGCTTCCCGCTCCCCACGCTCATCCTGATGCGTGTCAGTAACTTCATGACCAGCAAGTGGTACTTGACCATCGGCATCACGGTGGGTCTGGTCATCGCGATCAACCGGATCAAAGCCACCAAGACCGGTAAACGGTATTACGACATGGTCAAGCTGCGGGTGCCGGTCTTCGGCAGCCTCAACCACAAGATCGCCATCGCCCGTTTCGCCCGCACGCTGTCGACGCTGATGTCCTCGGGTGTCCCGATCCTCCAGGCCATGGAGACCGTGGCGGGCACCGTGGACAACGACATCATCGCCGACGCCATCTTGCTCTCACGTGCCAGCATCCGTGAGGGTGATACCATCGCCGACCCGCTGGCGAGCTCCAAGATGTTCCCGCCCATGGTGGTGCAGATGATCACCATCGGTGAGGAGACCGGTCAGCTCGACCAGATGCTTGAGAAGGTCGCCGACTTCTACGAGGGCGAGGTCGAGGCCGCCTTGGAATCGCTGACCTCCGCTCTGGAACCCGTGCTGATCGTGTTCCTCGGCGTGGTGGTCGGTTTCATCGTTGTTGCCATGTTCCTGCCGCTGGTGTCGATCATCTCGGGTCTGTCGCAGTAGGGTCGGCGTCGGCTGTGGGAGTGCGGCGTGTCTGTTCCGTCGGCCGGGGCTCAGGCCTCGGCCGACGGTTGTCGTTGGCCCAATTGACAGGTCATGCACGAGTCGTGCACGCAGGCAAGAGCACGCACCGCGAGGGGAGAGCGCGGCCGCACGTGGCCCGCCGGGCATGGCTGTCCACCTGAACACCCCGGAGGTTTGGCTGCATGTCTCTCAGGCTTGACGGTGCCTATCTGATCAGTATCTGTGTGATGATGATTGGGTTTGGTGTGTGTTTGATGGGCTCGACGGCTCTGGACTGGCTGTTCGCGGCGGCATGACGGGCGCGTCGGGCGGGAGCCCGCCGGAGACCAACGGATGCGACTGCCGACGCCCCGACGCGGCCAAAGGCCAAGCAGCGGGGGGCCCGCCGCATTGCTCGGGATACTCGGGGGCAGAGCGCCTCGGCCTCTCGGGATAGGGGCGCTCGGGGGAGCGCGGCTTCCGACCGCAACTGCAGGTCTGCCCACACAACAACAGCGGCGCGGGGCCGCCCGTCTGGTCTGAGGCGGACGCGGGGCTCGGGCCGGTGGCCGTGCTTTCGGAGCCCCGATGATCTACCTTCCCGACAACCCTCTGCCGTGGGTCCTCGTCTTCCTGACCGGGGCCGTCATCGGCAGCTTCCTCAATGTGGTCATCTACCGGTGGCCCCAGCGGGAGTCGGTGGTCTCTCCCCCCTCGCACTGCATGAGTTGTGGCGCCCGTCTGGGCGTCATCGACCTGATCCCCGTCCTGAGCTATCTGATCCTTCGCGGCCGCTGCCGTCACTGCAAACGAGGCTACAGCCCGCGCTACGCCCTGGTGGAACTGGTCACCGGGCTGCTTCTGGTGGGCTGTGTGCAGAGCTTCTCGCTCTCCTGGTACGCCGCGGCGATCTTCGTCTGTTGCTGCTGTCTGCTCCTGGTGTTCTTCATCGACCTGGACCACATGGTCATCCCCGATGAGCTGCCGATAGCGATCGGCCTGCTCGGGGTCGGCATCAATATCTACCAGTGGGCACACTTCGGAGCCGTAGGCCCGGAGCCGGCGGCGGCCACATACGCGGTGCGGATTGTGCAGCAGGTGGGAGACGTCGGCCGCGGCGTGGCCCTGCCCGTATCGCTGATCGGAATCGCCGTGGGCGGTGGGGCGTTTCTGCTCGTATCTGCCGTTTTCGAGCGCTTCTACGGCAAGCCCGTGCTGGGATTTGGCGATGTCAAGCTGGCCGCGGGCATGGGCGCCGTGCTCGGCCCGGGAGTGTTGTTCGCCGCCTGGTTCCTGATCTCGGTGGTGATCGGAGCGGTGGTGGGCCTGGCGCTGATGGCCCTGCGCGTCCGCGGTCGGCAGGACTACATCCCCTTCGGGCCCATGCTGGCGGCGGGCGGCGTGGTCCTGCTCTTGTTCCCCGAAGTGGGGGCTATCGTGGTGTCGCTGTACGGGAGCTAGCCGAGGCTCCCCGCCACCCTCCCGACCGGAGGCACACAGCGCTCGGGGCGGGCAACGGCCGTGGTGCAGAACGGCTAACGGCGCCGCTCCCTGCGTGTCCCGCGAGCGGGACACGCTTTCCCTCTCCTTCGCAAACACCGCTCAGGAGAGGGCTACGGCGAACGGCGAACGGCGAACGGCCGTGATGCGCGATGCGTGGCGCGGAACGGGCAACGGCCGACGGCCTCTTTCCGTCGTCGGTTGGGTGGGCTCACCCCTCACCCGCAAGCGCCCCCAGGGGTCGCTAGCCCGGATCATGCACCACACGGGCGCTCGAACCGGCAGGAAGCCCTGGGGCCCAGGGGTTTCTGGCGGTTCAGGCGATTCAGCAGTGCGCGGGCGGATTACGAATATAGACCGAGGGATGTCTTCATAGATAATTCCTATTCTGTCCTATGAAGATTCGCTCGATTCACATCTTGGCAGAGAGGAAATACCGGGGAGGCCTGGAAACTAGTTGGCAGCCAAGCACAAATAGTGACCAGGAGCCTCCCCGGAAATGCAGACACCCTCCAGCCCCCAACTGACCCTCGGGCGCCTCCAGGGGCGCGAAATCCAGGCCGCCTTCGACGGCGGCCGTCTCAGCAGCGACGGCGGGGTCAAGCTGCTGGCCCAGGCCGACAAGGCTCTGGGCCTGACGGCCCGACTGACCTCCCTGATCCGCGATCGCAGAAACCCGCTGAGGATCACCCACGAACTCATTGAGATGCTGCGTCAGCGAGTATACCAGATCGGCAACGGCTACGAAGACTGCAATGACGCCGACGACTTGCGCCGCGACCCGATGTTTAAGCTGGCGGTGGGGCGCCTGCCAGAGACCGGGGAGGACCTGGCGTCACAACCCACGCTGTCGCGCCTGGAGAACTCGGTCAGCCGTCGCGACCTGTGGCAGATAGGCGAGTCTTTCGTGGCCCTGTTTCTCGGACAGTACCGCCACGCAGAGCCCGAGCGGATCGTCCTGGACTTCGACGCCACCGATGATCCCACCCATGGGCAGCAGCGCTTGGCGGGCTTCAACGGCTACTACAAGGAGCACTGCTACTGTCCGCTGATCGTTACCGCCCAGGTGGATGGCGGCCCCCACGAGTTACTGGTCGCGATGCTTCGGCCGGGCGCTCCCACCGGGGACGGCGGCGCCTTGGCAGTGCTCAGACGCCTGGTGGAGCGCCTCCGCGCTCAGTGGCCCCACGTCGCCATCGTCTTCCGCGCCGACGCGGGCTTCTGCAAGCCCGAGCTACTCGACTGGTGCGAGGACCCCGAGAACCGCGTGGACTACATCGTCGCGATCGCCAAGAACAAGGCCCTGGAGCGGCACGCGGAGCCCTTCGTGCAGCAGGCCAAGGCCGAGTTCGAGGCCAAGGCGAAAGAGGCGCGGGTCATGGGCGAGTTCAAGTATGCCGCCGGCACCTGGAAGACAGAACGTCGAGTGGTGGTGAGAGCAGAGTTCGCGGCCGACGGGTCAGACCCCAGGTTCGTGGTGACCAGCTTCACCGAACCCAAGCCCACCGGGCTCTACGACGAGTACGCCATGCGCGGCGACATGGAGAACCGCATCAAGGAACTCAAGAACGGCCTCAAAGCCGATCGCACAAGCTGCCATCGCTTCATGGCCAACCAGTTCCGCGTCTTCCTGCACGCGGCCGCCTTCTGGCTCATCAGCCACATCCGCAGATGCCTGCGCGGCACCCGGCTACAGGACGCACAGGTGGGCACCATACAGCGGCACCTCCTGAAGCTGGCCGTCCGCGTCACCCAGTCCACGCGCCGCGTCTGTCTACACTTCGCCTCGGCCTGCCCCGTGCAGGACCTGTGGCCGCTCCTGCTGAAGCGCATACCGGAGGGATCCAGTGCCATGACCTGACCCCATCCCACCCCCTGAACACAGGCCGCCGGCCCTGACCCGGGCGGCACTGCGACTCCACGCCGGTCGTCCCGGCACCAAGCGGGCCGATACCCGCCTCGCGGGGCGCTCCGGGGCCCCTCCGTGGGCCTCCGGGGCCCGCCTCAGCCCGTGCCGGCGCCCCGCCGCACGCGTCGCGCGCCGCCCGGCGGGGCAACACGGCGTGTGATGAATAATCCGGGCTAGCGGCGGGCATGGACCCGGGCAACGACCCGGCCTGCGCCTTCGGAGTGCTGGAGGCCAGACGGCACCGCAGGCGCGGTGTGTCGGTGACGATGTTCCTCGCCCTGATGAAGTACTATCGCCGGACCTACCTGGACCTGCTGGACCGGCCCCTCGCGGCAGCACTCGATCGCGCCTGGGCCGCGCAGTGCATCAACGGGTTCTTCGATCGGACGGAACTGGGGTTCTGCACGGAGTGGCTCGAGGTGGGCAACCGGCACTCGATCGCCGAGATGCAGGAGACCAACCGCGCGCTGACGCACGAGAAGAACAAGTACCTCATGCTCTTCGCCAGCCAGCCCAATCCGGCGCTGCTTCTCGACGGAGACGGGAGGGTTGACGCCCTCAACGACGCCGCGGCTCGCCTGTTTCTGGGGGCGCGCGAACCGGCTTCGCACTACTACGGGACGCTTTCCGCGGTGGACGCATTCCCCTGGCTGGCTGCGCCCTTGGCCGAGCTGCGTAGCGCGGCCCGCAGCAGCCACTCGCTGGACCTGGCATGTGACACGACCGATGGGCGTCGGGAGTACGCCGTGCAGATGGAGGACGTCCACGCCGTGGGCGGCGATCCCATCGGGACGCTGGTCATCTTCAACGACATCACGGAGCGCAAGCAGGCGGAGCAGGCCCAGCGGCTGGCGGCGGTGGGCGAGCTGGCCGCCGGGGTGGCCCACGACTTCAACAACATGCTCACCGCCATGATGATGCATGCCGAGGTGGCCCTGCCCGCGGCCGCGGATGAGAGCACGCGGGCCTTTGCCGCCAAGATCGCCGATCTGGCGGCGCGCGGCGCCGCGGTCTGCCGCAGCCTGATGACCTTCGCGCGGTGCGGTGAGCTCGAGCGTACCTGCGTCGCCATCGAACAGGCGGTGGATGCGGCGCTGGACATCACCGGGCCGCAGCTTCAGGCGGGCGGGATTGGGGTACATCGGGACTATGCCCCGGGCCTACCGCCGGTGGCGATCGATCTGGGACAGATCGAGCAGGTGTTCATCAACCTTCTGCTTAACGCGGCGCACGCCATGCCCGGGGGCGGCGCCATCACGGTGGCGACCAGACCCGGTCAAGCGCCGGACGGGACTCCCGGCGTGACGGTGACCGTCACGGACACAGGCAGCGGGATCGCGGCCGAGCACCTGTCCCGGGTGTTCGAGCCCTTCTTCACAACCAAGGCCGCCCCCGATGGCCACCGGGCCACCGGCACCGGACTTGGCCTGTCGGTCTCACACGGGATCGTTGCCGCACACGGAGGGTCCATCACCGTTCGCAGCCGCGAGGGGGCGGGCACAACCTTCGAGTTGTCCCTGCCCATCGCCGGGGAGGGAGATGGGCAGACGCCCCCGGCCCCCGGCGATGCTGTCGAGGAGACCACACCCCGAACGCCGGCGACCTCAGAGGACCGGGCCACTTCCGCACCCAATGCCGCCGGGCGCGTCCTGCTGGCCGAGGACGAGGAGGGCCCGCGGTCCATACTCTCGCAGTTTCTCACCCGGAATGGCTACGAGGTGACCGCGGTGGCCGGTACCTCCGAAGCCCTCGCGGCGCTGCACGGAGACGCTCCCGACATCGTGATCTCGGACCTGCTCATGCCCGGCGGCGGCGGCCGCGCGGTTCTCAGTCGGGCCAGGGCCCTCCCCCATCCCCCGCCGGTCATCATCATGACCGGCAGCATCGACACCGACGTCCACGACGAGCTACTGGGCGCCGGAGCCGCCATCTGTCTCCTGAAGCCCTTCTCCCTCAAGGAGCTAACCGCCACGGTCCGGCGGATCCTCGACGACCCCGGCCGGGCGCCGGCATAGCGAAGTTTGGCCGGAAGCCGACGAACACGGCGCGGAGGTGCGCCTCAGCTCGGCGCCACGACCAGGCGGCGACCCCGGCGAGGGGGATCGCAGAGTCGGGCTGGAAGCTCAGATAATGCAGGTTCCGGGCAAGCGCCGATTCACGTCGCCTCACCCCCCCAGCCCCCCTCTCGGCGTCTCTTCGAGCCG
>Ga0334882_1002482_pt1 | contig 18710 bp, 20 predicted proteins | sample GraSluR1_MG_5_FD_207226 | JGI IMG/M metagenome (GOLD analysis project Ga0334882, IMG submission 207226) | Sludge microbial communities from methane-producing bioreactor in Wageningen University, Netherlands - Granular Sludge_15_04-R1 | ecosystem: Engineered > Bioreactor > Anaerobic >...
TACTGTATGATGAAGGAATAAGGGGAGTCCAGACAGGACCGGGAGCTACTGAGTTAACCCTTATTTTTCTGCCTGCCAGGGATAGAGCCAGAGAACGTGTAAAAGATACAATAGCACCTTTTGTGGAAGAGTAATCTATCAAAGTTTCATTTCCGCTGTAAGCCGTTATGGAAGCTGTATTTATAATACTGCAGCCGGGCTTGAAATGTGGAAGTACTGCCCTTGTCAGATAGAACATACTGAAAATATTTGTTCTAAAGGTTTTTTCAAGTTGTTCGTTTGTTATATCCTCGATACTATTTTGTGGATATTGTACACCTGCATTATTTACAAGCACATCTATTTTGCCGAAGGTATCTATTGATTTTTGAACTGCAGATTTGCAAAAATTGTCGTCTGAAACGTCTCCGGGGATTAGAATACACTTTCTGCCGTTTTGTTCTATTATATTTTTTGTATCAGCTGCATCTCCGTCTTCATTGTAATAAACTATTGCCAGATCAGCTCCTTCTTTTGCGAAGGCTGTCGCAGCCGCTCTTCCTATACCACTGTCACCGCCTGTAATTAAGATCGTTTTATCTTTAAGCTTTTCGGAACCTGTATAACCATGGTCTTCAAATACTGGTCTTGGATTCAATTGGGACTCAGTTCCAGGCTGCCTATCCTGTTTCTGCTGTGGAACTGATTGAGGGAAGTTCAGATAAAAATTATCGTTCATATTAAAAATACCTCCTATTTTTTATGATAGTTTTTGTATTTTAAATAGATATATACATGTTCTGATTTTGCACATAAAATGACATTATTGCATTTAATATTAGTAGGAAATTCATATATTATTTGAAAGGGACAAAGTTTTTTACAATGATTAGGTTTTGGGGAGATGATTTTATGAAAGGAGAATTACTAAATTATAATGATATCAGAAATTTAGAAGACAACAGCAAGGTGTGGGTGATATGGAGGCATCAAAGTTCAGATGTGTATACAATTAAGAAATTGCAATATGGTATTGATTTTATAAAATATTATTCACATAATCACTGGTTGAGTTTTTTTATGACTTATACGGCATTGGAATATAGTGTAAACAATGATATAGCTAAAATCTATGAATGGATATCCAATGATGAATATATAGAAAATAGGCTGTCAATAATAAAAAGTGCAATTAACATGTCCCTGGACACAAATGACAGGGAAAAATTCATGAGACTTTCAAAAGAATACAGGTTCTTATTGGAACAGAAAGGGATGATTGAATGATTACAGGCAGAAGACCTGTATCATTTTTTTATGGATATTAATATGGAGGCATAGATGTGAAAAAGAGGAATATTATATGCTTTGTATCTGTATTACTGAATATATTCTTTATATTTTGGAGTATACATACAATTTATGAACACCATAGAGTACAAATTTTACAAAAACAGAACATAAATAAAAATATTGTAAAGAATGACTATTATTTAGCAAGACAGAGCCAGTTTGAAACTTTGAACATAAAAAGTGAGGATATCGTATTTTTAGGAGACAGCATTACAAATAGATCTGAATGGATGGAAGTATTTGATAATCCAGATATAAAAAACAGAGGGATTGACGGAGATACTACAAGTGGTATTTTAAACAGATTGAATACAATTACCAGAGGGTATCCTAAAAAAATATTTTTAATGATAGGAATTAATGATATTTTACATAATGAGGATAGAGTCTATATATTTAACAATTATAAACAGATTTTGAATCAAATAAGGATTAATTCCCCGGATACGATTATTTATGTTGAGAGTATATTGCCGAACAATAATATTAAATCCAACAGGGATGTCAAATTTTTAAATAATGAGCTAAAAAAACTAAGTGCCAGCAAAATTATATATATAGATTTATTTGATAAATTTGTAGAACATGATAAATTGTCAGGCAGATATACTTACGATGGTACTCATTTAAATGGTCTTGGATATTTGTTGTGGAAGAAGGAAATAGAAAAGTATGTTAATTAGTACTTTTGTTCAAATTTATCTGTTTAAAAAATCCTGGATGAATTATAACCTTGGTGAATTTATTGATGAATTTGGAAGAAAGCAATATTACAATAAGTAGTGAAAGCAGGATAATGGATATTTCACTTATAATGGAATTTACATAATCAAAAAAATTATATTTAACTAATATCTTGATGATGAAACCATGAAATACATATACAGCCATGGTCCTCGAACCCAATTTTGTAAAAAATAATTTCTTGTCTGGAATGAGAGTTAAGACAAAGGTGGATATGGATATGGCTAAAATATATGTAAACATACGCAGTAGGAATTTGGGATAATTTAAACCGTCCAATTGTGAATAGGTGAAACTGCCATAGAACCATCTATAGTCAATTTTACCATTCAGCAAATATATTATCAGGAAAACAGTTAATAAACCCAAAACAGCATATTTTTTTTCAATGTGTTTTCTCATAGTATTTATATGATATTTGTGACAAAAGTAGCCCATCAAAAAATATGGGAAAAATATTATAGTTCTTGACAAACTCAGGTAATATCCAATGTTATTATCATATCCGCACAATATGGAGATAGCAACTGCTATTATGATAGAATATCTGACTTTTGAAAAATAAGGCAATATAAGATTCCATATAAAAATTGAAAGGAGATACCACATAGTCCAGTATGGATAGACAAAAGTAATTTTGAAATTTTCTGCTTTAAGTATGTAGATATTGAACAAAGAGTACAGCAATTGGAAAATAATATAAGCTGCAAGAATTCCGGCAATTTTAGAAAAATTTTTTTTGTCATTGCTGATATTTTTAGAAAAATAACCCGAAATAAAAACAAAAAGAGGCATGTGAAAAGAGTATATAAGATTATATGCCAATTTGATATTTGGATATAAACCAATTAATGGTTCAATAGCATGGCCGATTACTACTAAAGTGATCAGAAGAAATTTTAAATTGTCAAAGTAACAGCTTCTATATTTTGTTGAATTTATATTAAGCTCCATATCCATAATTGAACTCCATTTCTATAGACTTTATTGAGCAATTATATAATTCCATTGTGACAATAAGGTGTTATATTGATTAACTAAATTTGAATATAACATTTATGTAGAATTAATGTCCTTGAAAGGTCCAATAAAATATAGAATATAACTATTAATAGTGAATTACGTTTAATTCTGATGCTGTTACAATTGTTCCATATAAGATTTATTTATTGTCTAGAAATTTTTTGCAGTCTTCTATGTTTTTGAACTCCTTTTTCCTAAGTCTTTCTCCCGTATTGTCTATTGCTATCCACAAACTGCTGTCCCTGCTTATAAATTTTCCTTCAGGATTTCCAGTATAGACAGCTTTTAGTGCAGTTATGTGATCTATTTCTTTAATCAACAGCAGCCCTCCTCAGATATTTAGAATTAGTATACCTTAATTATTTACAGGATATATACTTTTAAACCATAATGCAAAAAAATATTAAAAAGTTATTGACATATTTAAACGTTTACTATATAATAAAATCAAGAAGAAGGATAAAACTTCTTCCTAGAGCACTCCTAACTCGGAGATGATTTAAAAGTTGTTTTTAAAGTGTTGGAAAGTATGGCTGAGATGCTGATGGACATTTGATTTAAGAGAATGTTCATTAAAAGAGATAACATCTGATAAGGTTGGAGAGCAGGAAGTATATGATAGTGAAAAGTAAATGTTCAGTTGAGTATATGGAATGCAGAATGACAGTTGAAGATGTGGTGTAATGGAAAGGTATAAACTATTACAGAAAGTCAATTTTATTGATGATACTATGGCCTTTAAAATTACACATAAAGTAAGTTGATCTTAGATAGGTTTTACAATATGTAAAATGTTGTAGAAAAAATCGAAAAGGGTGATGAATATTCAGGTAGAATCAAATGGTTCAGACGAGTTGGGAGTTACTTGACCACCAGTTAATCTTTGAAAATAAAGATAACTGGTGGCTTTGGCTTTTAGTATGCTTTCCTATCAAAAATTAATAAAATGTAATGCTTGACATCGAAGAAGATAAATAATATAATTATTAAAAATTGAAAAAATCATTATGATGATTGGGAAAAGTTAGTTCTACTAAGCATATTATAAGAGACCTGTTGCCTGGTGAAAGACAGGATTTGCTTGAGAATGAAGATCGCCCTGGAGTAGCTAGCTGAAGATAATAGTTTATTGTGTAAGCATAGCCGGCAGCAGCTGTTGTATTGCTGAATATTGAGAGGTTACTTTTAGTAGCAAATAGAGTGGTACCGCAGATTTAAGACTTTGTCTCTAATTAATTGAGATTAGGTCTTTTTATTTTGTCCAAAATATTGTAAATAATTAGGGGAGGAAAGATAAATGAGCAGTTATAGCGTATTTTTACCGAGTTATAGTATAGGAGAGGATGCTTACAAGGAAATTCCTGAAATATGTGAACCCTATGGGAAAAAGGCCGTTGTAATTGGAGGAAAGACAGCAATGGCAAAGTCCAAAGAATTGCTTTTGGAAGGTATAAAGGGCTCAAATATAGAGATAGTGGATTTTGTATGGTTTGGAGGTGATTCATCCTATGAAAATGTAGAGCTGTTGAAAAGGAACACATCGGTTAAAAATGCTGACATGGTGTTTGCAGTTGGGGGAGGACGAAGTGTTGACACAAGCAAGACCATGTGCGATCAGTTGGGGAAACCGCTGTTTACATTCCCTACAATAGCTTCAAATTGTGCTTCAATAACTGCAACTACAGTTATATATGATGACAAACATGTATTTAAAGAATTATATTTTACTAAAAAACCTGCAATTCATTGTTTTATAAATACAAAAATAATAGCAGAAGCGCCAGATCATTTTATATGGGCGGGTATAGGAGATGCACTGTCCAAGGAATATGAATGTACTTTCTCATCAAGAGGTGATCAACTCGATCATACCAATACTTTAGGTGTGGATATAAGTCGCAATTGTGTTGACCCTCTTTTGAAATATGGCAGAAGGGCCTATGAAGATGTTAGAAATAACAAAGTTTCAAGTGAATTGGGACAGGTGATTTTAAATATAATAATTACTACAGGGCTTGTATCAGTTCTTGTAATAAACGATTATAATAGCTGCCTTGCACATTCCGTATATTATGGATGCACCATGCTTGAACATGTGGAAAAAAATCATCTTCATGGAGAAGTTGTATCCTATGGAGTACTTGTGATGCTTACATGCGATAAGAATTATAAAGAACGTGATAGAATCTACAGTTTCAATAAGAGTATGGGTCTTCCAGTCTGCCTGGCCGATATCGAAGTAGAGGAAAAGGATCTTGACACTATATTGGACAAGGCAATGGAAACAGGGGATATAAAACATGTCCCTTATAAAATAACAAGAGACATGATTTATAATGCAATAATGGATTTGGAAAAACTAAAATTACACAATGGTAATCCGGCACAGGTGATTGGCCACCTGTAGTCGAATTTAAGTTACAGGAGTGTCTGCTTTTCGGACACTTCTTTTTCTATGTCCATTATTCTCTTATTTAAAATAGGGTGAAGGATGTATGGTGCTATTTCGGAAAGCGGTTTTAATACAAACAGCCTCTCATGCATCCTTGGATGGGGAATTATTACATCTTCACAGCTTGAAATTATATTATCGTAGAGAAGAACATCCAGGTCAATGGTTCTTGGCCCCCATTTTACAATACGCTCCCTTTTCAGGTTTTTTTCCACACCCAGGAGAAATTTTATCAACTGCTCCGGTGTAAGCATTGTCCTTATATGTGCAGCGGAATTTATGAAATTATCCTGGTCGGTATATCCTACGGGTCTGGTCTCGTAATTGCCGGAGCTTCTCATTACTTTGCAGTATGTTGAATTGTCAATGGCATTGATAGCCTTTTTTATGTTCCCAGCCTTGTCACCCATGTTAGACCCCAGTGCAATATATGCATCATGCCAGAATTTATGAATTTCCACAGCAGCATAGGCAACAGGTCTGCCAATGGGTGCCCAAGGCTTTTTTACGGTCAGCTTCAATCCTTTTATAAAATCGTACTTTGAGAGAATGAATTCAGCCAGTTTTTCGCCTGCGGTTTCGATCAGATTATATTTATGTGCCTTGAATTCATCCTCGATTTGAAGGCATAGTTCTGCATAGTTGACGGTTCTGGATATATCGTCGTTTTGAGCGGCTTTATCCAGATCAAGAAACATTTTAAGGGACAGCAGAAATTTTTGCCCAAGATCCTTCTCCTGCTGGTTTACTCCATGAAAAGCATATACTTCAAGATCTTTTATTATTATACTGTCCATAATTACCTCCCTCTCAAAATTTCATCTGTCATAAGAGCAGCCCTTTTATTTTCAAGAACATCATGTACTCTTACAAAATCACAACCCTTCATTATTCCTATTACAGTGGTGGCTACTGTTCCTTCAACTCTTTGATCTACGGGAAGCTTGAGTGCGTTTCCTATCATTGATTTTCTTGAAGTACCAAGAAGTACCGGATATCCGAGTTCCCTGAGCCTTTCCAGATGATTCATCAATTGAAGATTATGGTCATAATTTTTTGCAAATCCTATGCCCGGGTCTACAATTATATTCTCATTTTTGACTCCCGCCCTTAAAGCGATATTTATGGACTCTTTCAGATCCGCAAGTACATCTTCAACAAAGCTGCTGTAGTCTGTATTTATCCTGTTGTGCATGAGACAGCAGGGAACTGCATATTTGGAGGCAGTTTCAGCCATATCAGCATCTTTTTTGAAACCCCATATATCATTGATCATGTCAGCACCTGCATCAAGGGAAAGTTCTGCAACCCTGCTTTTGTAAGTATCAATGGAAATAGGTATATCAAATCTCTTCCTTAATATCTTTATTATTGGTACTACCCTGTCTATTTCATCATCTTCATCCACAGGGGTGTGGTTTGGTCTGGTTGATTCTCCGCCTATATCAATTATATCGACCCCATCCTCCAGCATCTTCTCTGCATGCATCAATGCCCTGTCTATGCTGTTGAATTTACCTCCATCTGAGAATGAATCCGGTGTCACGTTCAAAATGCCCATAATATAGGTTCTGCTGCCGAGTTCAAAAATATTTTTTCCTATCTTTATTTTGTTTGCCAAATGTATCACCTCAAAGATTATTTTTGTATTTTTAATATGTAATGCCGTGATTTTTCTTTTCATCCGGCCAGTTGCACTCTTTTGCTGCATTACAGCAGAAACAGTTTCTTGAAATCTTGTCACCGATGTAAATAATCTCCGATAAAATATCTCTCCTTACATTTTTACCCCTGTGGTTTTTAATGGCTTCGGCTGCAGCATTGATTTGCTGTGAACTGAATCCGCACTCATTGAGTATGTCTGTAGAAATTTCCGCACTTGCAATATTGTGTGGAATGTTTTCTTCATACTCCTTCCATCTGCCGATATCATGAAGCATTGCCACAGCGTATATAAGTTCCTTTTGCAGATGGAAGCTGTTTTCCAGATTGATTATATAGGCTATTCTTGCAACATCCAGTATATGGCATATATCATGCCGGCAGAATATCCTGTTCTTTTCCAATACCATATTTTTCTGAATGTACTTTCTGAATTTTTTATTGTGAAGTATCAAGTTAACTTTTTCCATGTTTATCACCTGCTGATCATTGAATACACATGACGCTGCAATTTTAAATCCTGCTTGAAATCTCCAAGGGCAACAACAGTAACAGTTTTGCTCCCCGGTTTTTTAACTCCCCGCATGGTCATGCACATGTGCTCGGCCTCTATTATAACCATGACACCTCTGGCATTCAGGTTGCTGTAAATGGCATGGGCTATCTGGCCTGTCAGCCGCTCCTGAAGCTGGGGACGTCTTGCAAATACTTCTACGGTTCTTGCAAGTTTGCTAAGCCCTGCAACCTTGCCGGATGGAATATATGCAATATGTACTTCTCCGTAAAAAGGTAGGAAGTGATGCTCACACATGGAATAAAAAGTTATGTTTTTCTCGAGAACAATGTCATCATCCTCTACGGTGAACACCTTGCTTAAATGTTCATCTGGATCTTTTCCCATTCCCGAGAAAATCTCCTCATACATTCTCGCAATCCTGTCAGGTGTTTCTACAAGTCCTTCCCTGTCCGGATTTTCACCTATTGCTTCAATTATCATTCTTACTGCTTGCCTGATTTTATCTTGATCCACCACTCGAAACACTCCTATTGTAAATTATAATTTTAATATAATTATATATATTATCACATAAAGATGATATTGTTTGAAAGAACTGAAAAATATGATAAAAAAGTATCCGGACTTGATTTTACAAATCCGGATATTTTCTTTCCAATTTCAGTTTTAATCAAGATGTTTTTCTGATGGAGAGTTGAATTTTGCTCTTGAACTTTCAGCCTGTGGATCATGATCTATATGCTTTTTTTTGAATTTGCCGTCTTCTTTTTTAGTATTGTTATGATTCATTTTATGCTTCATAATTATCTCTCCCTTCCAGGTATAGCTTTTCCTCAAAACCTGTTTTTATGTCGGAAAGTTTTAATTGGGATCGAAATTGGACTGTCTTACCAGTGATATCATGACTTCAATAAATTTATCAGGTTTTTCAAAATGAATATCATGCCCAGATTTTATTTTTATCATTTTATTTTTTTTGATTAAATTGTGAACTTTTTCGCCATCCTGGTCACTGTTTGCAGCATAGAGTACTCCATCCCTGCCATACAGTGTATTTGCCTTGATATATACTGAAGGACAATTTATGTTTGATAAAATTTCTTCCTGACTGAATCCATGGAACCAGGAACCTGTGTAGAAGGACTCTGAAAATTTCAAATCAAAATTATCCAGGTACAAGGTGCCATGAATCCATTTATATGGTACATACCATAATTTCAACGGTTTTCCTGGATGATTTGATCTATATTTCCTCGTGCTCTTTGCAAGAGTTGTCCTCAAGTTTCCAAACAATCCCCACATATAACTGTTTTCCATATAATATGTAGTATAATCCTTCGCCTTTGTTTGATTCACAAAATTATGAACTGTCTTGAAATTCTCCAGCCATACAAAAGTATTCTGCATTTCTTTTGGCTCTACACTAAAAAATGGGGGATCTTCAAGCACAACTCCAAGGATATTTTCTGGAGAATTGGCTGCAATCCAGGCTGCCAGAATCCCGCCAGAAGAATGACCGGATACTACGCAGGGTTTGCCGATAACATTTTTAATAAACCATACAAAATCATGGCCCATTGAAATTCCGGTATATTTTGATGAATCGTGACTGGACTTGCCGTGTCCGTGACAATCGATGGCGTATACATGATAGTACTTAGCAAGTTCTGGCAGCACCCTTGAATAATCCTCCCACTGCATGGACTGCCCATGTATCAACAAAAGAGATGGATTCCCGTCATAATCCGGTCCCTCGGCATAATTTAGCAGAGTTCCATCACTGAGAGTCACCTGTTTTTCTTTATAACCGGCACTGTATGTCCGTTTCAATGATTTTTCGTCATAATGCATGTTTTTGTGTGCATAAATATAAATAGCGGTGACAATCATAAATACAATAATTAAAAATATTTCAAATGTATTCATATTTTCCTCCAAATTATTTTTGTGTTCTGTCTGATATGCTCATTGTGTTTATATATTTATAATTTTACCATATACTATGATTTTTATATTGCAAATTAAGGTTCAAAATGGATTTTGATAATTTTAAATTCCATTTAATCCATGATATACAGCTATTTTAGTTTTGAAATGTGTTTGTTAATATTTGATTATCTTATACTATAGGGAGCACAAAGAGCAACTGTAATGGTCAAGTGTTTTTGTAACACAGCATACATTCGCATTGGTCTGACAGAGTGCCTTTGTTTGACTCCCTACCTTTTGGCCAAAGTGTTTCAGACTAATATTTATTTACTCTTATACATAAAAAATGTAGGTACTTAAATTTCAATATAATAAGTATTTTGGATTAGTCACTTCCTAGTTGTTTATCTCTTGCAAAGAGGTGTTTGTGATTAATTTGACAGCATTGTAGATGATAAAATGAGTTCTGATATAGTATGTATTTTGCTATACTTGCATATTTTAAGGATAATGCTATTTTTAGATATAAGAATTGGTTTAAAAGACAAGAGTGATGAAATTTCAATTACCGTTGATAATGATAAGAAATCAAAAAACTAAAAATGCACCAACGCTAATAAGTGCACTTTTAGTTAATTCAAACATATAAACCTGAAACCACAATATCTTCTTTTATATAATGTAACATATTTTTTAAAAATCAACTTGATTTTAGAATAAATTATTGTAAATCAGAATAATTTATTTTTCATTTAAATACATCTCATGTTAAGGTTCAACAATACTTCCTTCTGTGGTACTACCGGTTGCACTTGTATTTAAATACATCTCATGTTAAGGTTCAACTATTGTCTTTTTCTTTATCTGTATTTTTTTCCTTCGATTTAAATACATCTCATGTTAAGGTTCAACATCTCTATAGATGTAATATTGAGTTGCCCCATCAACATTTAAATACATCTCATGTTAAGGTTCAACAAATCAGGGAAAGCAGATGTGCAACTAAGATCTCGATTTAAATACATCTCATGTTAAGGTTCAACTTTAAAAGATGATATCGAGTATAAAAATTTATATAAATTTAAATACATCTCATGTTAAGGTTCAACAGAATACATAGTAAGCATTTCTTTCTCTGATAGTACATTTAAATACATCTCATGTTAAGGTTCAACTCTATGGAGCTAATTAAAACCTTCCATTATTTATATTTAAATACATCTCATGTTAAGGTTCAACCCTATACACCTTTCTAAGTCTTATAAAGTCGTTTTCATTTAAATACATCTCATGTTAAGGTTCAACTTAGAAAATCAAAATATACAGAAAGAACTTGCCAAATTTAAATACATCTCATGTTAAGGTTCAACCATTATCTTCCTCATTTAAAGCTTTATCAAAAACATTTAAATACATCTCATGTTAAGGTTCAACTTTTATATATTGAGTAAGGCCTTTTATAACATTTAATTTAAATACATCTCATGTTAAGGTTCAACTTAAAGGCATCTCCAAACAATCTCGTCTGCTATTATTTAAATACATCTCATGTTAAGGTTCAACTATTGGTATATGCATCAAGCCAAAAGTTCTATTAAGATTTAAATACATCTCATGTTAAGGTTCAACAAGATTTTAGATACTGATGAAGCCTGGGATGTATAATTTAAATACATCTCATGTTAAGGTTCAACCCACAGCAAAAAAGCCATTCTTTATTTTTATTATAACTCTGAATGCCTTGAAAATAAAGGGATAAGATAAAAATTTTCCAGTCATTTTTAGCATATATGATAAATTAATGAAAATCACATCGTAAATTAGTAATATCAAGCTCTTATATGATATTTGATTGTTATATAGATTGGAAAAATAATTATAATAGAATCTGTTTTGTTTATTTGGGTTGATAGTGAAGTAGCGATTTTACGCAATAATTGACAAAATACATTACAGAATGATATATTTATTGATAAATTCATAATAATATGGAGATGAAGTTATTAATGAAAGAATTATATTCAATAGGTGAAACAGCTAAATTAATGGGAATTTCAATACAGACACTCAGAAATTATTCCAATCTCAAATTACTTAAACCTGAGTATGTAGATCCTGATACCGGCTACAGATATTATTCTTTCAGGCAGTTTCACTATATAGACAGGATAAAATATTTAAGGGGACTGGAGCTTCCGTTATCTGAGATAGAGGATATTCTTGAAGATGGAAAAACTGATAAAATGTTAAATTATCTCAAAATTCAGGAAAAGAGAATAGCATCCGAATTAAAGAAAATCAAGGAAGTACATGAGGATATTAAATGGTATATAAATTATTTTGAGTATCTAGATCATTACCACTTTGAGAATGTTCCTTATGTTCTTCGTCTTGACAAAAGATATATCATGTATGTGGACTGCAATGAAGGTGATACGGTGGAAACTGTGGAGACAAGACTTGCGCAATTGAAAAACAAGCAGAATTTGAAATATAGAAGGCAGTATGGATATATAGCAGATTTTGATTCCATGATAAATAAGAATTTCAAGCCAAGTAGGTATTTTATATACTTGAAGGAAAAGCCTGAATCTGACGCGGACTGGTTGATGGAACTTCCACAGGGAGAATATCTTTGCTTCCGTGCCAAGGTTTGTGCAGGTGAGTATGATCCGTCCATAATAATGAAGTACCTGGAGAATACGAGTCTCCCACAATATGTTGTGGCAAGTGAATATGAGGACAACCTTGTGGAATATCATTATTGTCCTTATGAAATACAGATATTGATATCACCAAATTCATAAAAAAGCACATCAAATTTTGATAAAAAAATAATTGACTCTATAATAATTATAGACTTTATAATCTAGCTAAATTCAAAAATATATTTCATTTTTATTGGGAGGTACTGACATGGAAAAAAATCAAATTGAGTTTAGCGAGGCTACACGTATTTTATATGAGGGAGAGAAGATCAACGGGGTTTCTTTGAGACCGGAATCTGCTCCTATTTTTTTAACAACAGCATTCAGTATGGGAAATTTGAATGATGTTCAAAATACCTATGATACAAAAGGATATACTTACGTACGTACCAGGAATCCTAATCGAAATTCACTTGGAGAGGCCATATCATATTTGGAAAAAGGGAAATACACGCTTATATTTTCATCGGGAATGGGAGCCATTACAACCACATACTTTTCACTTCTAAAACCTGGGGATCATTTTATTGCAAATAAAAATATATATGGTGAAACCTTTGATGTTATAAATTTATTGTTGAAAAACTATGGAGTATCCATCGAATTTGTGGATTTTACGGATCTTGATGCAGTAAAAAAATCACTCAGGCCAAATACAAGAATGTTATATACGGAGGTTGCAAGTAATCCTACAGACAGACTTGCAGATATTGAAAAACTGGCTGTCATAGCCCATTCTGCCGAAGCCATGCTCATGGTTGACAATACATTTACAACTCCTATTGCCGTTAAACCATTGGCTCTTGGAGCTGATATCGTCATAAACAGCCTGACTAAATTCATAAATGGACATAGTGATGCACTTGCAGGATCAATAACGGTAAATGATCAGGAGCTGTTTGATAAAATTCATCAGATAAGAATGCTTGTTGGAACATCAGGCTGTCCGTTTAGTGCGTGGGAAGTTTACAGGGGGATACACACTATTGATCTACGTGTTAAAAAACAGATGAAAAATGCACATCTTCTGGCTGCGTCACTTGAGAGGAACAGCAGTGTAATAAAGGTGAATCACCCGTCACTTAAGACCAATCCACAGTATGAGCTTGCCATGAAGATATTCAGGAATGAGGATACCATGACGGGAATGCTGAGCTTTGAGATGCCTGATGACAGGGAAAAAATAGATAAATTCATGGACAGATTGAATCTGGCACATTATGCTCCAACTCTTGGGGGAATACGTACCACGCTTTCACATCCTCTTCATTCTTCACATTACAATGTTCCAAAAGAAGAGCTGAAGGAGATGGGAATTTCCTATGGGCTTATGAGAGTATCCGTTGGAATAGAGGATGCCGAAGATCTGATTGCAGATTTCAATCAGGCTCTTGAAGTATTTTAATATATCCGAAAAGAAGGGGAATTTATACATGAATGATCTTTCAGAGGAAATAAGATCAATTGTTGAAGATGAATTTGCAAATTACAAATATAATTTCAGATTTCGCAGTCCAATTATAGGATTTGCGGATGCATGTGACCCTCTCTATGACAAATTGAGTGAAATAATAGGTCATAAGCAGCTTCATCCACAGGATATACTGGAGGGTGCAAAAACTGTAATTGTATATTTTATCCCTTTTTCAATAGATGTCATAAAAAAATTGAGAGGACCTAGGGTCATAGTAAAGGAATGGTCTGAAAATTACACTTGCGGAAATATATTGCTGAAAAAGATAAGTGAAAGACTTGAAAGTGAGTTGGTGAGAAAAGGCATAAACGTAAAAAGTGAACCTCCCACCAACAATTATGATCCAGTTGAATTAACTGCAAAATGGTCTCATAAATCTTCTGCGGTTATTGCCGGAATAGGAACTTTTGGTCTCAATCACCTGTTGATTACTGAATGTGGTACTGCCGGACGATTGAACAGCTTGATAATAGATGAGAGAATTGAGCCTACCAAAAGACCTGATGGCTCCTATTGTCTTTACTATAAGAGTGGAAAATGTAAAGTGTGTGTAGAAAAATGTCCTACCGGAGCATTGTCTGTTGAAGGCTATGACAGGTTCAGGTGCAATGCCTATCTGGATGGAAAGAATATTCACGATCTGGAACAGGGCTGTGGGATGTGCAGTTCAGGTCCCTGCGCCTGCAGAGGTTTTATCTGAATTTATCCTTTTTCTTTTGGAGGTGGATTTATTGAGCAGATATACTGACAGTCAGCATGAGCGGGCACTTGCCGAAACTCTGCATTGGATGAAGAAAAGACCTGTCGGCAGGGAAGAGGAATATGAATACGCCGAGTACCAATACAGGTTGAAGGATTACAGGAAAGCGGTTCTGTGGTATGGGAAATCGGCGGAGAAGGATTATGTTCCTGCTTTGTATAGACTGGCTTATTGTATGAGAAACAATATGGGTACCGTATCAGACCTTGAACTGGAAAACTTCTATTTTAGAAAAGTTGTTGAGAAAGATATGAAACTGCCTGACAAGGAGGCTGGGTACAGACTGGGAATGTGCCATCTATATGGTTATGGTGTAAAAAAGGATGAAGATTTGGGACTTTTCTATCTTGAGTCTGTAAAAGATTCAAATATGGAAGCACTGTATGAAATAGGTATTGCATATAGAGATGGAAAAGGGTCTTACAAAAAGGACATTCATATGGCAGAAAAATGTTTTATGAAGGCATACGGGGGATTTTGCGAGGAGGCAATTTTTGCTGCCTTTGACATGTTTCATGGAGAATTTGATGAGTTTCCCTATAAAAGAGATATCAAGGAAGCATATAGTTTTAAACTTGGAAGGCTTGTCAGGGCAGCTGAGCTGATTCCATGCAGAGAATACCTTTTGCGCCTTGCGGATTTTTACAGGAGAGGATATCCGGGAGATTCGGAAAGTGGACGCAGAAATTTTTTAAAACTGGCAAAAAAATATTATGAAAGGGCAGGCGAAGTTAAATGTTGAACAGAGAGTTACCTAGAATAATAACTGATGAGGTACCGGGACCTAAAGCGAAAGCAATATTAGAAAGAAGGAAGAAGTCAACTCCGGGTGCTATAAAATGCATTTATCCCTGTGTAATGGATGAGGCACAGGGTGCAATTATAAAAGATGTTGATGGGAATTTATTTCTTGACTGGATAGGAGGAGTTGGAGTACTGAATGTAGGCCATGCCAATCCCGAAGTTGTGGAGGCAATCAGGAAGCAAAGTGAGAAGTATCTGCATGGAATGTTCAATGTGGTAACCCATGAAGGATATGTGGAGCTGGCGGAAAAAATGAATCAGATAGTTCCGGTGAGAGGTAAAATGAGGAAAACCATGTTTGCAAATAGCGGGGCCGAAGCGGATGAAAACGCGGTAAAGATTGCAAAGGCATATACAAGGAGACCCAACATCATAGTATTTTCCGGGGCGTTTCATGGAAGGACAATGCTTACCATGGCCATGACCTCCAAGAAATCATATGCTCTTGGCATGGGACCTTTTCCTGATGGAGTATATAGAGCTGAGTATCCGTATTTGTATAGAAAACCTATAGGACTGGATGATAATGAGGCAATAGATTATTATGTTGCAAAACTCAGGAAGGTATTTGAGGAATGCTCACCGGCAGAATATGTGGCAGCCGTAGTTCTGGAACCGCTCCAGGGTGAGGGAGGATTTATTCCGGCTCCGATAGAGTGGGTAAAGGCCGTAAGGGAGATATGTGATGAAAATGGTATACTTCTTGTTGCTGATGAAGTACAGTCCGGATTTGGAAGAACAGGAAAAATGTTCGCATCAGATTACTGGAGGGAAAATGGATTTGAACCCGATATCCTTACTGCGGCAAAGTCCATAGCGGATGGGATTCCACTCAGTTCCATCACTGCAAGAAGTGAGATTTTCGATGCAGTTCCGGATGGTGTAATCGGAGGAACTTTTGGAGGAAATGCGGTTGCATGTGCAGCGGCCCTGAAGGTTGTTCAAATTATACAGAGAGATAATTTATGCGAGCGTTCCAGAATTATAGGGAAAAGATGTATGGAGACATTTGAAAAGTGGAAGGATAAATATGGTGTAGTCGGTGACGTGAGAGGAATGGGTGGAATGGTCGGAATTGAATTTGTAAAGGACAAGGTATCCAAAGCACCCAATAGGGAATTCACTTCCAGATTGATAGATAATGCGTCAAGAAAAGGGCTTTTGCTTGAAAGTGCAGGAACTTACGGGAATGTAATAAGATTTCTGGCACCGCTTGTTATTACTGACGAGCAGCTGGAATGTGGTTTTGATATTTTTGAACAAAGTATAAAAAAATGCATATACGAATATTAAATTATTAATAAATCAGGAATAAAAACATAAAATTAAAAAAACATTGTTGACTCTATAGCAGTAATAGAGTTTATTATATATATAAAAATACAGCTGATTTTTAACATGTTTTCATAATATACACGTGTATAATATAAATTTGATAAAGATATTGAAAATGAAAGTGAGTGTTTATTAATGAAAAAGAAAATATTTGCCATGCTCTTTTTATCGGTTTTTATACTGTCATTTGCTGGTTGCAGCTCGAACAAAACTGATTCGAACAATTCCAAAAAATTGAAAATAGTCACTTATGCTAATTGGAATCCCTTCGAGTATTTAGACAATGGCAATCTGGTAGGATTTGATATTGATCTGATAAAAGCTGCTGCAAAAGAAGCAGGATATGACTATGAAATTAAAAATGTCGGTTGGGATGCAATGTTTACACAAATAGGCAATAAAACAGCAGATCTTGGTATATCGGGGATAACCATAACGGATGACAGAAAACAGACCTATGATTTTTCAATTCCCTATTTTGTATCGAGACAGAGTATTTTAGTTAAAAAGGATAGCTCAATTAAATCCGGAAAGGATCTGAAAGGGAAAACTGTTGCAGTACAGAGCGGATCTACAGGACAGGAAGCAGTGGAAAAACTTCTCGGAAAAAATAATCCTAATATTAAAAAGGTTAAAACAGGATTGTCTTATATGGAACTTATACATGGAGGAGCAGATGCAGTTGTAGGGGACGATACCAGCAATAGATCATTCCTTGCAAATAATTCACAGGAAGGTTTGAGCATTATTCAAGATAATAAAACATTTTCTCCGGAATACTTTGGAATTATATTTCCAAAAGGAAGTAAACTGAAAACCGATTTTAATAAGGCACTTAACAAGTTGTACGATAATGGAAAATTCTCGTCTATATATAAAAAGTGGTTTAAGGTTGATCCAAATATGGAGGAACTGAAATCCCAGAACTGATATCTTGAGACATGATTTTTAAAGGAGTGGGTGCAATGAACTTTAGATTTGATATTATTTCTGAATATTCTCATTTTCTTGTAATTGGTACATTGCTTACTATAGGATTATCAATTGCAGCAGTTATTTTCGGAACAATAATCGGTCTGATAATTTGTCTGGGAAAAATGTCTAAAAACAAAGTGATATCTTCAATATTTACCTGCTATGTAGGCTTTTTTAGAGGAACTCCATTGCTGGTTCAAATACTTATAATGAACTTTGGTGTCATACCTGCCGTTATTGGAGAGACAAATGGAGTAATTGCGGCTATAGCTTCTCTTTCTTTGAATTCAGCGGCTTATATTGCAGAGACAATAAGAGCTGGTATTCAATCTGTACATAGAGGGCAGATGGAAGCATCGCGTTCACTTGGAATGACACATGCACAGTCAATGAGATATATTATTTTACCTCAGGCTTTAAAAAGTATACTTCCTGCACTTGGAAACGAATTTGTAAGTTTAATAAAGGATTCCTCACTTGCATCGACAATAGCAACACCTGAATTGATGTACTGGGCTCAGGCAATGAATGCACAATATTATAGGGTCTGGGAACCGTATCTTGCATCCGCGGCTATTTATCTGGTACTTACTCTTTCTATGAGCGGTTTGGTAAGCAGGTTGGAAAGGAGATCGGATGCTAAATGATTAGAGTTGAACATTTAAAAAAATCCTTTGGTGAAAATCAAATTTTAAAGGATATCAATGTAGAAATCAAAGACAGTGAGGTTGTAGTAATTATAGGTGCTTCCGGAGCTGGAAAATCAACTTTTCTAAGATGTATAAACAAGCTGGAAGACCCTACAGAAGGGCATATATATATAGATGATGTCGACGTAATGTCCAAAGAAACCGACATAAATAAAATCAGAGAGAAGGTGGGTATGGTATTTCAGGATTTCAATTTGTTCCCACATATGAGTGTGCTTAAAAATATCATGATTTCGCCTATGAAAGTAAAAAAAGTCGGAGAGAAAGATGCAAGGGAGAAGGCTA
>Ga0334882_1002483_pt1 | contig 18704 bp, 18 predicted proteins | sample GraSluR1_MG_5_FD_207226 | JGI IMG/M metagenome (GOLD analysis project Ga0334882, IMG submission 207226) | Sludge microbial communities from methane-producing bioreactor in Wageningen University, Netherlands - Granular Sludge_15_04-R1 | ecosystem: Engineered > Bioreactor > Anaerobic >...
TGGCCTATCATTTTTACGTTTGCCGGTATTTACATTTACCCAGGATATAAAAGCTTAATCACATTTGCCGCTTTATAAATCAAAGCAGGGCTTACAACATTACAACAGTTGTAAGCGTAGTGTAACACATATGGTTTACTGATGCCACTTCTGTTAGCATGGTTGTTTTTATAATTAGTGATGGTAGTGTTATTTATTTGCTTTTTTCAGCAATAAAATTTTACTTTAGGACTTGGCATAAATATTGCTCTTATATGTTATGTCTTTGCATTATTGAGATATTAAAATTTAATAGCAGGAGGTAAATATGAGTAATCAGAAACAAGTTTTTTACCCAGGTGAAGATCATTGGAAAACAGAGAAAGGGAAAGTTCAGCTGGTAGGGGCTCGTTGTGAAAAGTGTAATAGAGTTTATTTTCCATCTCAGCCGCTATGCGCGAATTGCTTTGACCAGTCCAATATGGAGGAAGCTGCTATAGGTCCAATAGGGAAACTGTATTCATATACAATTATCCGTGTTCCATCAAGGAGTTATGAAGCGCCTTATGCAGTAGGCTATGCTGATTTCCCAAACGATGTGAGGGTATTTGCCCAGCTAACAGAGGTTGACCCAAATAAGTTAAAGGCTGATATGGCTGTGGAGCTGGTGTTAGGTAAAACATGCGATGATGAAGAGGGCAACGAAGTCATTAGTTATAAATTCAAGGTATTGGAGGGAAATCAATGAGAGATGTAGCAATTGTTGGAGCTGGAATGATTAAATTCGGAAAGTATTATAACTATACACTTCCTGAATTAGGGGAACAGGCAGTTGTAGAAGCTTTAAAAGATTCAGGGGTTGCGCCAAAGGAAATAGAAGCCGTATATAATGGTTGTGCTATGACAACCTTTTTGCCTGGCCAAAGGCATGTAAAAAGGATTGGAATAAGCGGGGTTCCCATATTAAATATTGAAAATATGTGTTCCAGTAGCGGCGTTGCTTTACGGGAAGCTTGGATAGCAATAAGTAATGGGCTTTACGATGTTGCCCTAGTTGTTGGGGCTGAGAAGCTGTCCGGCGCTCAAAAGGGAGGGCCGTTACCTGTAGATGAGGATGATATAGAATCAAATCAAGGGTCGATCATGCCGGCCATCTATGCCATGCGGGCACGAAGACATATGGTGGAATACGGATTGACGCCTGAACAAATGGCTTTGGTAACGGTTAAAAGTCGGAAAAATGCTGCTTTAAATCCTTATACGTATTTTCAAAAAGAGACAACAGTGGAAGACGTTTTAAACGATCCTATGGTTGCAGATCCGCTTACCAGGTCAATGTGTTGTCCTGTTACTGATGGTGCGGCAGCTTTAGTTGTATGCAGTATGGAAAGAGCAAAGAGATATACTAACAAACCAATAAAAATATTAGCTTCTGAGCTCAGTTCCGGTGTTTTTAAGAGTGGTTTTATTGACATGACAATTCCAGAAATTACAGTCAGGGGAGCAAAAGAGGCTTATGAAATGGCTGGTTGTGGACCGGAAGATATCGATGTAGCCGAGTGTCATGATGCTTTTGCAATTGCAGAACTTATCTATTATGAAGCTTTGGGTTTTTGCGAAAGAGGAGAATCAGCAAAGTTTATAAGTGAAGGTCTTTCTTCAATTGACGGTAAATTAGCTGTTAACCCGTCCGGTGGGTTGATGTCCAGGGGGCATCCCGTAGGAGCAAGCGGTGCAGCCCAGCTTGTTGAAATTGTTTGGCAACTTCGGGGCCAGGCAGGATCCAGACAGGTGAAAAATGCCAAATTGGGATTAACACATGTTACAGGTGGAGGGATTGCAGGTATGGATCATGGTGCTTGCTGTATACACATTTTAGAAGGGTGATGAAAGATGATTATCTAATGAAAAAATATTCCTTTTCCTCTGGCATATTTCTGAGGGCAAGCTTGTTAGTTGGTTTGTTATTTAGGGAAAGTAAATGTATTTTCGATCGTCAATATGAGCAATGAACAGTACGGCTTGTTTTGTGAGGATTTCCAATAAGTAGTTAAAAAGAGGTGAATGTATTAATGATCTAAATTGATTCAAATGTATTTTAAGCTTTTAACAAAGGGGAACTAAAAAGACTTCAAGGAGGACTAAAGGATGAATAAGGTGAAAACAAAGAATATCATGCTTTATTTAAGTATTATTTTAATAGTTGCTTTATTTGGTATGTGTTTAGCCGGTTGTAACCTTGATGCAAGTGATGAACCGGTCAACGAAACTGATGAGGCGGTAGTGACTGACCCTTCAGATGATGAACATTTTGAGGTAATATATTCATGTTGTCACCCTGCAGGAGGTCTGTGGGAAAAAGAATTTCTAATGCCATATTTTGAGGAAATTGAAGAACGCACTGATGGACGTGTAAGTTTTGTTTATTATCCTGGCAATGCACTTGTTGAGGTTGGAGAGAATTATGACGCTCTCGTGCAGGGAATGGTTGATATGGCTCAAATTGTGACAATATACAATGAAAGCACTATGCCACTTTTAATGATGTTTAATACACCAGGTATTCCTTTTGAGAGTGGTTTAGCCGCTACATATGCTCTTACCGAGGGAATGGAAATCCTACAAGCTGAAGATATGGATGAAGTACATCATATTATGTACATGTGTACAGGTCCTGGTAATATTGTAACGATAGATCCAATTAGAACACTAGAAGACATGGTAGGGAAACAAATACGTTCATCTGGAAAAGCCCCTTTAGGAATTAGTGCGTTAGGTGGAACACCTATCTCTATGACTATGCCCGAAGTTCCTGAGGCTTTACAAAGAGGAGTAGTTGATGGTTCGTTACATCCCTGGGAAGTGTTGTTACCATGGGGGTTAGCCGATATAATTAATTATGTAACAGAAACACCATTCCTTTTCAATTCAACACACGCATTAGCGTTTAACAAAGAGAAATGGGATTCTTTCCCAGCCGATATACAAGATATAATAACTGAAGTGTCACTAAAACATTGGGAAGGTCCCGAAGGAATGGCCGCATTTTTTGATTTAAACGCCCATGATAGTTATGAGTACACTGTTCATGAAAGGGGCGTAGAAGTAATTATGCTTTCTGACGATGAGTTAGAAAGATGGCTCGAAAAAATAATGCCAATTATGGAAGAAGAAGCTAATAAATTAGATGAACGGGGTTTGCCGGGCAGTGAAGCAATGGGATTGGTATTTGAGTTAGGAGAAAAATACAACGAGCAGTTCAAGGAATATAAGTTTAGGTAGTAATATAATTTATGCCTGGGAATCAAAAACAATGATGGTTCCCAGGTATATTATTATTGACTTGAAACAATGGGGTAGCTTGTAAATGTTATTTTAAAGGGTTTGTAGAGAATAGAGATGAAAAATTAATTGTTCTACCAGTTTGAATATTTCAGCTTCAAATCAATGATCAAGTGGATATTGGCGGATATAAATAGTACCGGTTCCCAGTTTGTCCTTGTGTGGTGTAAGTCCTTCTGCATATTATTTGTTTACAGATTCTCCAACGGTGGGCAGTTTGTCATCATCTTTTTAATCTTTATTGCAGGTTAATTTTTTATGGCTTTTAGTTGCTCTATTTGTAAGTGCTGGCCAAGGTAAGATTACCGGGAACGATAAAGCACTGCTTTTCATCCCACTTTACTCTTTAGTTGTTGTTCTTAACAATGTATAATCACTAACCTTGTTTAGCAATAAAAGGGGCAGGTTGACATCTCTGCCGTCAATATCCATTCAAAGTGCTCAGTTTTCGTAAGGTTGCTACCTTAAATGTATAAAAATGGCAGAAACCATTAACTAAATATGGCATAGAGAGAATATTATTATGTAGACAAATAGTGTGGGGGGGCAGTTTTAGATATAATTATTTTTTGGAGGCTCAAAAAATGTCTTTTAAAAAAGAACAATTCGATGCTCTTTTTAATCCAGAAACAATTGTGATAGTAGGAGCAAGTGATAACAAAAATAAATTTGGTTATTTTGTTCTTGATTCACTTCAAAAAAGTGGTTATAACGGAAAGATTATTGGTATCAATCCTCGTATGAAGGGAAAAGAAGTTTTAGGAGTGCCTATTCTGAAGAAAATCGAAGATATACCATATAAAGCTGATTTAGCTATTTTTGCTGTACCCGCGGCAGCAGTACTTACCACCCTTAAAGAAAGTGCTACTAAAGGTATTTCTGGAGGGGTTATATTTGGCGGTGGTTTTAAAGAAGCGGGAACAGAGGGTGCGGTTTTGGAGAATGAAGTGGCCGCAGTTGCCAAGAAATTTAACGTTCCTATAGTAGGGCCCAACTGCATAGGTATGCTCAACATGAAGATCGGCATGAACGCCACTTTTCTGCCTGGTCTTTCAAAAGTAGGGGCAGGACAGGTCGCCATTGTAAGCCAAAGTGGCGGTATAGCTTCTTCTTATATTTATCGTTGTATAGATGCCGGTGTTGGTATAGGTAAAGTTGTAGGAGTTGGCAATTCTATGAATATTGATTTTGCTAATTTGATGCCGTACCTTTTAAATGATGATAATACTGATGTAATATGCCTGTTCATGGAAGGATTTGCTAATGCCCGGACTCTTTACGATTATATCCGCAAGTATGGTTTGAAGAAGCCTGTCTTGGTTTTGAAAACCGGTCATGGTAAAGTTTCGTCCAAAGCAGCACTTTCACATACAGGCTCTATTGCCGGTTCAAAAGAAATCTATTCTGCTGCTTTTCGTCAACTTGGTATAGTCCAGGTTGATGGGCTGCAAACCATGGTTAATGCAACAAAAGCTTTTACTGCATTTAAAAGTATGGGCAGCGGTGGAATCGGAATATTAACTCATACAGCTGGGCCTGGTATTTTTACCTCCGAGATACTTGAAAGTTTGGGGGTGGAAATCACCACATTAAGTGACGAGACAGTTGAGCAGCTATCTGCTATTGTGCCGTCAGTTGCTCCAAAGCCAAGTAATCCTCTTGATCTTACAGGTGCAGGAAACTTTGATTTTGATATGTATCACACCGCTCTAGATATATTGTTGAATGATCAAAATGTAGCTGCTGCAGGCTGTATTTTCACCCATCCCCTACAGGAAGGTTTTGTGTATCCTGCAGAAGTTGCCGGCCGCGTGGTGAAAAAACATAAAAAGCCGACAGTATATTATTTTATGGCACCTCATAGTATTGATCTGCCGGAACGCAAACAGTTTGAAAGTGCTGGTATTCCAGTTTATGATACTCCTGAAGAGATGGGTAGAATCTTGGTTACAATGGTGCGTGATCGAGATCTTCGTGATATGGCAAATCGAAATGCTACCAAAAATCTACAGTCAGAAAAATTGCCATATAAAGGTCAGGAATTTATAAAAAATATTTCAGTTGAAAACAAATTTCTTAATGAAATCCGGTCGAAAGATTTAATCAGGTTATACGATCTTAAAACAACTACTTATGAGTTGGCAAATAATGAGGAACAAGCAGCTGAGATTGCTGAAGTCATCGGTTTTCCGGTGGTTATGAAAATTGTTTCTCCACAGATCGTGCATAAAACAGATGCAGGTGGAGTATCTTTGAACATAAAAAATTCTACGGAGGCAAAAAAGGCTTTTTTAAAAATAATTGAAAGTGCTCAGAGCTACAATCCACATGCACTAATAGAAGGTGTTTGTGTACAGAAAATGGCTCCTCAAGGCCTGGAAGTAATAATTGGGGCCAAACGAGACCAACAGTGGGGGCCGGTAGTTATGTTCGGGCTGGGTGGTACTATGGTGGAAATTCTGAAAGATGTTTCTTACAGGATATCTCCTGTTACTTGTGACGAAGCGAAGATCATGATGTCCGAGATAAAAGCAGCCCAGATGCTATACGGTTACCGTGGTAGCAAAGGTATAGATCGTAATTCGCTCGCTGAAGCTATCTGTAATGTTTCCAAGATTATCTATGATAATGATTGGATAGAAGAAATAGATTTAAATCCTGTTATTGCCTATGAAAATGGACTTTTAGTGGTTGATGCAAGAGTCATATGTTCAATAACAGATAAAAAAGTGGTATGAAGAAATTGTTAATAGTCAACTTATTATAATTGAAGATGCACAAAATGGTTCCTATTATGTTAACTTTGAGAAGACAAATGGAACATAAAAGGAGTCAGATTTTGAGTGTGCCAAGCGAAGCTTGGCAGCTCTATTAGGTGAGAATCCGGATTAGGCAGAGGTTAGATAGAAGCCTTCCCTTAAGACTTCTTTCAGGAGAGTAGATTAATTGGATGAAGCTGGTAGATATGGGTATCCATGAGAATCTGCTTTACAACCGGAGGCGAAAATACACCGCAGACGGTTATAAAACCAAGTATGCTACGCTTGAAGAAGAAAACAGAGATCTCAAAAGGCAGCTTGCCGAAATCAAGATGGAGCTGACATTTTAAAAAAGCAGCGGTCTACTTCGCGAAACACCGAAAATTAAATATGTGTTTATCAAAAATAACCCTGAGTATCCTGTTGCGAAGTGGGCCGAGATTCTACAAATTGAAAGAACAGGCAATTACGCATGGGCAAGTAAACGAGAAGCCTTAGAGAAACGAGAAGAGCAGATTAAACAGGCAATTAAGAATTTATTTAAAGCTATCCAGGGGATATACGGGCCGACCAGGATAACGATTCAGTTGCGCAAGAAGGGCGAACTGTTAATGACAGAATAAAAGTGTCCACTTAAGACGGAGAAATTTCCCCACCTCAGTGGCAATCACTGCTCCGATATAGTCTAATAAAGAAATATAATATTAGGCTCTTGAAAGGAGCAAAAAATGCTGGAGGTGCACATGCAAACGACGATTAAGACCCTATTTGAGAAAGGCTACAACAAGACCCAGATTGCCGATATGCTTGAAGTTGACCGTAAAACTGTAAGGAAATATTTAAAGAACCCGAATAAAGATTGCCAACTTGAGAAAAAGCCACATCCATCTATGTTAGATGAATACCGTGAGCTCATCGTAGCAAGTATCAAAAAAGAACTATCGGGGCAGCGGATATTCCAGGATCTGCAATCCGACGTTGGTTTTGAAGGCAGCTATTCAACAGTTAGAGATTACATCCGCAAAATCAAAGGCACCCAACAGGCTGTCTACATGGTCATGACTGCTCTGCCCGGCGAAGAAGGGCAGGTTGACTTTGGCTATATCGGCACCTTAAAGGTCGGAGGCAAAAGAAAGAAAGCCTGGGTATTCGTGATGACTCTAAGCTTTTCCAAGTATATGTTCGTTAGAATAGTTTTTGACCAGTGTGTAAAAACCTTTATCAGCTGCCATTTAGATGCCTTTAAGTATTTCGGCGGCGTGCCCGAGACGGTTATCATCGATAATTTAAAAGCAGGTATCCTAAAAGCCAACTTTTACGAACCGATTGTTCAGCGCACTTATGCTGCCTTTGCTGCCCACTATGGCTTTTACGCTCAGCCTTCCAGGGTTTATACCCCCACCGATAAAGGTAAGGTTGAACGGTCTGTAGATTATGTCAAAGAAAACTGCTTTAAAGCACGCGACTTTAAAGATGAAGCCGAAGCTGTAGCTTTTCTCGCTAAGTGGCTCACTGATATTGCCAACAAAAGAATACATGGCACCACTAAAAAGAGGCCGGTAGAACTGTTCCAGAGCCAGGAGCAAGAAAAACTGCAACCATTAAATACCCAGGAGTTCATCTTTTCTGACTCTGCGGTAGGGACTGTTAACAACAACTGCCATCTGGCCTACAAGGGCAACTACTACTCGGCACCGTTTCAATACATCGGGTTAGAGCTAAACCTGATCGAGGTCAACAATATGCTAAAAATATATTTCGACCAGAAAGAAGTTGCCCTTCACACCTTGTGGGAAGGCGAGAAGGGCCATTACGTAACAAACAAAAATCATTATCCTGCTTCTAAAAATATAACATTAAGTGAGATACTGTCAAGGCAAAAGGCAGACATGGCTTTAATTGGCCCTAATGCTGCCGCCTTTTTTGAAGTTTTCTCTGCTCAAGCAGGTCTGCGCAAATATGATTACCGCACCATCTCCGGCATCTTAGCCCTGGCCAGGAAATACCACCACGATACCGTCGATGCTGCTTGTGCCAGAGCTCAGTATTATGAGTCTTTTTCCTACACTACTGTGCGAAAAATATGTGAAAAAGGCATTAGCTGCTTACCGCTTGAAGAACATCAAGCCTATATTAACTCAACCCCGAACGAGTTCGCCAGAGATTTAAAAGAATACGTCAGCCTCACCGAATTGGGGGTGCTTTAAATGAACACTGCGCTTCACTCACATTTAAAGGACCTGAAGCTCTCAGGGGTCATCAAAACTCTCGATACCCGTATTGAAGAAGCGATTAAAACCAATCTTTCCTACCTGGAATTTTTTGAACTCCTGGTTCAAGATGAAGTAACCAACCGGACCAACAACGCTAATCGCAAAAGAATGCAAAATGCCAGGTTCAGGCAGCATAAAACAATTGAAGAGTTTAACTTTAACTACCAGCCTTCAATTAGCAGACAGATGATTTACAGTCTGGCAACATGTGAGTTTATCCGTAAAAAAGAAAACATCGCCTTTATCGGGCCTCCTGGAACCGGCAAGAGCCATCTGGCTTCCGCGATAGGGGTTAAGGCAGTTCACCAGGGTTATTCTGTGCTTTTTACGACAGTTAATCATATGCTTGAAGACCTCTACATATCCCGGGCTGATAATTCTTTCAACCAAAGGCTGAAAAAATATACCGGGCCGGAACTGTTAATTTTAGATGAGCTTGGCTTAAAAAAACTCAACCAACATAGTGTTGATGATTTCTATGAAATCATTGCCGGCCGTTATGAAAACAGATCAACGGTCATTACTTCAAACAAGTCATTTGACGAATGGGGTCATATCCTTTATGACCCCGTGTTGGCCACCGCCATCCTGGATCGCTTTGTTCATCACTGTCATTTCGTAACCATCAAAGGTGAAAGTTACAGGATGAAAGAACGGAAGGGTTTAATAGATTCTGATTCACAAAAAAATGTATCCAAACGTGGCCGACCATCAAAAAACAAGCAACCTGAAAAGAAAGATGGTGATAGTTAGTTAAAATGAATATCTTAAAAAGTATGTTTCACCAGTTTTTATTAAACTAGCCATCTGTTGACAGGGTGGGGAAATTTCTCCGCTTTAACTGGGGAATTTTCATTGACAATAACACGAACACCTTGGCCGCAAGAAATGTGCTCAGTACATGGCAGACTTAAACCTTGATTCCTGCCACAACAGGAATCGGCAAAGAAGTCTGACCAACAGTAAAAAAGCCCGGTGCGCAGGGTATCCGAATATTTTGAGAGATCACTACTTCCCAATAGTCCCGAGAATGGGCCTGACAAGCGACATCACCTATCTGAGAACAGAAGAGGGCTTCCTTTACTATTGTATAATCAAGGACATTGTAACCGGGGAATTCTTAGGAGAGCATGTAGCGGACAGGATGACAAAAGAGTTAGTCATAAATGCAATCCTGGCCATGCTTGCAAAGCATAGGCTGGAAAAAGGATGCATCTTTTATAGCGATAGGGGCAGTCAATACATCTCAAATGCGGTTATGGCCCTATTTAAACGTTACGGTTTAAGTCAGAGTTTCTCGTGTGTCGGCGTTCCTGGAGACAACGCATGGGTAGAAAGTTTCTTTCCACCATGAAGAAAGAGCTGATCCACCAGAGGCATTACGAAACCAAAGATTCTGTAAAGGCAGCGGTGTTTGAGTATGTATATTGCTTCTATAACGTGAAGAGGATTCAGAAGAAACTCGGTTATATGTCACCGGGTGAGTATCTCGGATCGCTTAGAAAAGAGAGGTTGGCTGCAGTAGCTTAGCAAATTGTCTATAAAAAGGTTGACGACCCCTTTAACTTAGGTCAAGTTGCTTAATTTAAAGCTACGATACAGGTAGTGTATTTGAAAAGGTATGAATAATGGTTGCAGGTTGGTTGAAAGGACTTTCTTAAGCAGCATTTGCAAGTGATAGCGGCAACTGTTTCAATAAAGCCTGGAGATGAATTTCTGAAAGCAATTTATCACATTATGTTTTATCTAGTCCGTAAAATGGGCATATTTATCTAAATTTGAAGCTGTTTTACATTTTACTTTTTACATTGTATAATAGTGTCGGGGTGAGAATAATGGGTGAAGTATTGAAGTTGAAGGTGAGTCCGAAAGGACAAATAACCTTACCTAAGAGAGTGCGTAAAGATATGGAAATTAAAGATTATGTTTATCTTGAAGTGAAGGGTAACAGGGCTATGTTGAAACCTGTTTCATTTGAGGAAGAATTTGAAGATTTGATTGTCCGGGAAATGGAACATGAAGGTTATTCAGAAGCTCAAATAAAAGAAATGCTTCCAGAGAAAAAGAAGAATTTATCACAAGCAATCTTAGAAGAGCTTGAAAGCAGAAAACAAGAAGACACTTTAACACATGAAGAAATAATTAAAGAATTGGAATAAGCTAATATGAATTCAATTGAATATCGGCGCTCTGCATTGAAGGATATTGGAAAACTTGATCAATCGATTAGAAAAGAACTTATTATGGAAATTGAAAAGATTAGAGAGCAACCGGATTCTGGGAATCCACTTAAAGGTGATTTGAAAGGATATTTTAGTTATCCGTGTAGGTTGTCAGAAGTGAGATACCGCATCGTTTATTCTTATGATTTTGGTAAGTCTTTAATTATTACAGAAATGATTGGTAGCCGCGAAAATATATATAAGACATTCAAGCGACGGCTCTAGTTTGCTACTGCTAACAGTATGATTAAACTTAAACCTCCTGTCTGCCAATTGTTTAAATCAACCAATAGCTTTTTTCATTACTTCTGTAAATAGTCATTTTATATCAAGAAACCTTTTAAGTGATATAATCTCCGTAATCTGCTGATGTGATTCTCAGAGCATAAACTTTTAAACAAGGAGCAGTAACCGGTGCTTAAGAATATTGAACTAAACCCAGAATTTAAAAATGCTCTGGAACTAATGGAAAACAGCTATAAAAATCTCTTTATAACCGGCAGGGCAGGTACCGGAAAATCAACCCTGCTTGAATACTTCCGCTCTAAAACCGATAAGGACATAGTTGTGTTGGCTCCTACCGGGGTAGCTGCTGTAAATATTTCCGGTCAGACTATTCATTCATTTTTTGGCTTTCAACCGGATATAACTGTAGAAAAAGCGAGAAGGATAGCAAGGAAGAATAATCTATCAATCTATAAGAATCTTGATGCTGTTGTCATAGATGAGATATCCATGGTGCGGGCAGACTTACTGGACTGCATTGATGAATTCCTGCAGCTAAAAGGCAGGATGCCGGGTTTGCCTTTCGGAGGGATTCAGATGATTTTTATCGGCGACCTTTACCAGATACCGCCAGTTGTCGTAAGCCATGATAAGCATCTATTTCAGCATCAGTATGATAGTGAATACTTCTTTCATTCCAAGGTTTTCAGTGAAATTGCAATTGAACATCTTGAACTGGAAAAAATCTATCGCCAAACGGATCAGGAATTCATTGATATCCTCAACAGGATCCGCAATAATACGGCTACTGAGGCTGATTTAGCCAGGCTGAACAGCAGGGTGGTTAGTGACATTACTGAGCTGCCGAAGGAGATTATATATTTAACCACGACCAATGCTTTAGCGGAGGAAAGAAACTATACCGAGCTTCAGCAGCTGGAAGGCGACTCATTTTTCTACCAGGCGGAAATCCGGGGCGATATCAACCAGAAAAGCTTTCCGGCAGAAGAGGTAATAGAGCTTAAGAAAGATGCCCAGGTAATCCTCCTGAATAATGATACTGCCGGGCGCTGGATCAATGGCACTATCGGTAAAGTACTTCACCTGGAAGAAGAAGCACTTCAGTTAAGACTAAATGATGGTTCGGTAGTTGAAGTAAAACCGCACAATTGGAATATATATAGTTATTACTGGGATGATGAGAACAGTAAAGTTGAAGCCGAAAATATAGGGTTGTTCAAACAGTATCCGCTGAAGCTGGCCTGGGCTATAACTATCCACAAGAGTCAGGGTAAAACCTTTGACAGTGTGATGATTGACCTGGGGAGAGGTGCATTTGCCTCAGGCCAACTTTACGTTGCTCTTTCGCGATGCCGCAGTTTGCAGGGTATCTTTTTTGTGCGAGAGATCAAGGAATCGGATATTCGTGTTGATTACAGGGTGGTTAAATATTTAATCGGTTACCAATACGACTTGTCTGAGGAGAAACTGCCCCTGGACAGTAAGGTAAAACATATTAATGGTGCCATAGAGAAAGGTGAAGAGCTGGAGATTGTTTACCTGAAAAATACAGATGAAAAGACGGTAAGAGTAATCAGGCCTGTAAGCGTGGGTATGATGAATTACCGGGGCAGGAATTTCCTGGGTCTGTCTGCTTATTGCTGCCTGCGAGAAGAGTTGCGTACCTTCCGGGTTGATCGGATATTGCAGGTAAGAGATGGAGATACAGTCTATGAAGATGAGGGTTCAAGTAAGGAGATAAAATACTGTAATAAACAGACAGGAATTGCTGGATGCATAGATGTTGAAACTACCGGTTTAAGTGCATATTCAGATGAGATTGTTGAGCTGGCATTAGTTTTGTTCAGCTATGACGAGGACACCATTATAGAAATAGTCGATAGCTATTGCGGGCTTCGGGAACCGCATTGTGAGATAAGTTCCGATGTCTATAATGTTCACGGGCTTAGTATGTCTGATCTGGCCGGGCAGAGTTTAGATACTGTACGGATTAAAAAGATGATTGAGCAGGCTGACTTCCTTATAGCACATAATGCATCATTTGATAGAGGTTTTGCAACGAAGATGTTTCCATCTTCCAGGAAAAAGCGTTGGTTTTGTTCGATGAGCGGTGTAAGGTGGCATGGCAGTCGTAGTTTGCAGAATTTACTCACCAGTTACAATATTGTTCAGGACCAGGCACACCGGGCTTTATCTGATGTTGAAGGCGTGTTAGCCTTGTTATTGCGTAAGAATAATTATGGAGAAACTTACTTTGCTGAAATGTTAAGTGGAAAACTATGACGAGAAGCTGCACCCTATAGATTGGCTCTACCGGAGCTTCGAAGATACTTTTTGCATTAAGGCCAGAATCAGCCGTGCCTTGAGCAGCTATATTATGATTAGTGATTATCCAGACTGGCTTATATTGCACATAGCCCATGCCGTATGTGCCACAGGCATCAGTTGCAGAGGCCTGTGGAATAAACAACAGCTGGATGCTGAACAGCTAAGTACCAAGTTGGGCGATTGTTTGAGAAGTCTTAATGAACAGTGAAACGAAAGCGGTAAAGAGTTGAATTAAAAAATTGCATAGACCTGTTTTAAGAAAGGATGATTAAATGACCTACAACTCAGGAACAGAGGGCAATAGCTCTAACGCTGATAAGGATAATCTGGCAATAAGAAAAGGGGAAGTAGGTGAATATGTAATCAACCTGCAGCTTGCTTCTTTGCCAAAGGATCACAAATGCCTCGATGATTTGATGTTTTTGGTGGGTAGACGCACTACTCAGATTGACCACCTGGTAGTTTCCCCATATGGCATATTTGTTATTGAAACGAAGAACTACAGAGGCTGGCTTTTCGGCAATGATAATTGTAAACATTGGACTCAAACATTTGGAAAAAACGCCAGGTATAAGCTGCAAAACCCGATCTGGCAGAACAAGTATCATATTAAAGCTGTAAAAAGCATCCTTAAGGATTATGAAAATGTTAAATACTATTCGATTATATCAATAAGCAGAAATGCAATACTTAAGGTTAGGCCAAAGTCGAAAGATGGTTCTTACTATGTTGTTTTCAACAACGAAGTTGCCGATACGATCAGGAGCAAAAGAATCGGCAAATGTTTAACTGATGAACAGGTTAATACGATTATTGAAAAGTTGCAAGCTGCAAACATAACTACCCCGCATTTAAGAGCAGCTCACAATAAAAAGGGAAGTGAAAGAGAATAGGCTTTATCTCAGTTCCAATAATCGCCATGCCTGTTATTGTGTTATCGTTTTTCTGCCTGTAACGATGCCATATCTTTTAAACAAAAAGGTTATCTGCATTCTTCAATCTCCTCCAGGGTAAGCTTGCTATAGGATGGCTGATCCCTGTAGGTAAATCTTGGTATTTAGCGAATTTACTAAAAAACTGACAATGGCTTCACTGCATGCAAACCAGGCGCGCTTAGAGGTGGTGTTAGCTGACAAATCATAAAGTGGATGGTGACTTATGAAAGTATTCGGTGCTGATTTCAGCGGAGCCAAAAACCCGAGCAGAGGTATTTATTATGCACAGAGGATTCTAAATGCAGGTAAACTGATTATCGAGCGGGTTGTCCATTGTGATGACCGTCTGGATTTGCTGGCGGCAATTCATTTTTCAAAAGCACCCTGGGGTTTGGATTTTCCATTTTCATTACCGATTAATGCATTGATAAAGATGAAGCTAAAAAGTAGGGTTGATTTATTAAATGCTGTTGCCAAATATCAGCGCAGAGATTTTGGGGACTTTTTAGAAAATAGCGGGATGCTATCTTGTAAACTTAGATGTCGGAGTAATTCGACCTGCTGCAAAGCTGTAGATGGTTCAATTCAATCATATAGCTCCCTGAAAAAGACTAACCCCACAATATGCGGATGATGACCTACGCTGGGTTGAAAATGCTTTCATACCTAAACCAGCTTGGCAATTTGGTCTATCCCTTTGACCAGTTTAACGTTAAGGTTTCTCGCTTGTATGAAACATATCCGTCTCACACCTGGAGGCAGGTCGGGCTGGCCAGGAGTTTGGATTTAAGCCCTTTTGTTGAGTTGTTTTATAATAAATATAATTATAAGGTGAAGATTGAAAATCATTCCCAACGAGTGGAAAACTTAGATGCATCTGATGCTGTGGTGCCCTGTGTGACTATGGCTTATGCTCTAGAGCGATACGAACTGGAATCTGATTGGAATAGAAGGCAGAACTGGATAACCGATCTTGAATGGGATAATCGCCATCAGGAAGGTCTGATCGTTAAGGTGGATTGAGTAAATTTAAGCTGATTAATCCTCTTAAAAGAAAAGGAATAATTTTCTATGAAAAGGAATCAAGATCACTTCAGAGGTTGCCTGCTCGGTGGGGCGATCGGTGACGCCTTAGGTTGGCCGGTTGAGTTTCTCCAGTATAGTGAGATTAAAAGCAAATATGGAGAGACTGGCATTACAGATTTAGTCTTAGGGTCATCGGGATTGGCCGAGATTACCGATGACACTCAAATGACTCTATTTACAGCAGAAGGTATTGTAAGGGCAAAAGCAGGGGTTGAAGGGGAAGACCTATGCGCCAGCCAGCTGCAGCGGTTTACCAGGCTTATCAAAGATGGCTTGTGACGCAAGGGTATCCGGAGTTTGATCAGTATCAGGGCATATATGACGGGTGGCTTTTTGCAGTTAAAGAAATGCACGTAAGAAGAGGGCCTGGCAAAACCTGTTTGTCAGCTCTGGAAAGAATGAAAATGGGAGATATGAAAAAACCGGTAAACAACAGCAAAGGCTGTGGTGGAGTTATGCGGATTGCCCCGGCAGGACTGGCTTACGATAAGAAAAAAGCTTTTACTACGGGAGCTGAGTTTGCTGCAATTACCCATGGTCATCCTTCCGGCTACTTGGCAGCGGGCGCACTGGCTTATATCATTGCTTCAATCGTTGAAGGCAGCGCTGTTGAAACAGCTGTTACAGACTCGATCTTAGAAATGAAAAATTATGCCGGATATGAAGAATGCAGCGGGGCATTGAAACAGGCACTGGAGCTTGCAGCAGGAGATTTGCCTGAAAATGAAGCTATATGTAAACTTGGTGAAGGCTGGGTTGGGGAAGAGGCTTTAGCCATAGCAGTATACTGCTCTTTGAAGCATGAAGAAGACTTTAGAAGGGCATTAATTACTGCGGTTAACCAAAGCGGGGATAGCGACAGCACCGGTGCCATTACCGGTAATATTCTCGGGGCATATTTAGGGGTTAGTAAATTACCGGTGGAATGGGTCGAAAAGATTGAGTTGAAAGAAGTTATTATTAAACTGGCTGATGATATGTATTTCTAAACTTGCTTTGTAAAAATTATGAGCATATATTGAACAATCAACAGGATTATTTGCAGCTTGTTTTCATAAAAGTGATGAAGCAGGCATTGCCCATTTTATTCAGGAAGAGTGGCGACCGATGGCAATTTCTACTGCCTCGGCTGCACTGTGAGCTATAAGCGGTATTCTATCTGCCGGCCGGGCTGGTTGAAGTTGCCAACTGTTCAGTAGAATTACCTTTTTACCCATTTTCATGGCCAGGGCAATTTCGGAAAGGGTTCCGTATTCACCGCCGACTGCAATTAGTGTATCCGCCGTTCGGGCAATGATCGCGTTACGGGCTTCGCCAAGGCCGGAAGCAATTGCATAGGTAAGGAATGGATTGCCTGCTGTATGGTCATTGCCCGGCAGGATTCCGATAACCACGCCATTTGCTGAGTGCGCACCCTGGGCTGCTGCCTCCATTACACCACTGCCGCCTCCGCAAATTAAAACAGACTCACGAGCTGCAAGCATCTCCCCGATTTTGTAAGCATCATCTCTTTCAGCTGAAGAACATACCGCAGGTCCGATCACTGCTATATATTTTGTCATTAGAAATTCTCCTCCTGCTTTGGTTTCATCAAATGTCAAATCCAAAATTTAATCTATTCAGCGAAAGCTTGCCAGTAATTATATCTTGCGGGGCATACAATAGCACTGCTCCAATAGCGATATAATTTACATGTAATCCGGCCTTTCTGCCCAGCGTCCAATGTTATTCAAGATTGCCTCAGGATGTTCAAATACATCCATGAATAATTTATGGTAGTAACATTCTTCTGTAGAGCGAAGGTCAGTTTCGGGGTACTTTGTACGATGTTTCTGAGCTTCAACCGGGTTGAATCTTTCCTCGATGGTTTGTTCAATAAAATCGACGATGCCACTGCCTTCATCAAACTGCTCTTTTTTACGCCAGGCAATTTGTTCCGGAAGCAGGTCTTCTACTGCCTGTCGCAGGATCCACTTTTCAACGGGTGGTTTACCATATAATTTGTATTTAGCCGGTATCTTCATACTCATTTCAATTGCTTCAAGATCAAGAAACGGTACCCTGGCTTCGATGGAATGAGCCATGGTCAGGCGATCTGCACGCTGCAGATTAATATTATGCAGGGTCGAAACAGAGCGGCGCAGCTCATCCTGCATGATTTCATCGCTAACATCAAGGTCTTTGTAGTAACTGTAGCCGGCGAAAAGCTCATCGGCGCCTTCTCCGCTTAGAACCACTTTGACATGTTCGCGGGCTAACCTGGCTGTGAAATATGTTGGGATAGCGCTGCGTACCAGGTCCTGGTCATAAGATTCAAGGTAGTAAATAATCTCGGGCAGCTTTTCCATCACCTCATTAACGGTAATCAGGTGCTCGTGATGAATTGTATCAAGGTATCGGCTGAGCATCCGGGCTGCTTCCAGGTCGGGACTGCCTTCAACACCGACTGAAAAAGAGTGAATCGGCTGACCAATCATTTGTCTGGCAAGCGCTGTGGTAATACTGCTGTCGAGACCGCCGGAGAGAAAAACACCAAGAGGAACATCACTCATCAAGTGTGATTCCACAACCCTTTCCAGGGTTTTACGCAGCTTTGCTGTCAGAACATCAAGTGATTCATCTTCAACAGCAGTCTTTGGTACTGAATAGAACTGTTTGAAACCGTTGCGTGAATCATAGTAAGTTCCTGGAGGAAATTCATGTACATCACTGGATAATGCTGCCAGCGGTTTTAGCTCAGAAGCAAAAGAAAAATGACCATCGGTTTCAATATAATAAAGTGGCTTGATGCCGATTGGGTCCCTGGCGACAAAAAGATTTTCACCATCACCTATTGCAAAAGCATACATGCCTTCCAACTTGTCAACCAGCTGGGAGCCAATGTCTTCATAAAGGTGAAGTATAGTTTCTGTATCGCTGGTAGTTCTGATCAGATGAGAATCTTTGAGAGAATTATAGAGGTTGGGAAAATTATAGATCTCGCCGTTAGCGATGATTGACATTGTCTCATCTTCGTTATTGATTGGTTGGTTTCCGCCCTGAGGGTCCATGATGCTCAGACGTCGGTGGCCAAACATTCCCGGTACATTTTTAAATTCTAATTCTCCGGCAGCATCAGGACCGCGGTGCACCATTACATCAAGCATTGAGTGCAGCTGTTCCCGGTTTACGCTATTCCACATTCCCGCTATTCCACAAATAAATAACACTTCCTTTTTATATTTATACTGCATACGAAATATAAAGATCACTAAAATAGCAGCTGTTTATTTATCAATCAGCTACTTTACAATCACCAAAAATATCTATTTATTAAAGTGGGATTTTCGTCTTGGAGTCTTGCGCTGGTTTCCATTATACACAAAGTATAACTGAAACCGGTTCTTATCGCAAATGGTTGAACTAATTCACTGAGTCAACACCTAGCGGGTATATTTTTAGTTACCCGTTCCACTTTAGATATATTCACTTAGAAATTAAAGGTTAGAATACATTAGACGTGCCGTTGAATGGCATTCACTTGCCTTTAATAAT
>Ga0334882_1002484_pt1 | contig 18703 bp, 11 predicted proteins | sample GraSluR1_MG_5_FD_207226 | JGI IMG/M metagenome (GOLD analysis project Ga0334882, IMG submission 207226) | Sludge microbial communities from methane-producing bioreactor in Wageningen University, Netherlands - Granular Sludge_15_04-R1 | ecosystem: Engineered > Bioreactor > Anaerobic >...
ATACGGCCCAAAAAACCATGGAATACATGGAATATGGAGAGGCAGCGCCTAAAAACCATTAGCTTGGCGATGGCTGAGCAGTAGCTGAGCGATCGTAAAACATATTACGAAAACAAACTGAATTAGAAAATAGTGAAACAGCCATGAGGACCGGCAGGGGTAACGCCCGCCGGTCACCGTTTCTTTTTTCTTTTACCTCTCTCATTAGCCTTTTCATTTCACCCTTGCTTCCGAACATCCTGTTGATCTTTTCATTTTCCAGCTGGCGTGAATTGAGGCCATCATAGGCGATCTCGCGCTGAAGCTTGAGGTAATTTTGGAAGCGCTCCTCAGAAAGCTGGTTTTCCTCTATTGCTTTTCGAACAGCGCAGCCCGGTTCCGTAGTATGGGTACAGTCCTTATATCTGCAGTTCAGAGCCAGCTCGTTTATATCCTCAAAAGACTTTTCCAGGTTTCCTCCATAGAGGTGCAGCTCCCTCATTCCGGGCGTATCTATAACTACCCCGCCGTCAGGGAGTAAAAGCAGCTGACGGTGAGTCGTAGTGTGTCTTCCCCTCTCATCGGACTCACGGATCTCTTTTGTGGCAAGGACTTCCCTTCCCATGAGTCGGTTGATGAGTGTAGATTTCCCGACCCCCGAAGAACCGATGAAAGCAATTGTCTTTCCCTCTTCAATGTAAGGGCAGACGGCATCGATCCCTTTTTCTTCAGTGCATGAACATATTATGATGTCAGCACCCGAGCTGACAGAAGAGACTTCGTTGATCTTTTGTTCCAGGTCACGGCAGAGATCCGCTTTGGTAAGAACGATCACAGGAGAGGCCATGCTGTCCCATGCGATAGATAGGTATCTCTCAAGACGGCGAAGATTGAAGTCCGTATTGAGCGACATACAGATAAATATCGTGTCCACGTTAGCAGCGACGATCTGAACATCCTCTTTGGTACCTGCCGCCCTTCGCGCAAAAAAACTTTTACGTCTGAGGATGTTGCGAATTACCGCATTGCCCGAATTTCCATCCACCCTGTCTATCATGACCCAGTCGCCCACGGCAGGAAAATCCATAGTCCCTTCAGCGGCATAATGAAGCTTGCCCGATACGCTTGCCTGAAGCTCGCCCTCTTCACTGATCACCTTATATAAGTAGTGGTGCTGTTCAGAGACCCTTGCAGGGTAAAGCCCCTCATAAAAAGAAGCCTCCTGTTCGAAACGCTCTGTAAATCCGTATTTTTTCAAGTTTGTATATTGCATCCCATTCTCACTGGCTTTCCTCAGGTTTATGTTACACGTGCAATTATATTACTTATTGAAAATCATGAGTCGGGAATCAATGGGTAATCGATTGGAAATCGATGGCAAATCGGTTGGTTATAAGGAGGGGGCCCGGGGCGGACAAGATTTTAGATCCTTAAGATTTTATATTGTATTTTAAATAATTGATTTGCCATCGACGTCCGTCTCTGCCGTGGCCATTATCGTAATTGGGACAGATCGTGGATGATTACGACGCAAAACAAAAAAGTCCCAGCAAAGACGTATTGCTCATACGTCGAAGCAAAGGACTTTGGGCTTTGCTAAGTTAGCGCTGCTATAAATCCCAATTGCCGTAATTGGGGCATAGAGGAGATGATGACGACGCAATGCGAAGCGGGTTCTCGTAAAGGCGTATTACATACGTCGAAACGAGAGCCCGCAAGCCTTGCTAAGTCAGGGCTGCTCTATGCCTCAATTACAGGAATTTTAGAGGGGGCCTTGAGTGTAGCCAATATAGCCACTGATATTGCCAGCACCACTGCTGCGACAATGAAAGGCACAAAGAACGAACCTGTCATGGCCTGGAGTTTGCCGCCGAAGTAGGGACCACAGAAGCCGGCTATGCCCCATGCGGTAAAGAGCAGTCCATAGTTGGACCCCTGGTTAGTAGGACCGTAATACTGGAGCAGGGTGGCCGGGAAGAGCGTGAACATCGCTCCGTAGTTCCATCCGATGAGACCCGCGCATGCTGCAAGAAGAGCCGCCGTTTTGCCTGCGGGGAAGAGTATGAGCATCGCAACTGTCTGCAGAGCAAAAAGAGCGACAAATATTTTTTTCGTTCCCATCCTGTCGGCAAGGGGACCTACCATTATGCGGACAGCGGCGTTAAATACTGCAAGTGTACTTGGAGCAAGCGAAGCAGACATGGCAATGCTTTTTGCCACATCCTCCGGGATGACAGCAGCAGCATCAAGGCCCTCTTTTGCCCTGTAAACAAGGGTCATGGCATCTATTCCGTGCTTGGCGATCAGGCCGATCACCATAAGTCCGGCAAATGAACCGCAGAAGTAAGCCACCCACAGAAGCCAGAATTGGGGGGTCTTTTTTGTCTCTTCGTATGTGTAGTCCCTGCAGCATTTAACCAGACCGTCCGCTGAAGACTGTACAGGCGGATTCCAGCCTGCAGGCCTGTAGCCTTTTGGAGGTTCCTTGAGGCATAGCGCTGCGAGAACTACCATTATTCCCATCGCAATGCCTACATATTTGAAAACAGGCAGTGCACTGCCAAAATGGTTTATCATGCCTGTCGCCATGGGGGCCATAACGAAAGAGCCCAGTCCAAGCCCCACGACGGTGAAGCCTGTTGCAAGTGCCCTTCTGTCCGGCCACCACTTTGGTGCGGTCGCTATCGGCGGCAGGTAGACACATCCTCCTCCGAATCCGGCTATTACACCGTAATAAAGGTACAGAAGGTAAAGAGGGGGCTTGCCTGCGGCCCTTGCTGCATCACCACCCGCAGCTATAACTGCAGGATCAGGAGGGGTTATCGTAGAGACCATAAAGAAACCGAAGGCCATAATGATCCCGCCCACAAGGACTACGTTCCTCGAACCGTATTTATCGCTGAGGCGTCCGGCAGGAAAGGTCATAAGACCAAATATCAGGCATATCAGCGCATAGGCCATTGCAACGTCGGGGACGCTCCACCCAAACTGGGCCTGGAGGGGACGGATGAACACGCTGAAGGCATAAAGAAGCAATCCGCAGGTGGTACTGCCGAGAAGTCCTCCCAGCAGCGGGATCCATCGTGGAAATGTTTTTTCTGTCTGAGGCATCAAGTTCTCTCCCTTTGTCTCTTTTTAAGAGTAATGAGAGATATTGTACAGAAATTTTGGAATTACACAACAAAAATATACTAAATCAATTTTTTAGTTTTTATGAGACTAGGGTAAGCTCTGGATTTTTCTCCATACAGCGAAAATTAAAATCACCTGGCAAACAAAACGAACCTAAAACATGGTTACATTATCATAATATGCACGTTTTTTAAAACAATGTGCTGTTATTTCATAAAAAAATGAAAATTGATTGAAATATCATTCATCTGAGAGTATATTGACACAGAGTCTTTAAATATATGTTTACTTTATAACAAAAAAGGAGGGGCCAAAACAAGGGAATGAAAAGGGGATTCGGCATAACAGAGCTTCTTATTGTCCTTGTGATCGTTGGTATTTTGTCATCGGTCTATTTTTTGAGTTTTGCCGATGTCATGAACAACGTCAAAGCAAAAACCGATGAAGCAAACTTAAGGACGCTGAATTCTGCCACAAAAATCTACAAGGAACTATACCCCAGCCAAAATTACGACATATTTTACGGAATATACAGCAACTCCGCCCGAATACAGGCGCTTATTAGCACAAACTGCCTCGCATGTAAAACCGACCCAGAGCAGCAGCATGCAAAGTTCATCTGGTCGATACCCAAACAGCATTGGATCATTGAGCTATATGAGGCAGGCCCCCCTCTAAGTCCTTTAGGTAATTCCTTTGAAGCGATCTCCTCTGAAATGATAGATCTGATAACACAGTTTTACATAGACCACGGAAATTACCCCAGGGATTGGGGTGATTTCAAATACTCAGACTTAGGCCTTGACCCTTCCGATTGGGATGGACCAATAGATCACATCTGCTATATGACCGCGGGTTCTCTTATCCGGATAAGACCGGAAGAAGGTTACTCCTTCACCTTCGAGTTTAAATCAGGTGCGGGGGGAGAACTTAAGGGATCTTCAAACTGGGATCTTATTTACAACGATAAAGATAAAAAATGGTATTTCCGTTCGAAAGACGAACCCGCATACGAGATCAAAATAGAAACCCTCAGTGTACTGAAATAGGAATATCCAACAATTTATCAGACACTTTTGTTTCTTTTGCCCAAATGTCAAAAAAACCGCATCGGAGCAAATTTCTTACTCTGTGCGGTCTTTCGTAGACATATTGAAATATGATAATTTTATCTGAAAGGGATTCTTGTTCCAGGTACGAGTCTATTTATTTACAACTTCAGAAAGTAAAATGTTGCTTTTTATGAACTCATAAGATTTCTGTATGTCAGGAGATATTGGCCTGTCGTTCTCGTAGAGAGCAACTTCCTTTCGGAAAGCCTTCCATGCGGCCTCTGTCCTCTTTCCAAGCCTTATCTTGTTTTTTCTCATGCGCAAGTCGATCGCCTGACATCCGTGTATCATTTCCATTCCATATATATACGCAAGATTATCTGCTGCTTTTCTTAATTTTTGGACCACAAACGGCGTGTTGTTTGCGTGGTCTTCAATTCCTCCGGCAAGAGACATGAAATCGGATGAACAGGGATTCGATAGGTGCCTGATCTCGGTATCCATAAGCGAATAAGATTTTTGGAAAGCTCCGAAACAGTGCGAATCTCCTCCGTCATGGCTCAGAAACCTGGAAAGTCCTGTCAATACTGGGTTGCACAGTTTCAACATGCGGTAGCAAGACATTCGTGAGACATGGCTCAAAACTATACCTATCATTTCCAAACCTGTTGCCAGCGAAGTTGTTTCAAAGTTAGATACAGATATCATGCGTCTTTCATCCACTAAAACACATGGGTTGTCATCTGTGCTGTTCATCTGAATATCCATAAATTCAGTGACGTAGTCGAGCGCATCACGGAGCGTTCCGTTCACATGCACTGCCCCTCGAAAACACAAGGGGTCCTGAACAGGTTTTTCCGGGTTTATATCATAAATACTGCTCCCCTCGACAGCCTTCCTTACTCTTTCTGCGCTGACCTGCTGACCTTTTAATTTCCTCGGGGCAAGCCCTGACGGATCGAAGGGCGAGGTATTCCCATTAAGTCCTTCCAGGGAAACTGAGTAGACAATATCTCCTGTGTCTGCAAGGTCCCTTAGCATTTTAAGGACAAGTGCTCCCTGCCCCGCTGAAAAGGCGCTGTTGCTTACTATGGCAAGCCCATCCTTTGGCCCCAGAATGACCGGGGCGAGGCCGGTCTTTATGTGCGCTTCCATTGAGGGCATCCTATTTCCTTTGTAATAAACTTCGCCCTCCCCGATCATGGCCAATCCTATGTGGGACATCACAGCTATGTCGCCCTCTCCGACCGATCCTCTTTCTGGGACAACAGGATGTATTCCTTCATTTAAAAACTCAGCATAACGTCTTGCCACTGCAGGCTGAATACCCGTGTAACCCTGAAGCAGGCAATTAAGTCTGATAAGCATCATTGCCCTAACTTCTTCTTCCGATGCCTCAGGAGCTATTCCTAGAGTGTGTGAATAAATCAGTTTACGGTTAAAATCTTCAAAGAATTCCTTTGCGATGGTATGGTCTTTGTTCCAGCCTACTCCCGTGTTAAAACCATACACAGGGATATTTTCGTCAACAAGATCGTAGACGAGCTGCCTTGAAGCTTCGAGTTTCGCATCCGCCTCCGGACTGATTTCTACTGCCGCACGTTCAACTGCGACAGACCAAACTTTTTCTATGGTCAGGTCGTTACCTGTAAGCAATATCTTCATTTTTAACCTCCATGGTCAAGACTGCGGATGCAGCGAGAGGACCGTTACATCCGCAGTAAATATCATATTCTATGTTAATTAGAGAAGATCTGCGGCTTAACTATTCAATAATTTTGTCTATAAAGAATATCTTAATGAATGCAATTACCTGTACGGCAAATATAAACAACACAACAAAACCTGCTGCCGCTGCCAGGGCTTTAACTCCGTCCACCCCTTGGGCACCCCCGCCGTATGCAGCCATTATAATGGCAACAATACCGATAGAAATCCCCCAGAGAACCTTGATTTTTGCGGGTGGTTCTGTTCCGATCGGGACATTCCTCACACACATAGAGCCAATATTTGTCAGCGTAGCATCAGCACAGGTAATAAAGGAGGCAAGAATAACAAGTATGTTTATTGGCACAACAATTACACCAAGACCAAACGGGAGATTTTTTAGGAATTCCCAAAGTGCCATTATTGCTCCGCCGCTATTAAGCGCTCCGACAAGATCTGCACCGCCTGTCATCTGCATGTGGATAGCGCTGCCGCCCCATATCGAGAACCAGATTATCCCGAACACAGAGGGAAGTATCCAGTTCACGATCATGTATTCCCTTATCGTCCTTCCATATGAAAGCATTGCAAGGAATATCCCTGTAACCGGGGCGTATCCGACCCAGAACGCCCAGTCAAAGAGAGTCCATGAGCGAGTCAGTGCTTCTCCACCTATATCGATCGGATCCAACCCCCACAGCCAGAAGTTGTGCATCCAGGATGCAAACCCTGCTGTTCCTATCCGCAGAATAAAAAGGGTGGGACCGGTAATAAGAAGAAGGATCAGAAGTCCATAGTAGAACCAGGCATTTATGCTTCCTACTATTTTTAGTCCTTTGTCCAGCCCAACATAAGTGGAAAACGTAAATGCAAAAATAATTGCTGCGCCTATGCCAATGAACAGAGGAAGGCTTTCCTGTATGCCATACGCACCCTTAAGACCCGTAATAACGAGTGTTATACACATCGTCAGACCTGTGGCGAGGCCAATCGTCAGAGCAAGCATTGAAAGGGTGTCTATTATGGCTGATGAGAGCGGTTTCGTGACGCGATCTCCGAAGAGAGGCTTTAATGTGGCTGTCACGGTAAGGCTGTCTTTTTTGTGATAATAAATGTAGGATACCAAAAGACCACAAAGAGCATAGATTGCGTAAGGAACAAATGTCCAGTTATAGAAACTTCTCGCCATAGCAAAAATTGCAGCCTGATGCGTTCCGGCTTCTATGCCAAGCTGATCAAGTTCTCCCCATACGTTGCCGTAATAGATAAGTGGTTCGTTGACCCCCCACGTGACTATACCGGTAGCTATTCCACCTGTAAGTGTCATAGCAAACCATGTCCAGAAACTATACTTTGGTTTTGCTTCCTTTCCACCAATTCTCATTTTTCCCAGTTTTGAAAAAGTTACTACAGCCACAAGGACAACACTTGCCATTATCGAAATCTGGTAAAGCCATCCAAAACTGTCAAGGGACCAAAAGAAAAACATATTGCTGGCTTTTGTAAGGGCATCCTTGTCAACGATACCGACGATTGCCGCTAAAGCAACTACTATAAATGCAGGCAGGAAAACCTCCCAGCGAATCCCTTTCTTGATTTCAGATACAGTTTGCTTCTGTTCATCTTGCATTTCTGTTATCCTCCTTAATAAAGCGGTATTTTAGGATCAATAATAATTTTGAATTTTGTAACATCATTCTTTTTGTTCAGCGACCGCTTGCACTATCTTTGCCGGTGTAAGCGGAAGGTCTGTTAAAGATGAACCCAGAGCTCTGTTCACTGCGTTTACAATTGCCGCTGACACTGGAACGGTTGAAATTTCTCCTATGCTTTTCGCTCCAAACGGACCACCTGGCTCACTGTCTTCAATAAGAATTATTTCTGTGTCAGGCATGTCGGGGGCATTTATCAGATGATATTTGTCAAAATTACGAGCTTTAGGCATACCATTACTGTCAAATGGCAATTCTTCACAAAGGGCCATTCCTATTCCCATTTGGACACCACCAAATATCTGTCCTCTTACAAAACTCTCGTTTATTGCCTGGCCGATATCGTGAACAGCAAGATATCGGTTGATCTTAACCAAGCCTGTCAGCTTATCCACCGTCACTTCCGTAAAATGAGCCCCAAACGAGGCAGGGTTCATTACAGGCCTGTGTTCATAATGAGCCTCGATCGATACCCTCCTTTTTTCCATTATCTCCCTTACAGTCTCTCCAATTTCTAGTATTTTCCCTTCACAAATAAGACTTCCTTCAGAAAAACGGACTGGCTTGTCCAAAAGTTTTGATGCCTCCTGACTAAGCATTTTTACTGCTGCTTCCGAAACCAGTCTTGCACACTCTCCACATACGTATATGACCCTGCTTGCCTGGCAGCCCGAATCATATGAAGTAAACTGAGTATCAGTCTCGGTAACCGTTATCTTTGAGACATCGATCCCTGTGACCTCGGCTACTATCTGTGCAAGCGCTGTTGTCGCACCGCTTCCCAGCTCCTGGATCGATGCCCGGAGGATCGCCGAACCGTCTTCAAGTATCCTTAGAGACATATTCGAGAAGTCATGATATTTCGTCTTGTAGTAACCGTTACCATGTGTGCAGCAGGCAAAACCGGAGCCAGTGAAGAATCTTCCTCTGCTTACCTTTGGAGTTTTGCTTTTTTCCCATCCAAAAGCCTCAGATCCTTTTTTCAGACACTTGATCACTCTAGCCTTGCCTATATTTGCTCCACCGGAAAGATCTTCTTCAAATTCATTAAGAAGGTTTTTTATTCTGAATTCTAATGGATCAAAACCAAGTCTGCTGCATAGAAGGTCAGTATGTATTTCGGTAATCGTGTGTATCTGAGGGGAACCGTAGCCTCGGCAAGCCCCTGCTGGAGTCGTTGATGTCCTCAGAGTTCTCCCTCTGTAGTCAAGCGCAGGAATCCTATATAGTCTTGAAACCTTTTTTCCCATGGCCATCATTACTTTCTTTGTACCTGTAAGGTATGCTCCCGCGTCAACAGTGATATCAAAACGTCTTCCAAGTATTACTCCCTGCGTATCGATAGCTGTCTCTACCCTGCCTTTAGTTGCAGCCCTGGTTCGGGTCGAAATTATGGTTTCTTCTCTTGTGGTGTTTATAAAAACAGGCCTTTTAAGTTTATTTGCCGCCCAAGCACACAAAACTTCAAATACGACCTCCTGTTTCCCTCCAAAGGTGCCTCCCATGTTTGTCTTGATCACTCTTATCTTTGATAATGGCAGCTTCAACACCTGGGCAACAGAATGCTGCACTCCGAATGTGATCTGGCATGGTGTTCTGACTTCTATCACATCTCCGGGACGTGGTATCGCAAGCACCGAGTGAGTTTCCATAGCTGCATGATGGACCTTTGGTGTAGTCACAGTGTCTGATTCAATATAAGTGGCCTGAGAAAACGCGTTTTCTATATCCCCATAGCATACACTTCCATCAAAGCTTTTCTGCCCATCTTCATGCAGTATTCCTGCCATTTCACCAGCGGTGTCAAGAGAGACCACAGCAGGCATAATTTTATATTCCACCCTAACAAGATCTCTGGCCTTTCTTGCTTTTTCTTCCGTCTCTGCCATTACCAGCGCAATACGATCACCTACGTGTCTAGGATGACCGGTAAGGATAGTTTCATCGGGAAAATCCCCTTGACCGGGAAACCACTCACCGCTGTTGTACTTTATTGAAGGAGCATCAAAATATGTAAATATCTCAACGCCTTCGATCTTGATCGCTTCAGAAACGTCAATCGATTTTACTGTTGCATTGGCATGGGGGCTCATAAGAATTACGCCAAAAAGCGCGTTTGGAAAAGGCTCGTCCAGCAGATAAAGGAACCGGCCCTGCACTTTGTCAACAGCGTCACATCTTATGATATTTTTACCAATATAATTGTATGATTTTTTATCCATGGCTCTCTTCCCCACTTTTTTCTGACACCCTTACCCTCTCCTCAAGCATTCCCAGAAGGTCTTCTGCAAGTGCCTTTAGTACTGACTTCTTATAAGACAGAGTACTCCTTCCGGGAATCATCTGCTCCGCAAATTCGCAAAGGGCCTCTTTAAAACTTTGTTCACGCAAGGAAGGATCCAGAGCTAGCGTATTTTCTGCCCCAAGACATCTTTTTGCCGCGCTGCCTAGAGTACCCACAAAAACTCTGGCATCACTAAACGTCTCACCCTCATATTTTGCCGAAACAGCCATGTTGACCCGTGCTATGCTAACTTCGCTCCTGCTTCCTATCTTTTTAAACGCCGAGACATACCCTTTTCTTACCGGAACACAAAATTCCATGATGATCTCGTTGGGAAGCAATGTATTTGTATTTGGACAGGAGCCAAGTACTTCTTCAATCGAGAGAACTTTGCGCCCGGAAATTGAAAAAACGATTACAGAGGCGCCAAGGGCAGCAAGTGCACAGGGGGTGTCGGCAGCAGGCGAAGCATTGGCTAAATTGCCTCCAACCGTAGCTCTGTTTCTTATCTGGACCGAACCCATCGATGAGGCAGCATCAGAAAGCGCTGTTGCATTAAGCATTACTGCCATGTTGGAATGGATCGAAGTCATCGTTTCCATTGCCCCTAACCTCAGAGAAGAATCTATGATCTCTATTCCTCTGAGTTCGGGCATCTTTGACATATCAAATACTGCGGCTTCATCGGATATATTCCCACGGGTTTTTATTAGCCAATCCGTTCCTCCGGCTACAAAGTGTTTCTTTCGTTCCCCACATTCAACCAGTAATGCTGAAAATTCATTTACACTTTTAGGCGCAAACAATGCTGTCACCGGTGACACCTTCCAATGCGCTTAGCTGCGGTCTCTACTGCGTCTATTATCTGAGTGTAACCTGTGCACCTGCATATATTCCCAGCAAGGGCAGTCCTGATCTCTTCTCTTGAAGGGGATGGATTTTTTAATAGCAGTGCCTTAGCAGACATTATCATTCCGGGCGTGCAAAAACCGCACTGCACTGCATCGCAGTCAATAAATGACTGTTGTATCACATCCAACTCTCCGTTTTCTTCAAGACCTTCAACCGTAAGGATATCGTGTCCATCTGCCTGAAAAGTCGGAACTGCGCATGAACAGACTGCCTCGCCATCCATAAGGACCGTGCATGCACCACACTCTCCTGCGCCACATCCCTCTTTGACGCTGACAAGACCGAAAATTTCTCTGAGAGTATCTATAAGCCTGTCTGATGCTTTTACTTCAGCAACCCGAATCTTGCCGTTGATCATTAGCTCTATTTTCAGATCCATCACCTCAATAAGTTGGTCTTTTCCTTTTTGCTTTGTTTGAAGCACTCTTTTGCATATAAAAGTCTATACTTGATACATAAATGAACCGTCAAAATATTCAGTTCTTATTTAATATAGACATTTACCGGTTTTTTGACGTTTTATTGACGCTTTGGAATCAGTATTTTTTCAATCCAGGGAGTATCTTGATATAATTTGATATTAATAGTATTAACAAAGGCAGGGCTTGGACATGACCCTCTTTCTTCATTTTCTGGGAAATCCGTATATTGAGCTTAACAACAGAAAACTCTCTTTTTCTCTGAAAAAAGCAGAGTACATGGTAATTTTCCTGGCGCTTAATGGCCCAGCCACCAGAAGTCAACTGAAAACACTTTTTTGGGCAGACATGGAAACTCCTAAGGCTTCAGCCAATCTTAGAAACGCTCTATATATAATTCGAAATACGATCCCTAAATACATAGACATAGACAGAAACAGGATCTCCCTGAAAGAGTTCGGGGATGATCTTACTTTCCTTGATAGGATCTCTGATCCGGATATGCCGATCCCGGAATACATTGCTGATGAACCACTGAGGACATTTGGACCTGAAGGTTCTGAAGAATTCGATGAATGGGCAGCAATGACAAAGCAGTCAGTGAGAAAGAGGATAGCTTCTATGCTCAGAAAGAGGGTCTCAAACTGCTATGAAAAAATGATGTATGAGGAAATGAGCAGCTCCCTTGAAACCCTTCTTACAATAGATCCATATGATGAAGATTCTGTGCTTGAATTGATGGAAATATACTGTAATATGGGGCAATCAACGAAAGCCCTTATTTTTTTTAAAGAATACTCATCAAAAATAGAAAACAAGTTGGGAATTGCACCCTCTGAAAGAAGCAGAGAGTATTTCAGAAAAATTATAAATAACTGGTCCGAACGAGATGATTCCAGCGAAAACGGAGAAAAATTCTGGTGCAGAAAAAATGAACTTGCCCTGCTGATAGGAGCTCTTACAGTTACGGGCGAACAAAGTACCGCAGTTTACATACACGGAGAGGCCGGTATTGGCAAAACAGCACTGATAAACAAAGCCGTATCTATACTTAACGGCGGAAGCAGAATTGTCCTCTCTTCGAGGTCGTGCCCTGTGGGGGAAGGTTATCCTTATTCTTCATGGAACAACATCATGATACAGCTTGGCAGGTTAATCGAAATCGAAAATGATTATCCTGACATCAATACAAAGTCTGTCTTATCAGGTATTTTCCCGGGATTCCTCAACAGCAAGGGACTTAATTACAACGTAGACGTAGGGCTTATGACAAAAAGGAATCCCATCGTCATCAGCGGTATGATAAACGACATTTTACATCGCATCAGCAAAAAAAAGACAATAATAATGATATTCGAGGATATACACTGGTTTGATACACAGTCAATACAGCTTCTTGCGGCTTTCATGAGTACCGTTGACCTTGACTTGAATATTATTTTATCAGGGAGACCAGAATCTTCCAGGATCACCCTGACAATGCTACAAAACCTGAATCCCTCTGCAAAATGGAAAATTGTCCCCCTAAAACTAGACCCTCTTCGTAATGATGAAATAATTAATATCTGCAGGCACTCACTTTCAGAAGAACTACTGCGTCAAAAAGGGGATGAATACTTTATTCGTGAAAGTGAAGGCATTCCTCTTCTACTTTTTGAGATGCTGCGGGCAGCGGCAGAAAACCCTGATTCGGACCTCACAAACGGATTGGGAGGATTGATAATGGCAAGGATTGGAGAACTTTCTGTACTTCAGCAAAGCGTACTCTCCGTACTATCTGTTTTTGCAGTTGGAGCCGACACCGAACAAATCGCAGAAGCAACATCCCACCAGCACAATGAAGTACTTTCTGCAGGTGAGACCTTGCTTTCAAAAGGTTTACTGAATGAACGGCAGGAAGGCGGAAGAGTGATGTGGGATTTTACACATGTAAAGGTCAGGGAGTGCATTTACGAATCGATATCTCTGTCGAAAAGACAGGAACTGCACGGAAGGGCCGCTGAAGTATTGAATAAAAGATACTCCCCTCAAAAATGGGACCCTGAGCTTAGCAGCATGCTGTGTCATCATTACCTGAAATCCGGACAGCGTTCAATGGAGCTGAAGCAGCATTTAAGGGAACTGATTTTTGACATAACACTTAACCATGACCTTTTTCCTGTTGTTTCGGACAAGGTACTCTTATCCTGCTCAACTCCTTTCAGCAGCAGGGAGGAAACTGAACAAAAAATCAGCCAGGCGCTGGCTTTGCTCGATGAGATCCGAACCGACAAGAATATTGATCACGGAGAACTGAAAAGATTGGAAGCTTCATGTTTTGAGCTTGCAGGTGGATACCATATTAGCTGGGGTGAATATGAGAAGGGGCTCGTTTTTATCAATGAGGCGATAAACATTTCAAAGAAGTTTGGGTTCTCTGACACACACATACACTGTCTGAAGCATATATGTTACATGCACCTTCAGACCGAAGACCCCGCACGCCTTTTTTCAACGGCAAGAGAACTAATACTCCTTTCACGACCGGATAATTATCGTCACTACATGGCGACAGCAGTTAGATTCGTTGGAGTTTCGATGTTTTTATCAGGTAAATATAACCAGGCAGAAAAAACCTTCAAACATTCCATCAAGCTTTTTGAAAGCCTTAAGCTAACAGGCAAATCCTATACTCTGAGCATCTTGATCGCAAAATGCTATATCGGTGAGATATTCCAGTTTAAAGGAGATCATATAAGCGCACTGGCTTACTTTGAATACGCAACTGATACCTCTGAAAATATTGGCCTTTACTGGGGAAGAAGTTATTTTCACACACATGCAGCAAGCTTGGCACTGGATATGAATGATATGCAGCTTCTTTCACACCACATAGACAAAGCAGTCTCCCTTTTTGAAAGCTGCAGAGGCGGCCGATGCGGATCAATGCTTTACAGCATCAAAGCAATAGCCGATGCGGAGCGTGTTCAACCAGAACAGGCAGAAAGGTCTATCGAACGTGCAGAAATTTTTCTAAAAGATGTTTCAAGAAAGCAATGGACTGCAACTCAATACCTGGCAAAGGCCTGGCTTTTGTCAAAATTATCAAAAAATAAAAAGATTCTGCTTAAAAATAAGATCAGATCCTGGGGATCGTCTGAAGAGTTGGGGTTGAGATCTGCGACACTGTATGAGGAATGTGGTTTTTGGCATAGAGGGGAATGGATCAGAAAAAAGTTCAATTGCGGATGCCTGTAAGAATTCCTCTTTACTGTACCGGAGCCATCAGACGGCTCACGTTCACGGCCAGGCGGAAGAGAAAATTTGCCTGGGTGTATTCTGTTGCGCTGACTTGGGTACATCTTGAAAGATCGTCCTGAAGCATCTTTTCTGTTTTTTTCGCAAAATCTTTGTCACACATGATCATCGTTATCTCAAAATTCAGCCTGAACGACCGGTTGTCGAAGTTTGCAGTCCCGACAGCCGAAGTGTCATCATCGACCAACATTACTTTCTGATGCATGAAGCCTTCGTTGTATTTGTAGACTTTAACTCCCGCCTTCTCAAGTTCCGGTAGATACGAATAGGCGGAAAGGCCGACTAAGATGTTGTCCGGATTTCTAGGTATGATGACCCTGACATCTACGCCTTTAAGCGCTGCGTTCTGCAAGGCAGAGACGATTTGCTCGTCAGGCACAAAGTACGGGCTTGCGACCCAGAAACGCCTTTTCGCTGCATTGATCATGTCAAGAAAGAAGAGGGCTGCCGTCTCAAATTCATCAGCGGGTCCGGATGGCAGGCTAAGTGCGGTCACCGTACCTCCCGCAACCTGTTTCGGCGACCAGTTGAGCTCAGGAATTGCCTCTTTTGAAGCCCAGTACCAGTCCTCGGCAAAAGACAGCTGGACAGCCTGAACGACCGGCCCTCTTAACTCTACGTAAGTATCTCTCCATGGCGACATGCTGGGATCAAGACCAAGGTATTCGTTACCGACGTTAAGTCCACCAACATAAGCAAGCTCTCCATCTGCAACCACGATCTTTCTATGGTTTCTGAAGTTGATCTGAAAACGGTTTCCCCTGCCCTGCCTTGTGTTGAAGGCATGTATTCTGATTCCGGCGTCTTCAAAGGCCCTAAGGTAATTTTTGCTCAAACGGCTGCCCACCTCATCATAAATAACGAGGCAGGTCACTCCCTCTTTCGCTTTTTTGATAAGGGCATCCTGAAGTTTTATCCCCAGTTCATCATCTCTCAGGATGTAATACTGTACCAGTACATATTTTTTTGCTGACTCTATGCCCCTGAATATGGCATCGAAAGTCTCTTCACCGTCTATAAGGAGCTTTGCCGCGTTTCCTTTAGTGAAAGGCATCTTTGCCAGGCGCTGTATAAGGAGAGCCCTCGAAGTGTTCTCTTCTTCCTTCAGTCCATATTTTATAAAGTCATCCAGTAACTGCCGCATTATAGGTTTGGCTTCGACCACCTCTGTCCTGCGCGCTGTAACGTAACCGGAAAATTTGCTGTTTCCCAGTATCCAATAGGCCGGCAGTGATACAGATGGAAAGGTATTCAGAGAAATAGCCCAGGCGACAGCTCCCTGTGAAGTGCGCACATCCATTATCGCCCTGACAGATGTAAGGAAACCTGCAATGTGAAGTATTATGAAAAGGATAAAGAAAAATTTAGATTTTCTTCTCATATTGCTATTTTATCAGTAGTTCGTAACATACTCGAACCTCTCCCGGAATTCCTCCGGGGACATGTGAGCCGCCACTGCAAGCTGCACAAATTCCAGCCCCGGCTCAAAATCCTTCTTTTCAAGTCTTATCATGTACTGCCTCGCGATCCTATACTGGATAGACTCAGTGTTGACCCTGCGAACACGTGTTTTGCCGGTTTCCGGATCCTTTATATCCTCAAAGGGTATTGGCACTATCATATTGTTCTGTATCGAAATGAGAGCGTTCGTACCCCCCTCTTTGAGGAATTCTATCGCGGCAAACCCAAGGTTTCGCGTGTATTCGACATCGAACGCGTTTGGCGTTGCACATCGGACCTCGTACCCTATCTCTTTGTTGGTTATGTCCATTTTTATTCCAAGAGAAGTCAGGTTTGCCTGGACCTCCCGTTTGAGAACGCTTGAAAAGCTGATCTCCGCATAGCGGACATGTCCGTGATCATCATGTTCGATACAGCTGAGAGCTTCAAGATCTTCCTCCCTTATCCTCTCAAGCAATCCCTCTGCAACTACTGCGACACCGTATTTCCTTTCTGAAGCGAGTCTTTTTATGATCGCTCCTGTAAGAATATCCACTATCAGCGACATAGGGATAAGTTCCTTGCCCAAGAACTCCTCCGGTATGACGGTGACTGTTGCACCGGCACTTTTGCCAATGCCAAGCGCGAGATGTCCGGCCGTCCTGCCCATCGCTACTGCTATGAACCAGCGTCCGGTCGTCTTGGCATCTTCCATGAGGTTGGATACGAGTTGTGTGCCCAGCGACCTTGCTGTCTCAAAGCCAAATGTCGGTATACCTTCAGGCAGGGGGAGGTCATTATCTATTGTTTTCGGTATGTGGACGAAGCTTATGGTAAGTCCGCGCTTGTTCATTGCGTAATCCGCAACACATGAAGCCGTGTAGGCCGTATCGTCGCCGCCTATGGTTATTAGGTGAGTCACACCAAGTTCTATAAGGGAATCGACGACTTTGCGGAGGTCTTCCTCCTTTTTCGTCGGATTGTACCTTGAGGTACGTATCACGCTTCCGCCGTCCGAGTGTATACGGCTGACCATCTCTATGGTCAGAGGTACGACGTTCTTATCGCCCTTTGCCAGACCGGAGAAACCGTCATATACGCCATATACATCCCAGCCTGATTTTTTTGCTTCGATAACTGCGGAACTGATAACGCTGTTGATCCCGGGAGCAGGTCCGCCTCCGCATACTATAGCGAGTGTTTTCTGTGCGATATCGGTCATATGGCAACGCCCCTTCCTATTTCTTCCTTTCGCGGCAAAACCAGTTACTGCTGCTGTTATACCTTAGCAAGACCGGCTATTTTTACACGTCGGAAAACATGGCCCGCCTCCATGAAGACAACAGAGGCAAGGTTTAGTAAATATTATTCTACACGATAACAAGATGAATCGATAATATCAAGAACCGGCCATCACAAGGCAAAATCTTCGGAATGGTTCTGAAAACGCAGGCCATCCGGCAGGGGAGAATCTTTTTTGCGCCCTCCTTCCGACTTGAACTCTGATCTGGGAGCCCACTTCTTTTCATGTTCCGGCGCTTCGAAGAGGGCAGCGGGTTTTATTATGCCCTGTTTGAATTCCCTGTTGATGGAGTCCACAGCTGAGGCTACCCTGAGTTTTTTTTCATCTGTTCCGTTTTCTTCTTCGAAGAGAGCAGCCTGTCTTCCCGCGGAAATATCTGAAAAATTGGAGAGTATAACACCGCACTTTTTATATTTGTATCCCGGGATGAAAATCTCTTTCAGCATCTGCTCCGCGCTGCTCATGAGATCTGAGTCAAGGGATACCGGCCTTATAAAAGACGTCTCACGGCCGTTGGCATAATATTTTTCCGCATCGAACCTGCTTGTTGATATGAAAACAGACATTTTTCCCGCAGTCTGTCTGGCTTTTCGCAGCTGTTTCGCCGCCGAGACTGTAAAACATAGAAGGGGATCAAGCATCTCTTCGTATGTGGTTATTGGATTTCCGAACGAACGCGAGACCATTATAGACTTTGGAGGCTTGCCTCCAATATCCAGGGCATATGCCTGGTGGCCTTTGAGTTCCCATGATGTGTAGAGACTCATTATTCCGAAAGTCTTTTTGATCCACATCTCATCTTTTTTGATAAAGTCCGCTGCTGTTTTTATTCCCGATTTGGCCAATTTCGCGCTTATCTTGCGGCCTATCCCCCATATGTCGGCGCATTCAAACTGTGACATGAAACCCATATCCATGTACCTCGCCCTGTCCATCCAGAAGACTCCCCCCGTCTCCCCGTTTTTTTTGGCATATTCAGTTGCCAGCTTAGAAAGGGTCTTTGTGGGGGCTATGCCTACAGATACGGGAATACGGCATTTGTCCCATATGTCTTTCTTTATCATGCGGCAGTAGGATACGGGGTCTTTTACGTTCGATATCCCTATGTTGAAAAAGGATTCATCTATAGAGTATATCTCGACTGCATCTGTATAGAGTTTGATCCGGGACATAACTTCGGCGGATATCTCCTGGTATAAAGACATGTTTGTGGACCTTACCGCAACACCGTTAAACGCAAGCATATTCCTTATTTTGAAATAGGGATCTCCCATTTTTACTCCCATTTTTTTGACTTCGTTGGAACGGGAGATCACACAGCCGTCATTGGATGAAAGCACTACGACGGGCCGGCTGTCGAGACCGTTGTCGACCCGACGTTCGCATGAAACAAAGAAGTTGTTGCAGTCGGCGAGGGCTATAGACCTCTCGTGCATAAGATCAGAAGCTTTCATATTGTCATCTCC
>Ga0334882_1002489_pt1 | contig 18665 bp, 9 predicted proteins | sample GraSluR1_MG_5_FD_207226 | JGI IMG/M metagenome (GOLD analysis project Ga0334882, IMG submission 207226) | Sludge microbial communities from methane-producing bioreactor in Wageningen University, Netherlands - Granular Sludge_15_04-R1 | ecosystem: Engineered > Bioreactor > Anaerobic > Unclassified...
CGATCGTCACGCCGCGCTCCCGCTCCTCCGGGGCCGCGTCGATCTGGTCGAAGTCCATCACGGCCGCGCCGTAACCGTCGCTGGCCATGGACAGACACTTGGTGATCGCCGAGGTCAACGTCGTCTTACCATGGTCGACGTGACCGATGGTACCAATGTTAACGTGCGGCTTGGTTCGCTCGAACTTCGCTTTTCCCATTGTTGGCCCTACCTCCAACCGACCCGGGCTTTGCCTCGCCCGTCTGTATGCTCTCTAGTGCTGGGCGCTGCGTCCTTCTCACGCCCGGACCGCGCGTCCCCGCGCGCCCCATCCCATGAGACTATCGACCGGCCCTCGCCACCAGCGCGCTGTCCGGCACCGGCTGATAAAGCTCCGGCTCCATGGTGTACGTCGCCCGGCCCTGGCTCAGCGAGCGCAGCGTCGTCGAGTACCCGAACATCTCCGCCAGCGGGATCCGCGCCACGATCACCTGCGTGTCACCCGACCCCGCATTGATGCTCTGGATCTCCGCCCTCCGCGAGTTCAGGTCGTTGACCACGTCCCCCATGTACGCTTCCGGGGTGATGACCTCGGTCGACATGATCGGCTCGAGGAACACCGGATGCGCCTTCTCATACACATTGCGGAAGGCCATGCCGCCGGCTACCTTGAACGCCAGATCGCTGGAGTCCACCTCGTGGAACGACCCGCCCAGCAGGATGGCCCGGATGCGCGTGGCCGGATAGCCGGCCAACGGGGCACTGTCCATGGCCTCCCGGATCCCCCGCTCCACCGCCGGGATGAAGTCGTGCGGGATGACCCCACCCTTGGTCTGATCCTCAAACTCCAGATGCACGTCCTCCGCCGCCGGCTCCAGCTTCAGGATCACGTGGCCGAACTGACCGCGGCCACCGGTCTGCCGCACGAACCGCGCCTCGCCCTCGGCCGCCCGGGTGATCGTCTCCTTGTACGCCACATGCTGCTTGCCCACGTTCACGTCTACGTTGAACTCGCGCCGCAGACGATCTGTGATGATCTCCAGGTGCAGCTCGCCCATCCCCGAGATGATCTGCTGGCCGGTGTCCTGGTCCGTCTTCACCGCCAGCGTCGGGTCCTCCGCCGAGAGCTTGGCCAGCGCATCCGTCAGCCGGTCCTCGTCGGCCTTCGTCTTGGGCTCGATCGCCAGCGCGATCACCGGCTCGGGGAAAGTGATCGATTCCAGCACGATCGGCTTCTCCTGCGGACACAGGGTGTCCCCCGTGGCCGCGCCGTTGAGCCCCACGATGCCCACGATGTCCCCGGTCTGGGCCTCCTCCAGGTCCTCCCGTCGGTTGGCGTGCATCCGCAGCAGGCGACCCAGCCGCTGGCGATTCCCGGTGCGGCTGTTGAGGACGTTCTCGCCCTTCTTCATCCGCCCCGAGTAAATCCGCACGTAGGAAAGCTGCCCTACGAAGGCGTCGCCCACTACCTTGAACACATAGGCACACAGCGGCTCCGACGGCGAGGGCTTCCGCGTCACGGGCTCCCCGGTCTTCGGATGCGTCCCCGCGATGTCCTGGGTCTCCAGCGGCGAGGGCAGGTAGTCCACGATGCCGTCTAGCAGCGGCTGTACGGCCTTGTTCTTCAGCGCCGTCCCCGTCAGCACCGGCACAATCGTCCCGGAGATCGTGGCCCGGCGCAGTGCCGCCTTGATCTGCGCCACCGTGGGCTCCTGCCCCTCGAGGTACATGTTCTCAAGGTCCGGGTCCGTCTCCGCCACCGAGACCACCAGGTGCTCCCGGAAGCTCTCCACCCGCTGCGCCATGTTCGGAGGTATCGGGATCTCCTCGTACTCCTCGCCCGCCTCCCCCGTCCACTCATACGCCTTGCGCTCCAGAAGGTCGATGACCCCCCGGAACTCGGACTCCGCCCCGATCGGGAGCTGAACCGCGATCACGTGGGCGCCCAGGCGCAGGCGCATCTGATGCAATACGTCGTGAAAGTCCGCCCCGGTGCGGTCCATCTTGTTGACGAACACAATGCGGGGAACGCTGTACTTATTGGCCTGCCGCCAGACGGTCTCCGACTGGGGTTGCACCCCGCCGACGGCGCACATCACCATGATCATCCCGTCCAGGACTCGCAGCGACCTCTCCACCTCCGCGGTGAAGTCCACATGGCCGGGGGTGTCGATCAGGTTGATCCGGTGCCCCTTCCACTCCGCCGTGGTGGCCGCGCTGGTGATGGTGATGCCTCGCTCCATCTCCTGAGGCATCCAGTCCATCGTGGCATCGCCGTCGTCGACCTCGCCCATCCGGTGCACGCGTCCCGTGTAAAACAGGATGCGCTCCGTCGTGGTGGTCTTGCCCGCGTCGATGTGGGCGGCCACGCCGATATTTCTAGTCTTCTCAAGGGGTATCTGGGACACGTTTGCTACCAGGTCCTTCTCAAGCCAGATCGCCACAGTGGAACTGCAATCGGCCCTACCATCGGTAGTGGGAATAAGCCTTATTTGCCTCTGCCATGCGGTGCATGTCGTCCCTGCGCTTGCAGGCCGCACCCTCGCGATTCGCCGCGTCCATCAGCTCGCCCGCGAACCGCTCGATCATCGTGCGCTCCGGCCGGTCACGGGTGGCGTTCACCAGCCAGCGAATCCCCAGCGTCAACTGCCGACGCGCTGAGACCTCCACCGGCACCTGGTACGTCGCTCCACCCACGCGCCGCGGCCGTACCTCCACCTGAGGCATGATGTTCTTCAGCGCCGCAGAGAACACGTCCAGCGGATTGCCGCCGGTGCGCTCGGCGATGAGCTGCGTCGCGCCGTAGAAGATCCGCTCCGCCGTGGCCTTCTTGCCGCCCAGCATCAGCTTATTGATGACCCGCTGGACAGTGACACTGCCAAACATCGGGTCCGGGTTGATCACTCGCTTCGGGGCCTCTGTCCTGCGTGGCATGCACGACCACCTTCCCTAAACTGGCTGACGCACTCCGCGCGCCCTTCGGCCGGTACGCGCGCTGTGTGCCTGACAGACGCGTCACCGCGCCCACAATCGCTACGAAGGCCTCTTGGTGCCGTACTTGGACCGCGCCTGCCGGCGATTCTCCACACCCGCCGCGTCCAACGTCCCGCGGATCACGTGGTACTTCACCGAGTTCAGGTCCTTCACCCGCCCGCCACGCACCAATACGATCGAGTGCTCCGCCAGGTTGTGCCCCTCGCCGGGAATGTAGGCCGTCACTTCCTGCCGGTTGAACAGACGCACACGCGCGCACTTGCGCAGCGCAGAGTTCGGCTTCTTCGGCGTCTGCGCCCAGACACGGGTGCACACTCCGCGTCGCTGAGGAGCTCCCTCCACCCAGCGGCTCTTCCGCTTCTCCGCGTTCCACACCACCTTGAACGCCGGAGTGCTCATCTTCCGCTCCTTCTTCTTGCGACCCTTGCGCACCAGTTGGCTGATTGTCGGCACACACGTCACTCCTTTGTCGCGTAGCCCAGAACCTTCACGCGGCCACCCAAACGTCGACAGAAAACAAAGACCCCTCATCGACACTGCAGAGGGGCCTTAGGGTGCGATCACACGTGTAATGGCTACCCGCCCGGGTCCCCGTGCGGGCCATATACACTCTTCAAACCCTGTGCGCTGAGTGCCGAGGACGGGTGAGACGCACCCGGTACCACGGCCGACTACAGCCCCATGCCTATTCCAGTCATAACTACTACAGCAGGCAGTTCGCACTCTCCGGCGCCCCTGCGCTCGTTGAGGACAGTGCGCTTGCCTACTGGGCTACAGGCAGTCAAGTATACTGACGTTCCCAGGATGTGTCAAGGGAAATCCAAGGCATTTTTCGCCCTTTCCGCATCCCCCCACCCACATCGCCCATCCCCGACCCGACACGTCTCCCATCGCCACCACAGACGGACCCAAAAGACGCACCCGGGACAACTCGGCCACACCGAGACCCACCGCCGGCCCCTACTCCTCCTGGGACTCCTCGTCCTCCTCCTCCGGGGACAGCCCCTCCACGTCATCTTCTTCCTCCTCGTCATCCTCGCCGCCACCCCGCAGGTCCTCCAGCAGAGCCAGGCCGGCGTCCCGGGCGGACTCGATGTCCTCCAAGAACTGCTCCATCGAGTGTCCGGGCTCCACCGTGGCCACCGGAGCGTGCGCCCGCAACGTCTCCGCAACATCGTCGGAGAAGGTCAGCGCGCCCTCCCGGTGCACGGGCATGCCGCTGCCCGCCGGGATCAGCCGACCGATGATCACGTTCTCCTTCAGGCCCAGCAGCGGGTCGCGCCGGTACTCACACGCCGCCTCCGTCAGCACCCGCGTGGTGCGCTGGAACGAGGCCGCCGACAGGAAGCTCTCCGTCGCCAGCGAGGCCTGAGTGATCCCCAGCAGGATCGGGTCCGCCGTGGCCTCCGTCCCGCCCAGGTCCCGCACCCGCCGATTCTCGTCCTCGAAGTCGAACCGATCCACGATCTCTCCCGGCAAAAACCGCGTGTCGCCGTGGTCGCGAATCTTCCGCTTCCGCAGCATCTGGCGGATGATGATCTCGATGTGCTTGTCGTTGATGCTCACACCCTGCGCCTTGTACACCGCCTGGATCTCCCGCAGCAGATAGTCCTGCACCCCCTGCACGCCCTTCATCTCCAGGATGCTCTGCGGGTCCACCGGACCCGCCGTCAGCCGGTCACCGGCATGCACCTCGGTGCCCTCCTGAACGAACAGCTCGCCACGGTAGGGCACAAGGTGAGAGGTGCTGATCTTCACCGTCTCCACCCCGGCCTTGCGCAGCCGCGCCCGCACCTTCTTCAGCAGCTTCTGCCCCGTCTTGGCCAGGAGCGTCTTGCCGTCCGGGCTCACCACGTCCTCGGCCACACGCTCGCCCTGGATCGTCTTGAGGTCATCCAGCGAGTGCTCGGAGTGGATGATCACCGTGCGCAGACCCTTGGTCTCGATCTCCGCCACCACACCATCCACCTTCGCGGTGATCGCCTGGCCCTTGGGTGTCCTGGCCTCGAACAGCTCCACCACGCGCAGCAGCCCGTGAACCGAGGTCTCCAGCACCTTGAGCATCTCACGGATCGCCTTGCGCCGTGCCCGGCCCCCGCCACCGACCATGTCCAGCGAGACCAGGCCCTGATCGATGTCGTCGCTCAGGCTGCGCAGCGCCTGCTGCTTGCGCTTCTTCACGTCCGCGACGCCGGTGATGTACTCACCCGCCACACCGCCGGTGTGGAAGGTCCGCATCGTAAGCTGCGTCCCCGGCTCACCGATGGACTGGGCCGCGATGATCCCGATGGCCGTGCCCGTCTCCACCGGCCGCCGCCGCGCCAGGTCGCGCCCGTAGCAGGCGGCGCAGATTCCCCGCCGCAGCTCGCAAGTCAGCGGTGAGCGGATGGTCATCTCCACCACACCGGCGTCCACGATCAGCTTCGACAGACGCTCGTTGATCACCCTGCCCGCCGACACCAGCACCTCCCCCGTCTCCGGATGCACCACATCCACCGCCGTCGTCCGCCCCACGATGCGCTCCTCGAGGCCCTCCAGCAGGTCGCTGTTCTTCATCGTGCGCAGCGCCGCGCCGCAGTAGTGGCACTCACCGGTGCGGTGGTGGTCCTCCTGACCGCAACTGGGGCAGTGCAGCTCGTGCTCGTAGAACGGGTACACCAAGATGCCCTCGGTCGTCCCGCAGTCGTCGGCACGGATCATCACATCCTGCGCCACGTCCACCAGTCGCCTGGTGAGGTACCCGGCGTCCGCCGTGCGCAGAGCCGTGTCCGCCAGACCCTTGCGCGCTCCGTGGGTGGACACGAAATACTCCAGCACGTTGAGCCCGTCGTTGAAGTTGCTCTTCACCGGCATGTCCTCGATCAGACGACCGAACGGGTCGCTCATCAGACCGCGCATGCCCGAGATCTGCGAGATATGGCTGCGGTTGGCGCGCGCGCCGGAGTTGGTCATCATCCAGATCGAGTTGAAGGAGTCGATATTGGCCAGAATCTGGTCCGCGATGTCCTCACGGGCCTTGAGCCACAGCTCCAGCACCAACTGCTCGCGCTCGTCGGCCAGGATGTGGCCCTTGGCGGCCGCATCGTTGATCCGGCGCACCTCCCGCTCCGTCCGGCCGATGATCTGCTCCCGATCCGTGGGCACATTGGTGTCCCGCATGCAGATGCTCAGCCCCGACCGAGTCACGTACCGGAACCCCGCGGACTTGATGGTGTCCAGAAGCTCCGCCGTCCGCGCCTGACCGTAGATCGAGTAGCAGCGGTCCACCAGCTTGCCCAGCTCTTCCTTGGCAATGTCGTGGTTCATGAACCGCATGTCCAGCGGCAGGTACGAGTTGAAGATCACACGCCCCACCGTGGTGGACAGAAGGTCGCGCCGCACACAGGCCCTGATCCGCGTTCCCACCGCGCAGGTGCCCTCCCGGCAGGCCTGGATCGCGTAATACTCCAGCGCCTCCAGGATCCTTTGGTTCTTGCTCGCCACGTCCGACCGCAGGGTCCAGGTCACCGGCTCGTCCCGCTCCTGCGCCACCAGCTCATCGGTGACCACGAAGTCGAAGAACCGCTCGTGCACCGGGTGCTCGTCCTTGGTGTTGATCGCCACGGAGCGGCGCAGCTCGATGAGCAACTGCTCGTCCGGCGTGACCTCCTGGCCCTTCTCGTCCTCCAAAACCACGCTGATCTGCGGCACACGCACCTTGATCGAGGCGTGGAGGTCCACCTTGCGGTACTCATACGCGCTGACAACGGCCTCTTCGCTCTCGAACAGCTTGCCGGCGCCCTGCGCGTTGGGATTCTCCTGGGTCATATAGTAGCAGCCCAGAACGATGTCGTACTTGGGGGCGGTGATGGGGGCGCCGTCCGCGGGCTTGAACAGGTTCCGCGAGGCCAGCATCAGCAGCCGCGCCTCGGCCTGTGCGTGAGCGGACAAAGGCACGTGCACCGCCATCTGATCGCCGTCGAAGTCCGCGTTGAAGGCCTCGCAGCACAGGGGGTGGAGCTGGATCGCCTTGCCGTCGATCAAGACCGGCTCGAAAGCCTGAATCCCCAGGCGGTGCAAGGTCGGGGCGCGGTTGAGCAGCACCGGATGGCCCTCGATGACCTCCTCCAGGGCGTCCCACACCTCGCTGCGGAGCCGGTCCACCATCCTCTTGGCCGTCTTGATATTGGTCGTGTGCCCCTGCTCCACCAGCCGGCGCATCACGAAGGGCTTGAACAGCTCCAGCGCCATCTCCCGGGGCAGGCCGCACTGGTGCAGCTTCAGCTCCGGACCCACCACGATCACGCTGCGCCCCGAGTAGTCCACTCGCTTGCCCAGAAGATTCTTGCGGAACCGGCCTTCCTTGCCCTTCAGCATGTCCGACAGCGACTTGAGCGGCCGCCGGTTGGAGCCCGTCACCGGCCGACTGCGCCGGCTATTGTCGATCAGGGCGTCCACCGCCTCCTGCAGCAGGCGACGCTCGTGGTTGATGATCGACTCCGGCGCATTGATCTCGATGATCCGCCGCAGGCGGTTATTGCGGTTGATCACCCGCCGGTACAGATCGTTGAGGTCGGAGGTGGCGAACCGCCCCCCATCGAGCTGCACCATCGGCCGCAGCTCCGGCGGCAGTACCGGGATGACCTCCAGGATCATCCACTCCGGCCGGTTGCGCGACTTGCGGAACGCCTCCACGATCTTCAGCCGCTTGACCGCACGCGCCCGCCGCGCCCCCGTGCGCTCGTCGATCTCCTTGCGCAACTCGTGCTGCAGCTCATCCAAGTCGATGGCCGCCAGCAGCTCGTACACCGCCTCGGCCCCCAGACCGGCGTTGAACAGGTCCGTGAAGATCCCGTCCAGGTGCTTCTCACAGATCTCCACCGCGTCCCGCAGACGCCGGTACTCCATCTCCGTGATCAGCTCGCGCGGCGTGAGCTCGAAGAGCTTGTCCATGGCCAGGTCCAGGTCCGCGATCCGGTCCTTGGCCGCATCCCGCTCCAGCTCCACGCGCCGCGACAGGTCCTCCTCGCTCATGGCCTCGGGCGCGTTGCTCGTCTGATAGGAGGTCTCGGGAAGCGCGAAGCCAAGCTCCGCCTCATCCTGGAAGTCCTCCTCCTCCTCCTCTTCGTCCTCGCCCTCCTGCACCTGTCCGTCCTCGTCCTCCTCGTCCTCCTCGTCCTCGGCCTCCTCCCCGTCCTCCACGGACACATCGAAGCTCTCCTCGTCCTGAGCCTCCTCCACCACCTGAGCCTCGTCCTCGGCGAGCGCCGCCTGCGACGCCGCGCGGCGCAGGCCCTCCTCGTAGCGCTGGCGGAGGTTGTCGATGGCGATGTCGCAGTTGCGGGCGATCTCCAGCTTCTCCGACTCGATGGCCGCCAGGATGTCCCCGCGCCGGCGCAGCAGCTTGTCGGTGTTGACCTCCGTCACGATGTACGAGGCGAAATAGATGACCTCTTCCAGCAGCCGCCGTGACATGTCCAGCAGCAGGCTGATGGGGCTCGGAACACCCTTGAGGTACCAACTGTGACACACCGGAGCGGCCAACTCGATGTGGCCCATCCGCTCGCGACGCACCTTGGCGCGCGTCACCTCCACCCCGCAGCGGTCGCAGATGATGCCCTTGAACTTGACCTTCTTGTACTTGCCGCAGTGGCACTCCCAGTCCCGGGACGGACCGAAGATGCGCTCGCAAAACAGGCCGTCGCGCTCGGGCTTGTAGGTCCGATAGTTGATGGTCTCGGGCTTTTTGACCTCACCATGCGACCAGGACCGAATCTCGTCCGAGGAGGCAAGACCGATAGTGATGGCCTCGAAATCGGTGGTGGTTCCCGCCAAGTTGATCCCCTCCGAGTGCACGTAACTTGAACTCTCCGCTGCCGGCCCAACCCCGCCGCGCCCTACCGACCGTCGTCGGTATCGGCGCCTAGATCCACCAACTGGCCTTCCCGGTTCTCGACCTTCACATCCAGAGCCAGAGACTGCATCTCACGCACCAGGATCTTGAACGACTCGGGGATCCCGGGCTCCCGGATGTTCTCGTCCTTGACGATGGCCTCGTAAGTGGCCACCCGGCCCTGCACGTCGTCGGACTTCACCGTCAGCACTTCCTGCAGCGAGTACGCCGCACCGTACGCCTCCAGCGCCCATACCTCCATCTCGCCGAAGCGCTGCCCACCCATCTGAGCCTTGCCGCCCAGCGGCTGCTGGGTGATGAGACTGTACGGGCCGGTGGAGCGGGCGTGGATCTTGTCCTCCACCAGGTGGTGCAGCTTGAGTATGTACATGGTGCCCACGGTGACCGACTGGTTGAACTGCTCGCCCGTGCGGCCGTCGTACAGCACCATCTTGCCGCTGTTACCGTCGAACTGCGCGGTCCGCCACGCATTCGCCCGCGCCGCCTCCAGGATGATCTGCCCCACCTCCGCCGCGCTCGCCGCGCTGAAGGCCTCCGGATCCAGAGCCAGGAAGTCCACCAGCGGCTGCAATTCCGCCTTCGGCCGCTGAGCAAGCTGCGTGAGAATCGTCTTCTCCAGCTCCTCCACGCTCGCCGGCATCTCATCCAGCCTCAGCCCGGCACCGTAGAAGTTCAGCTCGCACAGGCAGTAGGAGCGCAGACTCTCGATCTGCAGCTTCGCCTCCACCGCCTGCATCCCGCCGCGGATGTCCTCGGCCGAGAACCCCTCGAAGATCGGGGTGGTGAACATCTCCTGGAACTGCCGGGCCACGAACCCCAGGTGCGTCTCCAGTACCTGACCGATGTTCATACGCGACGGCACGCCCAGGGGGTTCAGACAGATATCCACCGGAGTGCCGTCCGCCATGAACGGCATGTCCTCCATCGGCAGGATCTTGGAGATGACGCCCTTGTTCCCGTGGCGCCCCGTGAGCTTGTCGCCCACCATGATCTTGCGCTTCTGGGCCACATACACCCGCACCATCTGGTTCACGCCGGGACGCAGCTCGTCGCCCGCCATCTTCTTCAGCCGACCCCCGCACCGCGGACACTCCTGGTACTCCAGAGGCTTGCCGTAGTCGAAGTCGCCCTCGCACCGGTCGCAGTGGTACTTGTACCGCGAGAAGACCTTGGTCGCGATCACGATCCCCTTCTCGCCGTGCGGCACCCGCAAAGACACGTCCCGCATCTCCTCGGCCTTCTTGCCGAAGATCGCGATGACCAGCTTCTCCTCCGCCGTCAGCTCCGACTGGCCCTTGGGAGCCACCTTCCCCACCAGAATGTCCTCGGCCCGCACCTCCGCCCCCACACGGACCACTCCGCCGCTGTCCAGGTCCTTGAGCGCGTCGTCGCCGACATTGGGGATGTCCCGGGTGATCTCCTCGGGCCCCAGCTTGGTGTCTCGCGCCTCGCACTCGTACTTCTCGATATGCACCGAGGTGAGGGCGTCGTCCTTGACCAGACGCTCGCTGACAAGCACCGCGTCCTCGAAGTTGTAGCCCTCCCACGGCAGGAAGCACACCAGCAAGTTGCGCCCCAGCGCCAGAGACCCGTTGCGGGTGGCCGACCCGTCGATGATCGGCTGGCCCTCCCGAAGCCGGTCGCCCTTCCGCACCAGCGCGTGCTGGTTGATGCACGTGCCCATGTTCGTCCGGGTGAACTTGTGCAGCTTGTGCAGCTCCTCGGAGCCGTCCCGGTACTGAATCTTGATGTGGTCCGCGTCCGCCTCCACCACCCGGCCGTCACCCTTGGCCGTGATCACGGCCCCCGAATCCCTGGCGGCACGCTCCTCCATGCCCGTCCGGATCACAGGCCCCTCGGTGCCCAGCAGCGGCACCGCCTGGCGCTGCATATTGGAGCCCGCCAGCGCCCGCACCGCGTCGTCGTTCTCCAAAAACGGAATCAGGGAGGTGGCCACCGAGAAGATCTGCTTGGCCGTGACGTCGATGTACTCCACCTGCTCCGGCGGCACCGCCGGGAACTGACCGCCCTTGCGACAGGTGATCAGATCGCCGATCAGCTTGCCCTTCTCATCCACCTGCTCCGAGGCCGTGGCGATGAAGAACTCCTCTTCCTCGTCCGCGGTCAGATAGTCCACGCCATCGGCCAGCAGGCCCTTGGAGACCCGCCGGTACGGCGTCTGGATGAACCCGTAGTCGTCCAGCCGCGCATGAAGGGCCAGATAGCCGATCAGACCGACGTTCGGGCCTTCAGGGGTCTCGATCGGACAGATGCGCCCATAGTACGAGTAGTGGACGTCGCGCACTTCCAGCTTGGCGCTCTGCTTGCTCAGACCGCCCGGGCCCAGAGCCGACAGGCGCCTCTTGTGGGCCAGCTCCGCCAGTGGGTTGATCTGATCCATGAACTGCGACAACTGCCCGCTGCCGAAGAAGCTGTTGATCGCCGCATCCACCGGCTTGATGCTGATCACCGACTGCGGCACCATATCGTCGGGGTCCAGACTGGTCATGCGCTCCCGAGCCACCCGCTCCATGCGCAGGAAACCCGTGCGGAGCTGGTTTTGCAGAAGCTCGCCCACCGCACGCACCCGCTTGTTCTGCAGATGGTCGATGTCGTCCACCGCGCCCTCATTGCGCGACAGCGCCAGCAGGTACCGCACGATGGCGATGACGTCCTGCCGGGTCAGCGTGTACGTGTCCGGGTCCACCGTGATCTTCAGCTTCCGGTTGACCTTGTAGCGCCCCACCCGGGACATGTCGTAGCGCTTGACATCGAAAAAGTACGAGCGCAGCAAGGACTCGGCGCTGTCCACCGTGGGCGGATCGCCGGGCCGGATCTTGCGGTAGACGTCCAGCAGACCCTCTTCCGAGGTATAGGTGTCGTCGTCCTCCAGGGTGGCGAAAAGCTGGTGGGAGACGGTGATGACCTTCAGCTCCGTACGCCCCATGCGCAGCGCCTCGCGCACGCACTTCTCCGTCACCAGACCGTACGGCTCGGCGAGCACCTCGCCCTCCGGCGCGACGATCCGCTCGGTGGAGTAGAACACGTCGTGGGATTCCACTCCCGGCATGCCCGCGTCTTCCGAGGCCGCCAGCCGCTTGAGCAGGTCCTTGAGCCCGATCCGCTCATGCAGGCCGAGACACTCCAGAATCTCCGCATCCGTGCCGGTCCGGGGAATGTCCGGATCGCTGCCGTCCTCGAACCAGTCCAGTGCCCGCAGCAGCGTGGTCACCGGGAACTTCCGGTTCTGCCCGATCTTCACACTGATGGCGCCGCTGGCCGCCGTGTCCACCTCGACCCAGGCCCCCTCGTTGGGGATGATCTGGGCCGAGTACAACACGCGCCCCGACGAGTCGATGGTGTCCCGGAAGTACACACCGGGCGAGCGGGCGAGCTGGCTGATCACCACCCGCTCGGCGCCGTTGACCAGGAACGTGCCGCGATCCGTCATCTGCGGCAGCTCCCCCATGTACACCTCGCTCTCCTTGATCTCGCCCGTCTCCTTGTTGACCAGGCGGACCTTGGCGTACAGGGGCGCCTCAAAGGTCGAGTCGCTCTCCTTGCATTCCTCAATCGACTTCTTCGGCTCACCAATCCGGTAGTCCAGGAAGTCCAGGGCCACGTTGCCGGTGTAGTCCTCGATCGGGCTGAAGTTGTCGAACAGCTCGCGCAGCCCGGTCTCGCAGAACCACTGGTACGAGTCCGTTTGGATCTCGATGAGGTCGGGCAGCGGGATGATGTCCTCTGTCGCCCGGGTTCCCGTGAGGGCGGCGATTCCCTCGATTGCAGCCATGGGTTCCATTCCTCCCGAAGCAGATGTTCCTAGCGAACGAACCGGTCTGGGCCAGGCAGCAATGATGTCCGCCACGCATGACCCAAAAACGACATCATGCGCCGCGGGCCGCGACACTACGCTGGTCGCTTTGCGAAAGCCTTGCCCCCAGCGGGGGCAGTTCACCGGTCCGGGCGGGTAATCAGGAAACTAGGATCGTGCAGTATACCAGTTGGCGGGGCACAAGTCAAGGCCCGGTAGACCCTCCCGGTAGAAAGGGCCTCCGACCATGACGATAGGGGCACGTTGACGCGGCGATAGGGACGATCTGTGGTCTACACCTCTTGTCCGGCGTTGGATCATACGGCCTGCTGTCTCGGTCTATCGGCAAGTTCCTCGCCCGGCTGGAGTTCTCCTCCCAACCGGCGGGTCCAAACTTCCGGCCCCAAACCCCGCCCTCGCCGTCCCTGTCATTCTGAGGGCGACCGCTCCCGCAGGGAGCAACCCGAAGAATCTCGCGGGGCCAGGAAGAGACCCTTCGCTATCTCGCTGCGCGAGATGGTCGCTCAGGATGACGGGAGCCGGGCCGGCCGGGCGGTTCGGCCGCACCCTCACGGAATCACCTTGTTCAGCGGGTACTCGATGATCCCCTGAGCCCCCGCCGCCTTCAGTTGCGGGATCAGCTCCCGCACCTGCCGCTTGTCGATGATCGTCTCCACCGCCGCCCACTCCCGGTTCGACAACTGAGACACCGTGGGCTCCTTGAGGGCCGGCAGACAACCCAGCACGCCCTCCAGGTCGCCCTTGGCCACGTTCATCTTCAGCCCCACCTTCTCCTCGGCCGCCAGCGCGCCGCGGATCAGCAGGGCCAGGTCCTCGATCTTGTGCCGCTTCCATGGGTCCGCCCACGCCGAGCGATTCGCGATCAGCTTCGTTGTGGATTCAAACAGCACATCCACGATCTTCAGCCCGTTGGCCCGCAGCGTACTGCCCGTCTCGGTGCCCTCGATCACCGCGTCCACCAGACTCGGGCACTTGGCCTCCGTGGCGCCCCACGAGAACTCCACCTGGGCCTCCACCCCGTGGTCGGCCAGGTAGCGCTTGGCCACGTTCAGAAGCTCGGTGGCAATCCTCCGGCCCCCGAGGTCCTCGGGTCCCTTGATGTCCGAGCTCTCATGCACCGCCAGCACCCACTTGTAGGGGCGCATATTGCGCTTGGAGTACACCAAGTCCGCCACCTCGACCACATCCGCCTCCCGCTCCTTGATCCAGTCCAGCCCGGTGAGGCCGCAGTCGAGGATCCCGTCCTGCACATAGCCGGGCATCTCCTGGGCGCGCAGAAGCACGCTCCAGATCTCCTCGTCATCCACATGCGGACGGTACTGGCGCTCGTCCACGCTGATCTTGTACCCGGCGTTGCGCAGAATCTCCATCGTGGCTTCCTGCAGACTGCCCTTGGGAAGCCCCAGTCGTAGCACTTTGTCAGACACCTTAGTCGTCACTCCCTGTTCGTCGATGGGCGGCATTATAGCATATCGCGGGCCGGGCGAGAACGGCACCCCACCCCGGTGTATCGGCCGTCGCCGTTCACCCCTCTCCTGAGCGGTGTTTGCCAAGGGGCGGGGGGTGAGGCGAGATCAGTGCCGTTGCCCGTCGCCGTTCACCCCTCTCCTGAGCGGCGTTTGCCAAGGGGCGGGGGGTGAGGCGAGATCAGTGCCGTTGCCCGTCGCCGTTCACCCCTCTCCTGAGCGGTGTTTGCCAAGGGGCGGGGGGTGAGGCGAGATCAGTGCCGTTGGACTCTACCCACCACGCACCACCGTCGCCACCGCCTCCGCCGCGATGCCCTCTTCTCTCCCGGCGAACCCCAGCCTCTCCGTGGTTGTCGCCTTCACGCTCACGCGATCGAGCGGCACCCCCAGCGCCTCGGCGATGTTGGCCCTCATCTGCGGGATATGGGGCGCCAGCTTCGGCCGTTGCGCGATCACCGTCGCGTCCACATTGCCGATCTCGTACCCGGCCGCCCGCACTTCCTGCGCCGCTCGGCGGCAGAAGACCGCGCTATCCATGTCCTTGAAAGCGGCATCCGAATCGGGAAACAGCACGCCGATGTCGCCCAGCGCCGCGGCGCCCAGCAACGCGTCGCAGACGGCGTGGAGCAAGACATCCGCATCCGAGTGCCCGGCAAGGCCGGTCTCGTGGGGGATCCCCACTCCCCCCAGCACCAGCCTGCGCCCCGGCACCAGCGCGTGCACGTCGTACCCACTGCCGACGCGCACCACCGCCCGTCCATTTGTCACACCGCTACCGTCGCGGACCGTCGGGTCGTGTCCCATCAGTGCCGCCGCGATCTTGAGGTCTTCGGGTGTGGTCACCTTGAGGTTGGTTCCGGGGCCGGGGTTGATGTGCACCGGGTGGCCGCACAGCTCCAGCACCGAGGCGTCGTCGGTGACCTCCCAGCCCTCCGCGGCGGCCCGGCGGTAGCACTCGGTGAGCAGGTCGTAGCCGAAGGTCTGGGGGGTCTGGGCTCGCCAGAGAGATGCGCGGTCGGGGGTCGCCACCACCACTGCCTGTGCATCCGCGTGCTTGATGGTGTCGGTGACGGAGGCCGCCGTCACGCAGCCGCCGAACCGCGCGGCGAGCCGGATCGAGCCGGAGATGGTCCGCCGATCCACCAGCGGCCGGGCGCCGTCGTGGATGGCGATGATGCGCGGGGGGTCGTGACGGAGGCTCTCAAGGCCCCGTACCACGGTGTCCTGCCTGCGCTCGCCCCCCACGACAATCTGCACGCGACGGGTCAGGCGCGCCCGGACGCAGATCGCCTCGGCCCGCCCGATGTGCTCTTGTGCCACCGCCAGCAAAAGCCGGTTCACGCACGGATGGCAGTCGTAGGCCCGCAGGGCCCACACCAGCAGCGGGGAGCCGGCCAGGTCCACGAACACCTTGGGCAGCTCGCCGCCGAACCGCGAGCCCTGCCCGGCCGCCACGATCAGCGCCGCGACATCCCTCACCGCCGCTCGCGCCTCTTGCGCACCGTCGACCCGCCGGCCGCGTTCCCGTCGTCGCCCTGGACCTCCGAGAAGATCATCTTCCCCGCGGTGGTCTGCAGGACGCTGGTGACCACCACCCCCACCAACTGCCCCAGATAGCCGGCTCCGCCCTCGACCACCACCATCGTCCCGTCATCCAGATAGGCCACGCCCTGTCCGGGCTCCTTGCCCTCCTTGACGATCGTGACCGTGAGGTCCTCGCCGGGCAGGAACACCGGCTTCATCGCATTGGCCAGCTCATTGACATTGAGCACCGCCACGTTCTTGAGCTTGGCGATCTCGTTGACGCTGTAGTCATTGGTGATGACCGTCGCATTGCACAGCGCCGCCAGGCTTACGAGGCGCTGATCCACCTCCTCGGAGGTGTCCAACTCCGACGGGTAGTCCTCAAACACGCTGGTCTCCACACTCTCCACCTGCTTGAGCCGGTTGAGGATGTCCAGGCCGCGGCGGCCCCGGGCGCGCTTGAGCCCGTCGGCGGAGCTGGCGATGTGCCGCAGCTCCTGCAAGACGAAGCCCGGAATCAAGATCGGCCCCTCGAGGAACCCCGTCCCGGCGATGTCCGCGATGCGGCCGTCGATGATGATATTGGTGTCCAGCATCTTGGCCTGCGTGTTGCCGGTGCTCACCGCCTGCTCCGACTTCTCGGCCGCGAAACCCGGAAAGACGTAGAGAAGCTGCTCCTTGGCGCTCATCGCGAAGCCGATCCCCAGAATGATCCCCACCACGCAGGCGGCCAGGCGGATGGGGAGGCCGAGACCCTCCAGTGAGGCCACCGGAGTGGTGGCCAGGATGGCCACCGCAAGACCGATCAGGACACCCGTCACCGAGGCCACCTTGTCCACAAGCGGGACGCTCTCCATGTGGCTCACCCAGGAGAGCAGCTTGCGGAAGGCCACCAGGCCGAACAGGAAGCCCAACAAGCCACCCAGCACGTTGAACCCAATCTTCGATGCCATCAAGTCTCGCGATTCCGATGTGACGCCGTCGAGCTGCTTGAAAACCAGGTCTGCACCGTAGTTGGCCACGATCGCTCCCACCAGGGTCATGGCGGTGACGAACAGCGACCATAGGCCGCGCAGCAGAATCATCGCGTCTGCCTCCGATTCCGGCGTCGGTCCGCCCGGGCAATTCAGCGAACCGGCGCAATGTGTATGAAAGGCCGCCGTCCTCCGGTCGGGGCGGAGGGGCGTCGGCGGCCGGGTACGCAGGGGTTGTCGGGCGCGCGGGAAGCTCTCTGCGGGTCCGGCCCTCCGCCGGACCCCAGGTGTCGGTCCCACACCATCGCGGCCGTTCGCGGACCGCAGGCCCGCCGGCACCCGCGGCCTCCCGGCGCTGGCGGGCCACCGACGGTGCACCGGAGCACACAGCGGGGGCGCGGAAGTGGATCACCGCGCGCAGAGGACGGCCAACACTCATCGGAAATGGAAGCATGGCGCCCCGCCCCCGCCGCGCGCCTTCGCGAGACTCTCCGCTCTCTGTGGCACCACGAGCGAGAAGTCACAGTGGTAATGGATAATATACCCCAGCACGACTTGGCCGAGCAAGTCCTTTTTCCCGGGAATTGGCTCCCAAGCGCCCACTATGATGTCCGTACTATGTCTATACGTCCAACTTGCGCCACCGCAGGTCTCACGCAGAAGCCACGCGCTTGACGGGGAGTATACCCACCGAAGCGATGGGTATGTCACAGATAATAGCTCGAATCGCGATGACTCAAGGAAAGCAAGGAGAGAGCCGCTGCCCACTTCCGCCGGCGGCGATGGCCGCGACGGGAGACAGGCCGCCATGCCCCTCCCAGGCCCGCAGGGCCGTCCGGGAGAGGTCACGGCCGCGGTAGCCGCCGTGGGTGAGGGGCCGCCCCGGAGTGCACCCCCGCCCGCTGCGGAGCACCGCTTCGCGCGTGCAGACCATGACAACCTCCCGCTGTCGCGCCGGCGTGGCGGAGAGATCCCCGGCAGGTCCCGGCGCCCCGGCGCCGGAATACTGTCCCAATCCCTGACGGAGGAGCGACCCATGGGCCTTCTCATCGGCACCCAGCTCTACGGCTGGGGACAGCGGTTCGCGCTGGATAACAAGAGCCTCCCCGACCACTATGAGCACGTCCTGTCCGCCATCGCCGAGATGGGGATGCAGACCGCCGAGGAGTGCATTCCGGCTTCCGACGCCGACTTCCCCCGTCGCTGGGCCGACCTGCTGCGCTTCTACGGCCTGCAGCCCTCCAGCCTCTACTGCGGCGGCGCCTTCCACGAGGAGGCCCTCGCCGCCGGGACCATCGCCGCCCTGCTTCCGCTCGCCGAGGCCATGGCCGAAGCCGGCTTCACCTCGCTGAGTCTCAACCCCGATCCCATCGGCCGTGAGAAAACCGACGCCGAGCTGGCCGTCCAGGCCGAGAAGCTCCAGGAGCTGGGCGAGGCTCTGGTCTCTTTGGGCATCTCGCTGGGCCTCCACAACCATACTCCTGAGATGCTCGGTGGCGGTCGCGAGTTCCACCACAACCTGCGCGACACGGATCCCGCTCTGGTGGGGCTGAATATGGACGTGGACTGGTGCCGGCGCGGCGGAGGCGACCCGTACGCCCTCTACGAGCAGTACAAGGACCGCATCGTCAGCCTGCATGTGCGCCAGTCGCGAGGCGGGATTTGGCTCGAGGAGTTCTCCGAGGGTGACCTCGACTACCGGCCGCTGCTTGCGGACTTGGTCGCCCGCGGCTTCACAGGGCCGGTGCTGCTGGAGATCGCCGTGGAGGAAGAGACCGTCTTCACCCGTGACGTGTTCGAGGACCACCGGCGCAGCGTGGAGTACCTCAGGTCGCTGGTTGGTTGAGGACACAGACACGGACCGCGCTCCTCCGTGCCCGCGGTCCTCCAAGACCGCACCGTCACCCACCCGGCCTCCGCCACAATCCACAACCGCGTCCGCGCTCCTCCGTGCCCGCGGTCTTCCAACTCAGATTATGCATGAACGCATTGATGCCACA
>Ga0334882_1002491_pt1 | contig 18657 bp, 14 predicted proteins | sample GraSluR1_MG_5_FD_207226 | JGI IMG/M metagenome (GOLD analysis project Ga0334882, IMG submission 207226) | Sludge microbial communities from methane-producing bioreactor in Wageningen University, Netherlands - Granular Sludge_15_04-R1 | ecosystem: Engineered > Bioreactor > Anaerobic >...
AGTCAGGATTTTGTTCTACAATGTATTGAAATAACTGTTCACAGCCGTATCTTTATACTTGCATGGATTTCAAGGACAGACTCATAGAATACTACGGATTCAGTGAAAAAGACTGGAATGAGACTCTTGGAAGGTTCATATCCGAGACCCTTCCTGCCAGAACTCTTTTCCTGGAAAAGGGGAAGGTAGCCACGAGGCTCGCCTACCTCAGATCAGGACTGATGCGTTCATTTATCTATGATGACCAGGCAAATGACATCACCACCCATTTCTTCAAACAAGGATCAGTAGTGATATCAATGAAAAGCTTCAATGACCAGGTGCCATCAAGAGAAAATATTGTATCAATTGAAAATTGTCAGATCGACGTGATCACTTATGAACGGATGAAGGAGCTGATGAACGTAGTGCCGGCATGGCAAAAAATAGCGAAGGACGTTGATGAATTCAAGTTCAATGATCTCATGAACCGGTCAATCCAGCTTCAGACTCTGACAGCATCAGAGAGATACGAACTTTTTATCAAAAAACACCCGGACATCCTTCAGAGAGTTGCTCTCCGGCATATTGCCTCATACCTTGGGATAGATATAGCCACCCTGAGCAGGATAAGAAAATCCATCTGAGAATTTTTTTTGACTTTTATCAAACAATCCCCCCATAATTACCTGATAATTTTGCTGTATCAATAATTCAAACCATTTGAAATGAAAGTAACAGCATTTGTTGGAAGCGCAAGAAAGAAACACACTTACCTGGCTGTACAGAGTTTCCTCGAAAAGCTTAAACTGCAGGTTGATATCGAATACGAGATTGTTGTAATCAGCAACTACAACCTGAAGATCTGTAAGGGATGTAAACTCTGTATCGACAACGGTGAAGAACTGTGCCCCTTGAAAGATGACAGGGATATACTAATGAAAAAAATAATGGAATCAGATGGTGTGGTGTTTGCATCACCAAACTACTCTTTCCAGGTGTCGGGACAGATGAAAGTGTTCCTTGACCGCTTCGGTTACCTGTTACACCGCCCTCAGTTTTTCGGAAAGACATTCACCTGTATTGTTACCCAGGGTATTTACGGAGGAAAAGATATCGTGAAATATCTCGATTTTGTTGGCCGCAGCCTGGGATTTAATGTGGTAAAGGGTTTGGTTATCAAAACACTTGAACCCATCTCCGAAGCAGTTCGTATAAAAGCAAACGAGACTCTTGAAAATCAAAGCCGGAAATTCTTCAGGCAGCTGGTTAAAAAGAAATACCCAAGCCCATCGCTTTTAAAGTTGATGCTTTTCAGGCTGAGCCGGACCAGCATTAAAATGATCCTGAATGACGACTTCAGAGATTTCAGATATTTCAGTGAACATGGATGGTTCAATAACGATTACTATTATCCCGTAAGACTAAATCTTTTCAAGAAAACGATGGGCAGACTGTTCGACCATGTTGCTGGAAGGATAGCAGTGTGACACCTGTCAAATTATTTAATATTAATAAAATATATCTAAATCAATTATGGGAAAGATGAAAATACTTGTTATCGGTGCGAGCGGATTGCTGGCCGGTCCGGTTATAAGGAAACTGGACGAAAAAGGATTTGAATTGAGGTTATTTTCACGCACTGTCAATCCTTCGATGTTCATCAATGATTATGACATTATACGTGGTGACCTCTTTAATCCTGATGACCTCGAAAGGGTAATGAGCGGGTGTGATGGAGTTCATATATCAATATCAACCACCGACGATGTCAGAGCAGTAGCTCTCATCACTGAAATGGCTAAAAAGAAAGGTGTGAAACTTATAAGCCTGATCTCAGGGTGTACCGTTTCAGAGTCAAACCGTTGGTTTAAGTTTATCGATGATAAGCTCAAAACCGAGAAGATGATCATAGAAAGCGGCATCCCCTGGTTTATTTTCAGGCCAACGTGGTTCTTTGAGTCACTCGGAATGTTTGTAAGGAACGGAAAGGCTTCTGTACCTGGTCACCAGACCGCGTTATATCACTGGGTAGCGGCTGAGGATCTGGGACGTATGGTAGCAAATGCATATAATACGAAAGGATCTGAAAACTCTATCTGTTATGTATATGGTCCGGAGAAATACGGTATGAAGGAATTGATTGAGAAATATTGCAAGAGGCTCTACCCGGAAATTAAAACTGTGTCAGAAACACCCATCTTCTTTCTGAGATTATTTTCTTTCATAACGGGGAACAGGAACCTGAAGTTCGCCGCATCACTATTTAGCTATTTCGAGAAAGTCAGAGAGCCTGAGATAGCTGAAGCTGATCTTGCCAGGTTAGGTAAGCCTGAGATCGATTTTAATACATGGATCAACTCAAAATGTTAAAAAACATGAAAAAAGGATACACTTCAGAAAAGATAAGTTTCAACAGAAAAATGGTAGCTGCCTCCGCAGCGGTAACCGGCTCCAATAGCACTATTCATTCACTTGCTGAAGTAGATATAACAGTGCCACGCAGGATCATAAAGGAGCATTTTGAAGATACAGGAGAAAAGATCTCTTTCACGGCATACATCGTAAATTGCCTCGCGCAGGTTGTGAAACAGCACCCTCATCTTAATGCTTTCAGAAAAAGGAACAGGATCATAACCCTTGATGATATCACAATCAGTGTACTTGTGGAGAGAGAGCTTAAGGGAGAAAAGATTCCTGAGCCTATGGCCATTGAGTCGGCACAGGACCTTACCTTCCGGGATATCAACAACAAGATCAGGTCAGCAAAGACCAGGAATGATTCTTCACTGGGTGGACTTAGCGGGATGACCTGGATTCGCTTTATACCCGGATTCCTTTTGAAAACTTTTGTACGTATATGTGACCGGAATATTGTTTTGGCAAAGCGCTACGGCAAGATTGCAGTAACAGCGGTGGGTATGTTTAACCGTGAAGCGGTGTGGTTCATTCCACATGGCAGCGGAACAGTGCTTATTACAGTTGGAAGCATAGAACAGAGGAACGTTTTTACGGGCGACAGTCATGAGGTAAGGGAGTTCCTGTGTCTGACCGGCTCTTTCGATCATGACATCATTGACGGAGCCCCTGCAGCAAGATTCATGAACCAGTTCATTGAAACACTTAAAAGTGGTTTCTGTCTTAAGAGTATTAAAAATTAGTGCTTTGTGCATAAGCCGCAAAGGTTGACTACACACGGCCTTTCATCATATAAAAAGCCAGTGACCTTGAACACTACACGCCGGACTTGATTTACCATATTCAGCCAGCTGTAAATTTCTGTTATTATGTAATTTGTTTTTTGAAATATATCTATCCTTTGCACTAGCAACCCCCTGGGTGTTTTTGGACCGGCCTGTGCCGTGTACCCAGGTTAAATTGACTTCTTCAATAACTGCAACAGGAGTCCCGACTGCTGAAAGTGTGATAGTTGTTATGCCTTATCAACAAAAAGTTGCTTAAAAGTTTGTTTTTATCTCAGAAAAAGTACTTTTAATACAGACCTGACATAAAACGTGCAAGCACATTTACTTTTCAGGATGTGCCACGAAGTTTTAACCGGGGGCGAAAAATTATGAATGCCGTTATGTAATGAAAAGTTATTATTTCAGGTTCTTTATGTAATCCATATAATCATTCCTTAGCATGGCAGCAGAATCGCCGCCGCGACCCGACGGGCTCATATTGCTGTAATACTGGAACGAGACTGCCCTGGTGATCCCAGGCACCGACATCTCAGCCTCAAGTTGCTTTCTTATTCTGCCAATCGTGACCGGACCCTGTGGCTTAAAGCTGAAAGTCTCGAGATCGGTCCAGAATTCACCCTTATAGTTTGTATTTTCAAATAAACCCTGGCTTGCCGCAGTATAATATTCGACCAAGCGATCGAGTGTCACGTGATTCACTCCCACTCCGTCCTGAAGCATAATGATTTGCAGGTTTGCCCTGCTCAATTCAGCCATGAAATCCTTAAGTTGTAACGGTGATGTCAGTTCTGAATTGAAAAATGCCGCTATAGATACAGGTTTATCGTCAAAGCTGTGAAGCTTGTCGGAGATCCTGTTTACAAGATTTTCATTGAATGAAGCTGTCAGTTCCTTAGAATTATATGCATTGGGCTCAGGTTCATGAGGGATATACCAGCCTTTAAAGGCAGGATCATTTCCGAACCGGGCATTAATCTCTTCGGCAATATAAATGCATCTGTCGGCATGCAGACGCAGCCATTCGACATTGGTTTGATTCTTCCAGTAATCTTCATGGAAATAAAGCCCTATGTGAACATCCATCTGCTTGTTATTTGCAGCAGCCAGGAAAGTGGGGAGGGCATCAGGGTATTTTTTCCCGGTAAAATCGTTCGACGAGTTGAACCAGGTAATATCGCCGTATGAAATGAACTGTATAATGGCGATATTCATTCCGATATCTTTCATTTCCTGAAACTGATCCTCCCAGTTCTGCTGTGTCCAGGTTTCCTTCCTGAAAAAATCGACAAAACTGCCTGTAAGGGCTTTCTTAGAAAAAGGCACTCCCTTTTCTTCCTGACCCAATTCCTTCCTGCCTGAATAATTGCATGATATAAATGCAATCAGGATTACTGTCATAATAGAATTAATCAGAGTCTTTTTCATCTTTTTAATAATTAACAGTCTGATTTATAAAAGCAATGTATGAAAAAAAACAAGATTCTGAAAGCCTGCTGCACAAGCCGTAAGCGGTAAAACCATCTCCGGCCGTTCTGAAGTTCAAAAATATAAGTTACATGACAACATATATATAAAACCGACGGGAGGTGGTCAGGCCACCGGCTCATGCAGGTTATAACACAGTTCTCAGGAACGGTCTCAGCGGTGAAACTGATCTTTCTTCCGTCGATCTGTATGCCGTCCACGTTTTCCTCGTCGGTGAGGCTTACTTTCAGTTCTGCACTATTGTGTCCTGAAGTGATAGTCCTTCCGAAGCCGGGCAGAAGAACAATTATAAAGCTTTGAGAGAAATGCTTACGTCTTCGTTACCTGGTCTGGATGTGAACCGGAGCATACCTCCGCTGTCAGATTTTATTTCCCTTGTTTTACCCGGACTGCTTTCCACTTTGTAAATACGGGATGGTTCGAGATCATAAATCTCATACGACACCCTGCTCTTTCCTGCACTCTTTTCAATCCAGGATCTTTCCTCATTGGTCCACTTTCCGATCTTCATATTGCATTCATCCCTGCATGTAACCTTCATTGACCTGTTTTCGCCGCTGCCGTGAAAATACAGAAGGCTGTTCATATCTGTTGCCACAGCAAATGGCGATGAAGATGCGGCAGTATAGTTCTTCACCTTTGCAGAATAGCTCCCTTCATCAAGGGATATGAGATAATCCAAGCCCCTGAGACTGTATTTCAATTGTGTTCCATACAGATCGGGAGTTAAACGGGGCTCAATATAGAGCCTGTTGAACTTTGGCCTTATCCCGTAAAGGTTCCTGTACAGGCCTGTCAGCGCCATCACGTTATTGGAAAGTATATCATCCCCGGCACCGCTCATGTCAATCCTGGTATATCTCTGGTAAGAAAGTCCGTCAGTTTCATACTGCTTCATAACATTCCGTATGTACTTCAGGGCAATCTCAGGTTTATACCGTGCATAGCAACGGGTGCCAAGCTCAGCCCATGCAAGGAACATGTCACCGTTCTCGTAATTTGGCCATGGATAGTTTACGTGCAGTCCAAATCCTTCAGGATAAGGATAGAAACAGGAAGGCCATATGAAAAGCTTTTCCAGCTGCATCAGTTCTTCTGTACGGTCGAGTACGGCTCTGATCCTTAGTGAATCATCGCACAATCCATATCCTATGGCCAGGAAATTAACAACGGTATTGAGATTATTCCCGTAACTCTTCCCGTCAGCTTCACGCCAGTGGACATAACATTCCTTTTGACTATCCCAGAACCCTCCCTCTTCTGTTGTCCGGTTATAGCTATCTTTCAGCCTGGAGGCCAGAATGCGGTACTTTTCAGCTTTTTCATCCTCTCCCATCAGTTTTTCAAGTTCCGACCACCTTACCAGCGCCATGTACATCAATGCATTGATTGTCGATACCTCGTGGGCAACCCATATCACATCGAGCCAGTCGGCTCCCTTTGCTTCCTTCCATGATTCCTGCACAACCTCGGTGAGACCGTCATTATCCTTATCCCTCGCAATCATATACTCCAACACATGTTCACACACTGGTTTAAGGCGTTTCAGCCATACGGTGTCGCCCGTAAGATCGAACTGTTCGGCAACATTTATCACGAAGGCGGGCTGTGAGTCAAGCATGTATCCCCACTGGCATTCATAGAAGCCGTTTTCAAGGTAGGTTCCGGGCATTGCATCTGTGGCATCATGATGCCATCGGGGCAGCACTCTTCCGTCAGGAAGGACAGCTTTATCTGCAGCATGATCAATAGCCCCGGCAAATCCCTTTATGAATTCGGGGAAATTATTGCCCAGACCGTATAATGCAAGCCATGGCTCCTGGAGAACGACCCATCCTGTCCTCCATCCGTTCGACCCGTAAAGGTTCCTGTCGACAACACCATATCTTCCTATGGTATTAAACATTTCGATCACCGAATTTTCATCGACACCCTTCAGTTCGCCCCTGTCATACTCCTGGTCATAAAATGCAGAACTCAGGACAAAATCAACAGTAACCGATGATCTCTCTACCTCAAAAGGGGCAAAAACCTTCTTATTCCCTGTGAGAAAACGGAACAATCCATAACGTGTGTCAATATCTCCGGCCGCTACGGATCTGACCACCGCACAGGTTCCCCCCGGCTGATGCCGGAAAGTGATCACGCCTGTGTGATCCTTGCTCACCAATGTCCTTACCTTCAGGCACCTGTTATCTTTCCGGTGCCAGAGAGTGAAAGAATCGGAATGTGTTCCGAATGATTCTCCCTCGTTCGACAGAAACCTGTTCCATGCAACACCTCCGTTGTCCAGCAGTGCTCCATCCCACATATCCATTGAGCTGAACTGAAAGCACGGTAAGAAATTATCGTCAACAGTTCCTTCTTTCTGATAATTCCTTTTTATGGTCCAAAAAAGGCTGTCACCTTCCACTGTTAATTCCCAGCTCTCCGAAACAGGAAACCCGGCCGGCCCATAGTTTATAGAATCGATGATCACCCTGTTTCGCAAAATCTTTACTACCGGACTGCAATCCTTTGAAGAATACAGCTTCCCCTGATAAATGAAACCCGAAAAAACAGGTGAGTTGCTGCCGCAGACACAGGTTCCGTTCACCTTTATCAGATCGATAACACACTGGCCTGAGTAATTCAGTCGTACGGCCAGGTTCCCGTTTTTAAGTGACATGACAACCGTTTCTTCAGTTTCGTTGTGTGAAATAGCCGGGATATCTTTTATCTCTTTAGTAAGCCCGGGATATTTCTTTCCGATAATCTTCATCATCTCCTCACCTGCAACGTTGAGTGGTACAGGTTTATCCTGCTGCCGGGTCTGCTTCTGATTTATTTCGCCCATAAGGCTCCAGTTCCTTGTTGAACCTGATTCAGGCTCCGATACCGGAATATCATACCTTGTAAAATCGATGATCCACTTCCCGCCGGCCTTATCCTTTTCCGACAGGAGTGCAAGCCTGAATGCAGGGTTCATGAACCACCTGATCTTCTTTTCAGCATCTGAGCCTCCTATCCCTGAACCGGTCTGCTCGAACCGGTAATCAAAATCATTCCTCCTATAATGTGCCCGCCATATCTCTCCGAACTCGCCCTGTGTTATGAAGCGTGTATCCGGCCATCTTTCTTTTATTCCGCTCAGCCATTCCCTGAGCCCTTTTATGTCGTTATATTCCATGAGGCAAAGCTCCCAGCAATTGGTTACCCAGGCAAAGCCGTTCAGATCAAAGCCCCTGTCGAAGTGCGCGGCGGTGGTGTGCATCATCTGACTGATCCCTTTCTCCAGCCCGTGAGCCATAACCGTTTCGATCGGCCCCACCCCCATCCTGCTGTTGAACCCGTCTCTGAATCCTTCGCGCCTTGCAGCGATGAAATCCATTGTCCAACCGTCGAGATTGACACAGTCGATAAAATCACTCTTACCCTGTGCAGGCTTACAAAAATGTTCCTTTGACGGATAATAAGGATAGCTCACCGACCCTTCACCGTCCTGGTTGTCTATTGCATACTGGCTCCAGATATTACCCTGGCAGACATGGATATCCTCCTCTTCAGCGAGGTATTGCTGGTTCTTTGCCGACAGAAATCCGGATACAATGCTTCTTGGACGGTACCCGTTCCCGACTATTCCGGATATCAGTTCCAGGGCATCATGAATATCCCGGTTGACCTGTTCGGTTGAATTGTAGGCATTGGCGAAATACCCCCCGGGGATAAAAGTCATTTCATCCCCGTATTCAGATATGTAACCCTTTACAAGCTCTCTTATCTGCCGGTAAGCAACAGTTGTGTCATGAAGAGCCAGCCAGCTGAATGCCCAGGTGATCCTTGAGCCGGGAAAGGCCTCTTCGATTGCGTCCCTGAATCTTACGACTCTTTCGGGGGTGTGCATGTGATGTTCATCAAATCCCTCGTTCCTGTCGCGTGACACCTCTATCTGGTTTACGCGGATCACGGTGTTGAAAGTAAGAAAACGATTGCCCATAAGTCCATCCTGTTTCTTTCCACAGGCTGAGATAATTAGCATACCAGTTATTATCAAACAGGCTGATCTGAGAAATAAGCTTATGCTGTGAATCATATATTATATTTATTGGTTTCCTGCGGTGTATAACAACCTGAAAGGTTCCATCAATCCGTAATCATCGAGTGCATTCCTGAATCCTTACAACTGCCCGGAACCCTGCTCTCTCAGCTGCCTGTCTCATAAACTCTGTTCATGGGCAAAACGGGAAAATCACCGGTAATGTAAACAGGTATAAGCTCTGCAAAGATATTCATTCTTTTTTGGGGGGAGTACTATTGTATTCACTCCGCTGATCAGGTAAGGGCGGATTTCATAAACGCTGAAATCCCTGTCTGGCCACTATCCTACCGGCAAAGTGGAAAGCCTGCTTGTGTTGGTATGTATAGTCCACAATTCGGGAATTTCGACAATAGCACTTATTTTCACGGCCTCGCCACCGGTAAGTATGCAAAAGCCGGCAGCATCGACTACTTGGGGCCGGTCTGAAGTACAAGAATATAAGCTGCATGATAACAGGTATAAAACCGGCGGGTAATGATCAAGGCCAGCGGTTTTTGCAGTTATGTTACAGATATGCTTAAGTAAAATTCATTTTTCGCTTCATAATTAATGAATAGAATAAATGTAATCGATGTAAGGTTACAAAATGTGTATTTCCCTAAGTATCAAAGAATAATTATGGCAATAAATAGTTAGTTTGTTTAACCCGGATGTGGTTGATTTAAATTGCTTTACAAGATTATTGCATCTCGTGATGATTGAGGAGGTTCTCAACCTCCTGGAGATTGAATCTGCTTAGTTTTGTTATTTTTGTATTCCTCCTGTAATAGGAAGGCACAATCTGGAGAGCTTCTTCCTTACTGTCAACATCTATAATGAACCAGGCTTTGTGTTCTCCATCAAGACAACCCCAATCCGCGTGCGTAAGAAAATGAGACCCCGAGCTTAAAAAGATCTGAATTGTATGAAGACATTCAATCTTATCAGGACTATGAGAAACTTCTACAAGATATTTTTCCATGATTTTTGTTGTTAAGGTTGGTTTAACTATTATTTCCGATATGCATCCCTCAATGATTCTAGTTCATACATGTATATTTAGTTTTCCTGAAAATCATATATAAAAACAAACAATTTATCATCCTTAAATGTTCATGGATTTTGCAGTTTCAGTATTTTTTTGATCATCCCCTGCAGGAGTTAAATCATTGTTGTTTATAAATCTATATTAAGTGCTTTCAGACAGATTTTAATTTCTCCTCCCGGGTTGGTATGCCCGTCTCTGTCAAACATTTTTAAGTTCCGGTTGTTATTATTTCATTAATGAATCTACATGTTGGTATGGCTGTTCAAATCTGTAATAAGTACGAATCATGAAAAAGGTTGCAGTCTTAGGAACAGGAAGTGTTGGCCAGGCTTCCGCTTCAAAATTCATTACTCTTGGATATGATGTAATGCTTGGCACGCGTAATATACCCGAAAAGTTAACTGTTACTGTAAAAGATGGTTATGGAAACCCTCCTTTTAGTGAGTAGTATTACTAAAATAAATCTGTTAAGGCGGGAAAAATTTAAAATGCTGCCTTCTTTGGAAAAATAATACTGAATGCCACAATGGGAGCAGATTCAATTAACACCTTAAAAATGGCAGATGTAAAGAACTTAAATGGAAAGATTTTGACTGATGTTACCAATCCCCTTGATTTTAGCGGAGGCAGACCACCAGTTTTGTTGCCTGAACTGTCAAATACAAACTAATTGGGTGAAGAAATTCAAAGAACCTTTCCTGACGTCAGCGTTGTGAAGACACTTAATACAATATGGGATGGACTTATGGAAAACCCCGCGATGTTAAATGAAGGCGATCATTCAGCCTCCATTTGCAGAAACAGTTCATAAGCAAAAGAGAAAGTGAAATAAATCTTTATAACATTTGGATGGCCAGATTATAATATTCTTGATCTGGGCGGTATCAGTTCAGCCAGAAGAATGGAAATGTACCTGACGTTTTGGCTGAGAATTTTCGAAGCAACCAACAATGGAGCGTTTAATATTAAAATTGTAAGCTTGAAATGACCTGTCAGCTTTTTGTAAGAATATCTGATTTTTTTCTGAATGATTCAACCGGGGTGGTCGAAGTAATAATAAAAGAATGGAACAGAATTTTCATTTTACAAATCTGATGGCATCCACTGACCGGCAACTGCCAGATGCATATTCCTCAACAGTTACAGGTGTGGTGAAGAAAGCTGCACAGTCTTTTGTGTATCTTAAAGTGCTAAAGAAAATTCAGGAACCCCGTACAAAACAGATTGTCGGGCAATATGCCTTGGATTCGGGATTTGTAATTTCCAGCGATGGCTATATAATTACCAGCCATCATGTAATTGAAAATACGGATTCTGTAACTGTGATCTTTGGTGACGGAACGGAACATAATGCCACACTTGCAGGTAAAGATCCTTCAAGTGATATTGCAGTTATCAAAGTCTATAATGAAGAATTGTATACATTACAGTTTTTTGATTCCGGATTGCTTGAACCCGGGCAAATTGCAATAGCTATTGGTAATCCGGTCTCCACTGTGGATAATCTGCATAAGCTCCTGAACGAAAGTGTAATCGGGGTGAAAATATTCCTGGGTATTCTGAGAGGATTACGCAGGCAAATCACTACAGTAATTCCGGGAGAGTTTAAATGAAAATCTTTAACGCTCCACCCGGTTTGGGTAATTAATACTTTAAATTGTTACAGGATGGCTGATTTTCATTATAATGTTGTACCGACATTTTCGCTTCTTACTGGAGTTGGTGTTAGTAGTATGGAACAACAAATCTTGTGCGCAAGCAAAAAAATCCCGATAGGTGTTTTGATTCCTGCGCTTTTCCGTGATCTTTCCGGTGATGCCATGAAAAACATCATTGAAGTCCTTGCGGAAACAGAATATGTAAAACGTGTTTATATAGCCCTCGATCAGGCTAACGAAGAGGAATATCGAAAGGCAAAAGAAATCGTTGCACCTCTTAAGGATAAAGCTTCCCTGATCTGGAATGACAGCCCTGAATTAAAACAGGTTATTGCTATGATTGAGGAGCAATTGCCATTAGGTCCACGAGGAAAAGGACGTGCAGTCTGGACTGCTTTGGGCTACATCACAGGTAAGAACGAAGTGGCTGCAATTGCTTTTCACGATGCCGATATTATTACCTATAATAAAGCTTTACTTACACGGCTCATTTTTCCAGTAATGAATCTGGGATTTCAATTTTCCAAAGGATATTACATCCGCTATAAGACAAAGTTTTATGGTCGGGTAACCAGGTTATTCTACTTTCCTTTAATCCGAACTTTAAAGGATATCTTAGGTACAACCGACTTCCTCGATTATCTCGGTGATTTCAGGTATCCGCTTTCCGGTGAATTTGCTACCCTCGTTTCCCAGGCCAGGCGCCTAAGGTATCCATCCGATTGGGGTGTTGAAGTTGGATTGCTGAGCGAAATATACCGTATAGTGCGTGTTTCGCAGGTATGCCAGGTTGAACTGGTAGAACGCTACGATCATAAACATCAGGAGGTTGGCACAGAACCAGATAAAGGTCTTAATAAGATGGCTACTGATATTGCCAGGACTTTTTTTTCACATCTTTCGAGTAATGGAGTCATTTTGACTCATGATATGTTGTCAACTATCCGGCTTACATATTTAAGACATGCCAGGGAAAGTGTAGGGATATATGAAGCTTATGCCAAGATTTACAGGAATGCTATTTCTTTTGATTTTCATGAGGAACTTTCTATAGTTGAATCATTCGCGCGGATAATCGAAACGGCTTCCATCGATTTTTATCAACATATATATGGTTCTCCCATGATCCCCGCATGGAAGCGTGTTAGAGCCGCCATTGATGGGATTAGTGAAAAACTCATTCTTGCAGTTGAAACTTATTGAAATGTATATAATCTTCACAGATCTTGATGGTACTTTGCTTGATTCTGACACTTATTCATTTGAAGGGGCAGGTGAAGTCCTGGCCTGTATCCGCGAACAAAATTTACCACTTGTGACAGTTACGAGTAAAACTGCTGAAGAAGTTAAACATATTATCAGGGAAATAAATATTTCGCATCCTTTTGTTGTAGAAAATGGCGGTGGTATTTTTTTCCCGGACACTTATCCGGGCGAATTTCCCCGGACACAACCAGACAATGGTTATTACGTGGTACATATTGCCAGGTCCGGTATACAACCTCAGGATGTGCTTAAAGAAATGAGCAGTCTTATTGGAATCCGGTTACGGGGATTCAGCAATCTTTCTGTTGAAGAAATTATGTCATATACCGGGCTTTCAGCTGAGAAAGCAGGAAAAGCTCAGCAACGCCAATTTTCAGAACCTTTTGTTTTACCTCCCGGCAAATCCGTCCTTAAAAAAATTATCAGGCTCTCACATTCTTATAATTATAAAATTGTTATGGGAGGCCGATTTGCCCATTTAATCCCAATAGATTCAGGTAAGGGTAATGCGGTTAAATACCTTTTAGATTTTTACCAGAAACAGTTCCCGGATGGTCAGGTTATTTCAATTGGTTTGGGAGACAGCTACAATGATTTTGACTTTCTCTCAATAACTGATATCTCAATCATAATTCGTAATAAAGGGCGAATTCTGAAATCTGTTAAAAAAAACTGGATAATAAGTCAAAAACAGGGTGTTGAGGGTTGGGCTGAAGAAGTCAAAAAAATCATATGCCCTTAAAAGGTATTCAAGGGGCCCGGCTTCTCTGATCTGACAGCCCTGCTTTCGCACATTATTAATGTTAGTTTGTTATTCTTTATAACAACATTCCAGGAGTATGAATTACAGGACTGAAAAAGATACAATGGGCGAGATACTTGTACCTGCCGATAAGTACTGGGGAGCTCAGACTCAACGATCGGTATTGAACTTTTCAATTGGCCCTCCGGCATCCATGCCAATAGAAATTATTCACGCATTTGGTTACCTGAAAAAAGCAGCTGCTTTAACCAACAATAAATTCGGATTGTTGTCTGATGAAAAAATGAGGATCATATGCCGGGTATGTGATGAAATTACGGATGGCAGGCTTGATGAGCATTTTCCACTGGTTATCTGGCAGACGGGTTCCGGAACTCACACCAATATGAATTGCAATGAGGTTATTTCAAACCGCTCCCATGTACTGCTTGGCAATATATCAGGATCAGGTGAACGGCTTATTCATCCTAACGACGATGTGAATAAATCACAGTCATCCAATGATACTTTTCCAACAGCAATGCATATTGCAGCATACAAGAAAATAGTCGAATATACTATGCCGGAGTTGGAAAGGCTCTCTGAGACTTTCTCGAAAAAGTCCTCAGCAATGGCCGGAATAGTCAAAATAGGCCGTACCCATTTAATGGATGCAACCCCTTTAACCCTGGAACAGGAATTTTCCGGATATGTATCCCAGCTGAATCATGGGATAAAAGCATTAAGAAATACATTACCACATCTTTCTGAGTTGGCTATTGGAGGTACTGCTGTTGGTACCGGACTGAACACTCCGGAAGGTTATGATAAAGAGGTTTCTGCCACAATTGCCCGGTTGACGAATCTGCCTTTCATGGCTGCTGAAAACAAATTCGAATCTCTTGCAGCGAATGATGCAATTGTTGAAACTCATGGAGCAATTAAACAATTGGCCGTCAGCTTAATGAAAATAGCCAATGATATCAGGTTGCTGGCATCAGGACCGCGATCGGGCATTGGGGAGATTACTATCCCGGCAAATGAACCTGGTTCCTCCATCATGCCCGGTAAAGTAAATCCGACCCAGACAGAGGCAATGACGATGGTCTGTGCACAAATCATGGGAAATGACACAACTATTACCGTCGCAGGATCAAACGGTCATTTTGAGCTGAATGTCTTTAAACCGGTAATGATAAGTGCCTTATTGCAGTCGGTAACATTGATCGCAGATACCTGCAGAGCATTCAATGATCATTGTGCTGCCGGAATAGAACCAAATCAGAAACGAATCACAGAAAACCTTAAAAATTCATTGATGCTTGTAACTGCATTAAATAATCATATAGGTTATGAAAATGCTGCACGGATTGCCAATGAAGCCTTTACAAATAATTTGACTCTGAAGGAAGCAGCATTAAAACTAAGGCTTTTAACGGAAAAACAGTTTGATGAATGGGTTATTCCTGAAGAAATGACACATCCCACGAAGAAAATTAAATAAGGAATTGAAATTGATGTTCAAAAAAATGAGTTGGAAATATTCCTCGTACTAAGGGTGAACCATTTCACAAACAGTGACTAAGTTTTTTATTGTTTAAAGCCATTGTTTGCATTTTTTCAAAATAAATTTTATCCACATTGTCTGAAAATCTTTCATTCGACTTACCTGTTCAATTCCAGATGATATATTCCATTCCTGAATGATGTGCATAAGCCGGTAGCACTGACCACATTCCGCCGGCAAGATTAACATCTCTGTATTTATCTGTCGTTCATGAGATTAAATCCGGATTTAAATGGTCAACTTTTCCGGAGAGAGACACACCACCAAAAACCCGAAGTCAAATAAATATAAGTCGCCATTAAAATCTTTCATCTTCAGATTTTGAGATTCTGTTGCAGTTTCACAAAATGAAGGAAAATTGACTTTGGCTTAAATAAGGTTTAAATTTGATAGTGAAATATATAAAGCCTTCATGCCAAGCCTGATCCCGGGATATGAATACGACATCTTCATCAGCTACCGCCAAAAGGACAATAAAGGCGACAGGTGGGTTAGTGAGTTTGTTGATTCTTTGAAGACTGAACTTGAATCAACCTTCAAGGAAGAAATAAGTGTTTATTTCGACATCAATCCTCATGACGGTCTTTTAGAGACTCATGATGTGCATGCTTCACTTAAAGATAAACTCAGGTGCCTGGTTTTTATTCCGATCATTTCCCGCACATATTGTGATCCGAAATCATTTGCCTGGGAACACGAGTTCAAGTCATTTATTGAAATTGCTTCAAAAGATCAGTTTGGATTGAAAGTCAAACTCCCTGGCGGCAATACCGCAAGCAGGGTATTGCCGGTCCGGATCCATGATCTTGATGCAGATGATAAGAAGCTGGTAGAAACTGTACTGGGAGGATTTCTGAGAGGAATTGAGTTCATTTACAAAGAGCCGGGAGTAAACAGACCCCTCCGTTATAATGAAGAAAATCCTCATGATAATCTGAATCATACTATCTATCGTAACCAGATAAATAAAGTTGCCCTGGCAATCAAAGAAATCATTGAAAGCATAAGATTACATGTTCCTTCAGTCCGATCAGGACAAGAAAAAAAGGAAGTAGAGGGTAGTAAGCGGAAAAATAAAATTAAAGAACCGGTTGGGAAAGATAAAATTGAAACAAAGAAGAGGATTCAACCAAAAGAAAATGAACCAGAAGAAAGGAGAAAGATTCCCTTTATAAGGAAATCTCGTATATTGATCCCCGGCATCTTGTTGACTATAGTAATTTCCGTTGTATTAGTCTTTTCCCTGATTCGCTATTCCGGAACAAAATGGGCGAAAGAAAAAACACTGACAGAAATTGAACAATTGACAGACAAAGGAGAGTTTTCTGCAGCTTATGATTTAGTGCAAAAAGCAGAAAAGTACCTTGCAAAAGAACCAAAATTTCGTGAGCTGTCATTATTGGTTACGTCTCATTTAACCATTCTTACTGATCCCCCCGGTGCGGATGTGTATATCAGAGAGTATACCGATACAGAAGGGGAGTGGAAAAAACTGGGCCGGACTCCTGTTGATAGTATAAAAATACCTGGTTCATCCTGGCCACCATCATTTTATCAGGTTAAGACAGTGAGTCCGGGATACGAAGACGTGCTTGCAGTAACAGTTACCAGGGAAGATACTTTGTTCAGAAAATTATTCAGGAAAAACACAATACCAACGGATATGGTATATGTGGAAGGGTATCCGGGAGAGGTTACAGGAAAATCCAATGAAGAAAAGCAAGGTTTCTATATTGACCGGTATGAAGTAACCAACAGGCAGTATAAAGAATTTATAGATAAAGGCGGATACAGTAATCCGGATTATTGGAAGAATGAATTCAAAAAAGATGGAAAGATTATCAGCATGGATGAGGCGATGACTTTATTCGTTGATAACACTGGCAGGCCCGGGCCATCTACATGGGATGCCGGGCATCATCCCGAAGGACAGGAAAATTATCCGGTATCGGGTTTAAGCTGGTATGAAGCAGCTGCATATGCTGAATATGCAGATAAAAGTCTGCCTTCATCAATTCATTGGGAGAATGCAACAGGAGGATCCTATTTTCTCGACTATTTATTTTTTTCCAGAATAATATTTAAAAGCAACTTTGATAATAAAGGTCCCGAACCGGTGGGAAAGCGACAGGGAATAACCTGGTGCGGTGCCTTTGATATGGCGGGAAATGTCAGGGAGTGGTGCTGGAATGAAACACCTGCAGGCCATGCTATCAGGGGTGGTGCATGGGATGATCCGAGTTATTCATTCTTCGAATTGAATCAGGCACCTTCTTTTGACCGTTCACCCAGGAACGGATTTCGCTGTGTTAAATATATTGATAAAGAGAAAATTGCTGAAAGTGCATTTCAACCCATAGAATTCAGGAAAAAAAGAAACTTCTCCGAAGAAAAACCTGTCAGCGATGATATTTTCACTGTTTATAGGAATCAGTTCCTTTATGACAGTACTGACCTGAAAGCGGTTATTGAAGTAAGGGATACAAGCAATAACGACTGGATAATTGAGAAAATCACCTTTAATTCTGCTTATGGCATGGAAAGAGTGATCGCATACCTTTTTTTACCCAAAAATACAACTCCTCCTTTTCAGACCCTGATATACTGGCATGGAATGAATGCTGTTTTTGAAAAAGAACTCCTCAAGACCGGATGGAAGGCATATTTTGATTTTCTTCTGAAAAATGGCCGTGCAATAATGTTCCCGGTATATAAAGGAACCTTTGAAAGGTTTGATGAGGAAGAACTACCCGTCTTATCAGGACATCAGTACACAGAATGGGTGATCAAAATGGCAAAAGACTTCAGGCGCTCAGTTGATTATCTTGAGACACGCATGGATATTGACAACAGTAAACTTGGATACTACGGAGCCAGTTGGGGAGGAATGATGGGTGCTATAGTTCCGGCTGTTGAGGATCGCCTAAAAGTAAATATTTTAGTCATTCCGGGATTGCTGGGAAGAGCTCTGCCTGAGGCTGATGAATTAAACTACCTTCCAAGAGTAAAAATCCCAACGCTTATGCTGAATGGCATATATGATTACAGGTTTCCTTTGGAAAATAGTATAAAACCTTTCTATAACCTTTTGGGTACTCCGGAAAAGGACAAGAAACTCATTCTTTATGAAACAGATCATTATGTGCCAAGAAATGAGCTGATTAAAGAAGTACTGGCCTGGTGTGACGAGTATCTTGGCCCGGTCAGATATAGAAGCCAATGATTTTCTTGCTTCTGGTAATCGGACTTAAGTCCACCACCGATGCCCAAACCATTCTGGCAAGCCCGGACTAACGATCATCAGAAAAACGGATCTGTGGACCGCGAAAATGGCAATGTTGCCCGGGAAAGGGAATATGCTGACACGTAATATGGATATACTGAGGGAGTAAGTGGGATATGTTGACCGGTATTATGGCAATGTTTATCGCGCAAGAGCTCCAATGGGTGAAGAAATACGCCCGGATGACCAGGAAATGCGTCCGATATAGCGAGAAATACCGCCGATGTGTGAAGAAATGCGTTCAATTACCATGGTATAATACTACCCTGAATTAAGACCACTGGTTAAGGTTAAATTTGATAACTTTAAACCAGTGTATTATGAAAGCAAAAAGACAAAAACATTCAGGAGCCTTTAAGGCGAAAG
>Ga0334882_1002495_pt1 | contig 18626 bp, 21 predicted proteins | sample GraSluR1_MG_5_FD_207226 | JGI IMG/M metagenome (GOLD analysis project Ga0334882, IMG submission 207226) | Sludge microbial communities from methane-producing bioreactor in Wageningen University, Netherlands - Granular Sludge_15_04-R1 | ecosystem: Engineered > Bioreactor > Anaerobic >...
TATATGATTCAAGTTTGTTTATGATCGCAAGTACGGCGTCCTTTTGGAATGCGTATAACATATTCCAGATTTTACTTTCTTTAAATCCCGTCGCTTCATTGGGCAAAACGTCCTCGGAGATATCCTCCAAGAACTCATTGAAGATATTGTATATTGCCACAAAGTAAATAAACTCTGGTGCGTTTTCGTTATAGGCCGCAGTGATACCGTCGATGACCTGCTCAGTCACATCTTGCATCAGGCTCTTGTCGTTCCAAATCTGATTAAACATACGGATATACTCGCCGGAGAGCGGCGCAAACATCTTATTAACCGGATTAATAATATTGTTGCCACGCTCGCAACCGATGTCGGAAGTGGTGAACCCATGTAGTGGCATATAGGTCGTGCACTCATTTCCTTCAACATTCATAAAACCACTGATGTTCCCGCCTGTGAGGTTGGAACGGAACTTTACCTTCTTACGAATCCAGTCGGAACACTCGCGGGCAATTGCCTTTTGTGTCAATTCATTACGAAGCTTCACTTCAAACTCCGTGCCGTAGAGTGAACGCTCACGGTTGAGGCGTGGAATGTAGAATTCTCGTTTTTCCTTGGGCGCTTTCTCATGCAGGAAAGTCGGTGAGGTGAAAATAAAACGCAACTCATCGATGCCATCAAGTTGTTTCTTGAGGGCTTGGTACGCATATATTGAGAAACAAGCAGCCGCTATGGATAGCTTATCTCCCTTGTTTATCGAAACTGTCAAGTCGTCCTTAACCGTTTTATTCACATTATCAAGCATTTCTGGCATCTGCATATTATTGACTCCTTAGAATTTCATTAGTTTACTCATCGTATAAGTGTAGTCTTGTTGCCGATACTTTTCTCCAATCAGCCCTTCTATAAACTCACGGACTAGACGGTTGTAACACATCATCGAGTAAAGGTTGATCTGTTTAGCAACATCGACCGGAGTATTCGCTACTTCGTAGACCAGCTTCGGATTATCTAATGCAATGATTCGTTTGTAACACGCACTAGCAATTCTATAAATCATTCGCTCGGTAGGAAACCGAAAAAGGTTTTCACGCTTTATGCATTCAGTAATTTCATCAACCTTTTTTTCCTCAAGATACAACCTTGATACAATTCTCATTTCGTAATACTAAAATTGCTCTGCTGTTAGGGTGCCATTGTAAGGCTTTTCTTGCTTATTATATCACCGCTTATGATGTTTGTTGATGGTTGAACTTTATTCTTAAGGAAGCTAATCAGGGCAAAAAAAATCCATTGCAATAATCTCGTAAATTGGAGAACCGCAATGGAGAGTTATTGTTTTGCGATACGACAAATTTAGGAAGTTTTGAATGGTCAGAAAACCTACTTCCACTCCATATGGTTCGTATTCATGAAAACTCAAATTCATTAGTTTTTGTTTAAATACACTATTCCTCCAGTCTACCGCAATTTCCTTTCTATTTCATACAATTAGAGAAATTTCTGCCGAATTAAAAAGTGTCTCGGGAGCAATTTCGAATCTCTTGGCTGATACAATAAACAAAGCGGCAATGAAGCCAAGAATAGAGAGCAACTTTTTTGACTTTTCTAGTATCCTCTGATATAATAATCATGAGCATCAGTGGGCATCCTAACCGGGCAAAATTCTTCGCTTTGAGCTTTACCCTTGCGGTACTGACGGGATAGCGCTGGTGTTCTAAGAAGTCAACTTCTCGTATGGCACTTTGCGAATTGGACGCATTGCCCCCAGCGAGAATGTGTTGACTTTTTTTCTGCCAAAAAAAGAGAGCAACTCGGAGTCACTCCCGAGTTGCTTCTTTTATGCTGTTTTCCAGCATGATGGTGAAGGCAAAGCCTCCTTTGAAATAGAAGAAGTTCGTATAATACTGTGATGGTGGAGGCGACGAGAATCGAACTCGTGTCCGAAAATGAATCCAAGAGGCTTTCTTCGAGCGTAGTAACCAATTTGAGTTATCGCCTCAAGCTGCTTCCGGTTACCGAATCAGCCCTACACTATTCCGTGAATTTCCCCGTTGGAGACACAGACCTCTCTCCATGGGTAGCCAACTATTTGACGCTCTTCCAGCCCCGTCGGCGGCAGGCTGGTCGAACGGCTACTTATTTACTAAGCAGCGATTAATTGATTATTGTTGACAGTTATCTGTCTGTCCAAGTTTTATTGTGGCCCTGGTCCACAGCTCGCTTACCAATCCAATCCTATCCCCGTCGAAACCATTGCGCCCCCATATTGGCTCCTTGTTCGGGAGTATCTTGAAGTATATCATTTCAGGGCTTTTTGGTCAAGAAAAAGGTTAGTTTTGATTTATGGCGAAAGGATAAATAAACATTAAGTGCATCTTACGCCGTATAAAATACCACTTGGGGCCAGACCACTTGCCTTTTTATGGAAATTGTTTTACACTCGTTTTAGGAGGGATGACCGTGAAGATTACCCACGTCCAAGCACCGGGTATAGAGAAAGAGATCATCCTTCGTTATGACGTTGAAGATGAGGAGATCAAAGAGATCTTGCAGTGGTTGCAAACCCGTGAGAAGAAGATTCCGGTCAAAATCGAAGACCAGTTCCGCCTACTCTCTCCTAATCAGATTCTTTATTTTGAATCGGTGGACAATAAAGTGTTTGCTTATACAACCGAGCGAGTCTTGCCGGTATCGGCAACTTTGACTGATCTTGCAGCTGAATATGCGACTTTGGGGTTTATTCATTGTTCTAAAAGTATGGTAGTGAATCTGCATAGTATTGAAGCGTTACGCAGTGACTTTGGTGGACGCATTATTGCTACTCTGAGAAATGAAGAGAAGATTATCATCTCTCGTCACTATGCCAAGCTCCTTAGGGAGCGTCTATTGAAATAAGGAGGGATGTCGGTTGAAAAAGTTCAAGCATTTATTTCTTTGGGCGATGAATGCGAAGTTGTTCATGGGATTATACTTCACGGCTTTGGTGATTTTGACCGGTTTTGTGACCTTGTTCACAGGAACCTATCAGCTGGAAATTATCCATCTATTTCAAATTCTTCTCTTGAGTGTAATCATCTCTTTGGTTCAAGTCGGACTGTTGGATGATCATGTTGATTTCAACAAAAACTTGATTAATCTGCGTAGCATTGCCTGGCTGGCTTTTTCCACTTTGATGACCTACCTCACGTCCAAAGCCTTTGCTTGGTTTCCCCAAACCGCCCATTGGGGTCAATGGGGGCCACTGCTTTTGAGTCTGTTCATGTTAATTGGCTTAACCTTTATGCTCTTGGGGCTTCGCTGGGAACAAGAAGCCGATACCCTTCGTTTAAATCGCAATCTTGACCATTTCAAAACAAAAGGAGGATCTTAATTCATGAATCCTATTATTGAAACCAACAAACTGACCAAGTATTATGGCAAATCCAGAGGTATTATTGATCTTAGTCTTACCGTAGAAGAAGGTGAAATCTTTGGCTTTATTGGTCCCAATGGCGCCGGTAAATCGACCACCATTCGCACTTTGTTAGGCTTGATTCACAAGACCAGCGGAGAAGCAAAGATTTTTGGGCTGGATTGTGCCACACAAGGTAAAAAGATCTTAGAAGAAGTGGGTTACCTGCCAAGTGAAGTTTTTTATTATGAGAACATGAAGGCGATCGATCTTTTAAAGTATTCGGCTAGTTTTTATGCAAAAGATTGTGAAGGCAGAATAAAGACTTTGGCGGAAGCTTTGGAGTTGGATTTGACGCGGAAAATTGAAGATATGAGCACCGGTAATAAGAAGAAAGTCGGTATCATCCAAGGTTTGTTGCATAGTCCTAAGCTGATTATTTTAGATGAACCCACCAGCGGCTTAGACCCTTTGATGCAACGTCGTTTCTTTGATCTGATCAAAGAGGAAAATGCCAAAGGCGCAACTGTGCTGTTCTCTTCTCATATTTTAAGCGAAGTCCAACGCATCTGCGACCGGGTAGCAATCATCAAAGAAGGGCGTATCATTCAAACACAGCGTATCAGTGATTTACAAAAGAACAATTATAAGAAGGTCTCTTTTGAAGTGGGAACAGGTCGTATGCCTTTAGAACCCGCTTTAGAAGGTGTTACCAATTTCGAAGCCCACGAGCAAAAAGCCAGCTTTTTGTTCAACGGCAATGTCCATCTGCTTCTGCAAGATCTGCTCCAACAAACCTTGACCAATATCGATATCACCGACCCCAGTCTTGAAGAAATCTTCATGCATTATTATGCCGACTCCTCTTCTTTGGAAGGAGGATTCTAATGAACGTTTATAAATTTGAGCTTAAGCGCCTCTGGGGCAGCGTGCTGACTTGGAGCGTGACCATTGCACTTATGATGCTCTTCTTAATGAAGGGGTTTTACCCGGCTATGATGGGAAGCCGAGAATCGGTCGAGAAAATCTTTGCCAATTTCCCTCCTGAAATGCTAGTCGCCTTTGGCATGGATGTAAATCGTATGTTCAGTTATGAAGGCTTCTTGAGTTTTTCCAACATCTATATTGGTTTACTTTCGGCTATGATGGCAGTCTCCATTGCCCTGCAGGTGTTCGCCCGAGAGAAACGCGATAAATGCACCGATTTTTTATTGACTCGTCCCATTTCCCGTTCCGAGGTCTTTTGGGCGAAATTCTTTGCCGGACTCACGAGTTTAAGCATCTTTGGGATTCTATATGGAGTGGTAATTCTATTTGATTTCAACGCCCAAAACCTGATCCCGCTTTATGAAAACAGTTTGGTCTACTATATTCTCTCCCCCTTCCTAACCATGTTGCTCTTCTTCATCTTAGCGACGCTCTATGCCGTCTACTCAAAACGGGTACGAACCATCGCCGGTGCGGCAACGGCTTTCGCTTTTGGCGCATTCATCCTTTCTGCAATTGTGGACTTGCTGGAAAAAGACTTCTTGCGTTTTTTCGCCCCCTTAGATTATTTCAATACCGGATACGTATTAGAACATGGCAGCTTTGATTTTCCCCTAGTGATCACCGCATTGGTTTTGTTCGTGCTTGGCACTGCTGTTGTGTTTTGGCGCTACAATACCCATGATGTTCAGGCAGCTTAGGAGGTGTGAAACATGAAACCGATGATCCAACATGAATTGAAAGCCAATTGGAAACCTTTCTTCTTCTGGTCCTTAGGCTTAACCGTTTTAGTCGTTGCTGGTTTTGCTAAATTCCTTGGCTTCGATGCTTCCAGTGGCGCCGATGTCAATGCATTAATGGCGCAATTTCCAAAAGTGTTTTTGGCGATGTTTGGTATGGCCGGACTCGACATTCAAAGCTTAGGCGGATATTATGCTGTTCTACAAAACTTTGTGCTCATCTGTACTTGCATCTTTGCTCTGCAATTAGGGGCGAATGCGGTTTCGAGAGAATCGATTGACAAAACCTATGAGTTCATCTTTACAAAACCTCGCACTCGCAATCGTATTCTCATGGCAAAATTGATAGCCGCTGCAATCTACCTGACTGCATTCAGCCTCTTAAATTTCGCCTTCTCTCATATCGCATTGCCCATTTATCAATTGGAAAATACAATTTCAACACCTATCTTTTTGTTTTCTATTGCCAATTATGTAGTGGGTCTTTTCTTCTTATCTTTGTCCACCCTCCTCGCAACCCTGTTTGTTCGTGCTGAAACCGGAATGAAAGCCGGTACCTACGCGTTTATGGCTTTTTACGGTTTATCGGTTGTTTACGATATGCTGGACAATCCCGAACGGATACAAATCTTGACTCCGATGCGTTATTTCACTGCCGTTGAACTCCTCAAAAACCGATTTTCTTTCAGTTTTTTGGTGATTGCCTTGGCAGCAAGCCTACTAGCCCTGCAATTTGCCTTTTCAGAATTCCGCAAAAGAGACTTAACCGCTGTGTAAAGTCTTACATGACGATTTAAATCTGCCCATTCTCGAAAGCATCGCCTTTCTGGAGTAGGCAGATTTATTATATTCCCATGTTACTTTTACAGCGAATATAATGGCACATAACGCTATATAACGGGTACTATTACCACATTTTAAGAATTTTAATGCTACAACCAAAAATTTCCATTGCCAAAACAACCATATTTTATGCCATAAATCACTCTAATTTTTTAAGCCGTTATATGCTAATTATTATCATTAACAGCGAATCGTAATTTTTTTCTGTAATTAATGCAAAATATCTTGTATTCGAGTGGGAAATTGTATATAATGGGATTATTTGGTGGAATAGGAGATGATGCATCTGATTCTAACCATATTGATAGCAGTCCTACTCGCCAAATGGAGAAAGTATGATCTTAAACCGCTCTTTAAGTCTTGGACAATTTATCCTGTACTTTTGGTTCAAGGTGTGATCTTGATTTTTCAAGCTAGCATTTTTGTGGGTTCTCATGTTTTCATCCCCTTTGCACCTTACGTGACCAGAATGGTGATCTTATCGTTTCTCCCCTCGATCTTGGCTTATCAGCTGTATCTCCCAGCGGTTTTAGGCTCCTTTGCTGTCTTGGGAGGCACTTTGCTTAATAAATTCGTCATAGCACAGAATAACGGGCGCATGCCGGTCTTCCCCACGTTATCGTATTGGACCGGATATGCTACTCCAACCTCCTTTACCTATGACGACGGGATTCATGTTTTAGGAAGTGCCGTAACCCAGTGGAAATGGCTAACCGATTATATTGACGTGGGCTACAGTGTGCTTAGCCCGGGAGATGTATTGATTCACGCGTTCAGTGTAATTCTGCTTTATGCAACCATTAAGGCAGCCAATCATAAATTTAACGAAACCAATAAAGGATGATGTGACCATGGAGGGTATATCCATTAGTTTAACCCAATTGCTTATGAAAGGCGTACCGGAAGGATTATTGATGACTCTGGCTTTTCATTTGTTTACGAATACGAAGATTGAGAAAAAAAGATTCGCTTTTTTAGCAGCGGCTAACATACTAATTCCTTTCCTCATCCGATTCTTACCAATTTCATTGGGAGTAAACACGATTCTCTCCTTGTTGACATTAATAGTTTTATTCAATATTGCATATCAGGCACAACTGACAACAGTGGTACGATCGATTATAACTGCAGTAGTTGTAATGACTATGATTATTATAGCCGAAACCCTGAACTATCTGTTATTGTTTTTATTGCTCGGTGCAGAACGAACCGATGAAATCTTAAACTTCAGCTCTGAGTTAGCAAAAAACACAGCAACGATTCCCTCTACCCTTTTCTTGGCCGCGCTGGTTTTCACATCTTATTGGTTAATGAAGAAATTTGAGAGTAGGAAGGCTTCACATGCAACGACTCAGCAAAAAAATAGCCGCTGATATTTCTCAAAGTTTAGGCAAAACCCAAAGCGAAGAAGAAGTCATTGCATATGGACTACTGGGGTTTTTTCAGCTGATTTCGAACATTGGACTGACCTTGTTTTTCGGTTGGTTGTTCGGAGTCCCTTATTTAGCATTATTACTCAGTGTTTCGGTCAGCATGTTACGCCGCTTTTCAGGTGGAGCCCATGCAGAGACCCTAAACCTTTGCACGCTTGTAGGCCTTTTCTACAGCGTCTTTTTCGCTAAACTATCAGTATATTTAGCTTATTCCACAATCAATATCGTGATTTTATATGGCTTTAGTGCCTTAATCCTGCTTTCCTCTTGGTATGTTGTTTGGGCTCGTGCCCCTGTCGATTCGCCTCAGAAGCCCATTCGAAGCATTGAAAAAAAGCAAAGGATGCGAAAAGGGAGTTTTCAAGTTTTAATATTCCTTACCTTAAGTGTTCTTGGATTGTTTATTATAGGTTGTAGCTATAAGGCAGTAATGCCCTATGGCTTAAGCATTGTCTTTGGAGTAGTATGGCAAGCATTCAGTTTGACAGAACCAGGGGCAAAGTTCTTAAGCAACCTTGATAAAAAATTAAGCGTTCAAAGGAGGTGAAACAAGAATGAAAAAATTCTACGGTGTCGTTGCTGCTATTTCTACACTCATGGCTGCAATGCTAGCAACCTCTGCGTGCTGGTGGTTCTATTATCAGCCGGAGGAGCCGGCCGCTCTGAAAGACGAGTAAGAAAAATCGCATAGAAGGCAAATAACCTTCTATGCGAATTTTCTTGAAAAGGTGGGAGGTGCCCCATGTATAATCTCGATAAAGACAAAAGAACATTAATTGATCAGATCTTACAAATTGTTAAGATCGCTTCTTTAGCGTTTCCTGCGATCGCTTTTTTTCAATATTATGCTAAAAATCAAGAATCCTCGTTGTTCTTAACGCACAGCTTTTTATTAGCAACTGCTCTTTTGCTGATGTTATCGATTTATTCTATCCTTTTATGGGTCCAACAACGAATGGACGATAACTCTGCATTTAAGCCTTGGATCAATCCTACGGTATCCTTAATGATTGCCTTTGCTTCGGTAATGTTGACCGGTGCGCATCTCAGCAGTTACAAATATCTCTTCCTGTTAGCGATAGTAACCAGCAGTGTGGAAAACAAGCCAAAGGTAAGTTTAACGGTTTCCGGAATTTCTGCAATCATCATTCTGGGCATCGATCTCTTCTACGCACCTCCCGGCTTAGTAAATCCTTATTTTGAAAGTGACTTAGTTCTGGTCAGTGTTTTTTTGATTATTGCTTGGACCATAGGTTATTATGTGAACCTTGAACGACAGCATATTATAGGGTTAAAGGAAATGATCAAGACGGACAGTCTGACCGGTTTATATAATCATCGCCATTTTTACGACTGCTTAGCAGAACAAGTAGAAATCAGTGACCAAACCCAGACCGAGCTCTCGCTTATGTATTTAGATATTGACGATTTTAAGTATTATAACGAACTTTACGGGCATATAACCGGAGATGAAGTCTTGCGTGTCATTGCCGATATGCTCCGAAAAGATATGCCCGATAATGCGATAATATCCCGCTTTGGAGGCGAAGAGTTTACGGTTCTCTTGCCGAATACCCGGGTTGAAGAAGCCATGCGGTATGCCGAAGATATCAGACAAAAAGTACATACCTATCCTTTTGAAGGCCGCGAGAACATGCCGGGAGAAGCGTTGACAATCTCGGTTGGTATTACTTCGTATCCGGAAAAAGCCAAGAGCGAAACCGATTTATTAAAATATGCCGATGACGCTTGTTATCGAGCCAAATTTATGCGTAAAAACCGGGTGGAAGCCTACTTCTCCATTTTAGAAGAGTTGCAAAAAGGTGCCGATGATGCAACCAAGGAAATGTTGACTTCAATCAAGACCCTCATTGCAGTCATCAACGCCAAAGATCGCTATACCTTCCGTCATGTTGAACGCGTAGTCTACTTTTGCACTCTCCTTGCTGAAAAGCAAAACTTCAGCGAAAAAGATACCCGTGATCTTATTTATGCAGCATACTTGCATGATGTAGGGAAGATTAATGTTCCAGAAGAAATCCTAATGAAACCCGACCGCCTTACTCCCGAAGAATGGGAAATCATGAAAAGTCACCCCCACAATGCTGCCGAAATCGTTCGAAATTTAGATTCACTTCATGAAATTTTGCCCATTATCTTACAGCATCATGAGCGTTATGACGGTAGTGGTTATCCCAATCAAATCAAAGGGGATGAAATCACGTTCCTTGCCCGAGTGCTTTCCGTCATCGATAGCTTCGATGCCATGACTTCGGTGAGACCGTATCAAACAAGAAAATCGCTTACCGGTGCAATAGATGAATTACGGCGATGCAGTGGAAATCAATTCGATCCGCGGGCTGTAGAAATGTTCTTAGAAACCATTGGCAATATGGTGATATAATAATAGTAATAATAGGGGACGGTTCTCCCCCCTTTTCGGGGGGAGAACCGTCCCCTATTAAAGTCTATCTATTTTCTTAACGCTTTAAACTACCGAATAACCCGCGTAGCAGTGCTTTGCTGGCTTCTCGACCCACTGTGGTCAAGGCCGTATCGGTCATTTTCTCAAACGCAGATTTTCGGGTTCGTGAACTGGTTTTTCGGCTTGCTTTTTCCCGCTCCTTGGCGAGGCGGGCTTTTTCTTTTTCCAACTCTGCTTTTTCCTTTTCATATTGATCCCGTTGCGCTTGCAGTTCTAAATCGCGCTCCTGCTTTTCTCGCAAACGTTCCAACATCTCATGAGCCGAATCGCGATCAATGGTTTGACCATATTTATGCTTTAAATCACTCTTGGAGATTTCTTGCATACGAACGTCGTCGCCAATGGTTCCCATGAGGCTTTGGGGTGGTAAGATAAAGGCTTGTTCCACCATGGAAGGTCTTCCCTTTTCGTCTAGGAAAGAAACCAGTGCTTCCCCGGTCCCTAATTGCGTAATCACTTCTGCTGTATCAAGAGCTGGATTTTGACGGAAGGTTTGAGCTGCGGTCTTAACAACTTTTTGCTCAGCTGGGGTATAGGCACGCAGAGCATGCTGTATACGGTTCCCCAGTTGGGCTAGAACCGAATCCGGTACATCCATAGGGTTCTGGGTCACAAAGTAGACCCCAACCCCTTTAGAACGAATGAGACGCACGACTTGTTCAATTTTTTGCAACAATACTTTGGGAGCTTCGTCAAAAAGCAGATGGGCTTCGTCAAAGAAAAAGACCATTTTCGGTTTTTCTACGTCGCCTTCTTCCGGCAAAATCTCGAACAACTCTGAAAGCATCCACAACAAGAATGTAGAATACAAGGCCGGCGTTTGGAACAAGCGCACGCAATGCAAAACATTGATTACACCCCGACCACTGCTGTCGGTGCGCATCCAATCCATAACATCCAAAGCCGGTTCGCCAAAGAACAAGTGTCCTCCCTGATCTTCTATGGTCAATAGAGATCGTAGAATAGCGCCGACACTGGCTGCAGAAATATTGCCATAGACGGTTCTAAACTCGGTGGCATTGTCAGAGACATATTGCAGCATGGCTCGCAGGTCTTTGATATCGATCAAGAGCATTTGCTTTTCATCGGCTACCCGGAAGACAATATTTAAAATCCCGGTCTGTGTTTCGTTCAAACCAAGCAGGCGGGAAAGCAGCAAGGGTCCCATTTCGGAAATTGTGGTTCGCACAGGATGCCCGAATTCACCAAAGATATCCCAAAAGCGTGTGGGATACGAGGTGTATTGGAAGCCCTCAAGACCAAAGCGTTGAATTCGTTTACGCATACCTTCGGTATCGAGCCCCGGTCTGCACATGCCGGCTAAGTCTCCCTTAATATCTGCTAAAAAAACCGGCACTCCCAAATCACTAAAGGATTCCGCCATCACTTTTAAAGTAATCGTTTTTCCTGTTCCGGTGGCACCCGATACCAAGCCATGCCGATTTGCCATATTGGGCAACAAGAAAATCCTATTATCGTTTTTACCAATCCATAATTTTTGCTCGAATAACATCCTCTTCCTCCTCGTCTGCCATGAGTGGCCATCCCTTTTCTTAGCTGAATTCTCTCTTGATACGAAGAATTCCTATCTACCTTGCTTTATTTCTTGTTTTGGACTACAATCTAAAGAGGAAATAATGAAGGATGTGACTTCGATGCGAATCAAACGTCTTTGGCCTTGGCTTTTGCTGGTTGTTACTCTGCTTTTAAGTGGCTGCGCAGAGGTAGTTCAAGAAAACCCTCAAGATCAAACGCACCTACCGGAAGCACCCACCAAAATCGTTGTTACCGAGGAGGGTCATTACAATAGCAAAGACGAAGTAGCGCTGTATATTTTCACATATCAAAAGCTTCCCAGTAATTACTTAACTAAATCAGAAGCCGAAGACTTGGGCTGGATTAGCAGTAAAGGGAATTTAGATGAAGTCGCGCCCGGAATGAGCATTGGCGGAAATCGCTTTGGTAATTACGAAGGACTTTTACCCGATGCCAAAAACAGAACCTGGACCGAATGTGACATCAACTACGAAGGCGGCTTCCGCGGCGCTGAACGCATCGTCTTCTCAAACGATGGCTTAATCTACTACACTGCAGATCACTATGAGACTTTTGAGAAAATCGAGGTGGAAGGACCATGAAAACCATCTGTTTAGCATTAAATAAGTTTTCTACGCCCAAGGATGTGCATCCCTATCTCAAAGAAAAGCTGACCTTCCCTTCCTACTTTGGCAATAATCTCGATGCTCTTTACGATGTCCTGAGCACCTACCATGAATCAATCACGATCTGCATCCATTGTGGCCATGCAGCAGTCGCTCAAAATCCTCAATGGCAATCGTTTCTTCGCCTCTTACACGATGTTTCCAAAGAAAATCCTCGCATCCAGATTATCGACTAATAAATATAGGCTGCCTTCTTTCGAAGGCAGCCTATATTTTATTTAAAAAATTGCAAGAGGAGTAATGGAACAAACGGAGCTAAGACGTAATTGGCGACCTTTAATTTTGTAATATTGAGCACATTCAAGGCGATCCCAATAATCAGCAAAGACCCGACAACGGTCATCTGGTTAATCATTATGGGTGTCAAGAGCCCCGAAACAGCCTGGGCTGCTAACGTAAGACCCCCTTGATACACGAGCAGAGAAAGTGCAGCAAACCCAACACCAATACCCAAGCTGGCAGTCAAAAGCAGAGCCGTTACGCCATCGAGCACCGACTTGGCATAGAGCGTATCATGAGTCCCGGTCAAACCACTCTCCATGGAACCGACAATCGACATTGCTCCTACACACATGAGCAGCGTGGCATAGACAAAACCTTCAGCAAAGGTGTTGTTTTCACCTGCGACATGGAAGCGTTTTTGCAAAGATTCTCCAAAACGAGTCAGTTTTTCATCAAAGTCCAATGCACTTCCAATAACCGCTCCCAAAACCATGGACAAAATCGTAACCAAGCCATTGGTGCCTTCTGTTCCTAGCGCACCTTTTGCTCCAACATATAAGACAAATAAACCAATGCCGCTCATAATGGAAGAGGTAATCTTTTCCGGAATCCCTTTTTTAAAAAGCAATCCGACTCCACTACCCAAAACAACCGCTATTGCATTGACCAAAACTCCGGTTAATATCATAGGGAACCCTCACTTAAGAAAAATCAAATCAGTTCAATGTCCTCTAATTCAGGGACAGTCTCTTCCACATACTTTAACACTGCCACATGGGGTGGGGTTTCCAATGTGACTTCTATTTGGCTTCCTTCGTAGAACTTCACTTCACCGGTGGAGCACGCTAAAAACGGCTCCAGCGTATCTAATACCGGAAAGCCAAACTCCTCACTGCGATAATGCATTGGAATCACAACGCGTGCCCCTACTTGCTTTGCCAATTCACAAGCTTGCTGTGCATTAATCGTATAATGCCCGCCAACCGGAACCATAATCACATCAACTTGACCTAGTGCTTCTCGCTGTTCCGGGGTTAAAGGGGCACCTAAGTCACCAAAATGAGCTAAGCTTAGATCATCGTAAGTAAAAAGATGGATAAGGTTCTTCCCTCTTTTTGCTCCGCCTTCATCGTCATGCGCGGCTTCAATGATTTCTAAGTGGAACGGTTCACTGATTTCGGTAGGAATACAGCTGACTGCTTCAGTCCAGCCATGATCATTGTGGTTGTGGCTGCAATAAACATCGTTAGCGGTTTGCATTGCTAATTTGATTCCGGGCACAGAACCATCTTTATAAGGGTCCAGGATGACTCTAAAATCGCCAAATCGAACTCGAAAGCAGGAGTGTCCTAACCAAGTAATCGTAATCGGTTTACTCAAAACAATCGCCTCCTATTATTTTCTATAGTAACCGTTTAATTCGAGATGCAACCTCAAATCCCCTCCCACAATAAGGAAATCTATTTCCATTGACTTTTCGTGTCGTAAATAGTAGAATATAAATGGCTTAACCGGAAAAATTACACAAGGTGGTTTTTTATTGTGGCAACCAAAATCCTCATAGCCGATCCTTCCAGTGTCGATCGATTGATTATTGAGAATATGCTCAAAGAATATGAAGCGTATCATGCAAGAGATGGCGAAGAGGCATTACGAATACTTCAAGAGAATAATGACATTCGATTTGTCTTACTGGATCTCCAAATCCCAAAAATTTCAGCGTATGACGTACTGAAAAGGATTAGCAAGGAGTGTTCTTCTCAGAAGATTCGCACGATACTAATGAGCAATGTCGATGATATTGAAAACGAAATTGAGGGCTTACGGCTCGGGGCAGTGGATTTTATTCGAAAACCTGCAAATTTTGAGACGATTCGTTATCGGATTTCTTTACATGAACGAATGCTGCATATGCAAGAATCTTTAGAAGACAATAAAAAGCACTTGGAAGACGAAGTCTACGAAAAAACCAAGCAACTTACTCTGACCAATCGCAGGTTATCCGAATCCCTAAAATTGATACAAGCGATTTTTCGGCAAGTACCCGTTGGAATACTTATTGGAAACATCCATGATTATCACGGCAGCACAAAAAGCAATTCTCCTGTTATCAATCCAAAATTTGAAGAAATTACTGGGCGGAGCCAAGCCGAGCTACGCCATATTGGCTGGAAAAACATAACACATCCGGAAGATATTGCAAAAGATTTAGAAATGCAAGCCAAGGTGCTTCGTGGCGAGATCGATTCGTATCGTTTGAAAAAACGGTACCTTCGCCCCGATGGCAGCATCCGCTGGGTGGACCTGATCGCCTTCCCCTTTGAAGCCGAGGACTCAAACTTTAATCATTTGATTATTGTAGAGGATATCACCAAAGAAATGACGGTTGCACACTAAAAACAAAAACCATCGAATGACTTGATGTCATTGGATGGTTTATTTTTTATGGCGGAGAAGGCGGGATTCGAACCCGCGATAGCGTTTTACCACTATAACCGCTTAGCAGGCGGCCCCCTTCGGCCAACTCGGGCACCTCTCCATTTGGGCTGACGAAAGTATAACACAGACCCACCTTTTTTGCAAGGGTGGAACTTGCTGTTTTTGTTATGATTCTCTCGAATTTACTCTTCTAATTTGGCAATATCTTTTTTGCTACCCACCACAACCAAAACATCTCCGCTCCAAATACGATCTTCTGCAGAGGGAGTCACATTGATCTTTTTCTCGTGGTTAATGGCGATGATATTGAGATTATACTTATTGCGCATATCTAAATCACGAAGCCGTTTGCCATAGAATTGTTCCGGTGCTACCACTTCAGCAATGGAGTACTCCGGTGACATATCGATATAATCCAACAAACTGGAAGATGCAATGCTATGCGCGATACGGACTCCCATATCGCGTTCTGGTAGGACAACCTTTTCCACACCCAACTTTTCCAAAATTTTGGCATGATTGGTTGAGTTTGCTTTGACAACCAAATAGCGGCAGCCCATTTCTTTTAACGACAAAGCACAGATGATACTCGATTGCAAATCTCGTAAAGTTACAAAAACAACATCATAATTTGCTAAGCCCATGCGCTGCAATGCCGATGCATCTTCAGCATCAAGTTGAACTACATGGGTTAAGCGGGTGGACAAGGACTGCACAATGTCGGCATCGTTGTCAATTCCCAAAACTTCATAGCCCATACCCAAAAGTGTTTCCGCAACAGCTGTACCAAATTGACCTAATCCTATGACAACATATTGCCTGCTATCTGCCATTTCTTTCTCTCCTATCCAATCAATACATGTTCTTCCGGCCATTGCACATTATGGGCATCGTATCTTCGCCACAACGATAAGGCTAAGGATAATCCACCAACACGGCCGATAAACATCGTAAATATCAAAACAATCTTACTGAACGACGTCAATGATGAGGTGATTCCTGTAGACAGCCCAACGGTTCCAAATGCCGAAACAACCTCAAACGCCACCTGTTGGAACCCAAAAGGTTCTGCCATGAGAACGAGCGTTGTTGATACCATGACGATAATCATACCAATTAGTACAACCATGATGGCTTTGTCTAGGGATTCCCGTGAAATTCGGCGATTAAAAATCGTAGGTTCACTTCCGGTTCGAACCATGAACCACAACATGAGGATCACAGTCGCCATGGTCGTAGTCTTAACTCCACCCCCGGTAGAACTCGGAGAAGCCCCGGTGAACATGAGTATTACGGTCAATAACGCTGTTTCCGGTTCTACTTTTCCGTAATCGATGGTAGAAAACCCAGCGGTTCTTGGCGTGACTCCCTGGAAAACCGTAGCCAGAATTTTACCGCCCCAGTCTAAAGAACCTAGGGTATCGGGATTATTGAACTCCATAACAGCAAAGCCGAGCATTCCAATGACTAATAAAATCCCGGTTGCCGATAAAACTACTTTACTGTGTAAGGTAAGCTTTTTCCAGCTTCTCTTGGTGTTAAGATCCTTGATTACCGTGAAGCCTAAGCCACCCAAGACAATCAAACCGGCAATCGTGAGCGAAACAATGGGATCGTTAGCAAAATCTATAAGGCTTCGGAAACGCCCATCTCCCAACAAATCGAACCCTGCATTACAGAATGCAGAAATACTGTGAAAAACACTATACCAAATGCCTTTACCCACCCCATACAGAGGGATAAAACGGAAAGATAAGAAAATCGCACCAATAAGCTCAATTAAACCGGTTAAGCCAGCGATGCTTAAAACTAATTTGATGGCTCCGCTTAATTGATTCTGATTAAATTGTTCAGCAATCAGAAGCCGGTCTCGCAAAGAAATTCTTCGCCCTAATATCACGAACATCATCGTAGTAAAGGTCATTAAGCCCAACCCACCGATTTGAATTAAAACAAGAATGACGGCTTGGCCAAACATGGAAAAATAAGTTCCGGTCTCTAACGTCACCAAGCCGGTCACACAAACAGCCGAGGTGGCCGTAAATACGACATCTACAAGAGGTGTGAAGATTCTTTGCTGATTTGAAATTGGCAAGGTCAACAATAAAACCCCAATGCTGATCACCAAAACGAAGCTCAAAACCACGAATTGTGTCGGGCTGAGTTTCTGGTAAAACCTGCGCATGTTCTTCGCTCCTTCTATGATGTTGAACATCACTTTCATACCGAAACAGTATACCATGGTACAGAAGAATCAACAAGTGTTATGGTCGATTTTAACACCATCTTAACATTGCTTTTCGTTACATAAAAGTGTTTTTGGAGGCAGGAACTTTTTCCCATGTTGTTTTCTGCTTTTTTCTGACACTTTACCCTTGTTTTTTAGTGTCTTTCGCTATATAATGAAGATGCATTTAATGCAACATTACAAAGGAGGGAAACCCCATGGCTAAAGGCAAATTTATCATCAAAACCACCCCCAGCGGAGCATTTCGCTTCAATCTTGTTGCTTCCAATGGTCAAGTCATCGCAACCAGTGAAAATTACAAGACTAAAGTGAGTTGTGTCAACGGAATTGAGAGTGTTAAGAAAAACGCTGCTTTAGCAAAGACCGAAGATCAAACCGTGGATCCCGTGGAAACAAAAACCCACCCGAAATTTGAAATGTATAAAGACAAATCCGGTGAATTCCGTTTCCGCCTCAAAGCTCGCAACGGTGAAATCATCGCTACCAGTGAGGGTTACAAAGCCAAAGTCAGCTGCATTAATGGCATCGAATCCGTTTTCAACCACGCTCCTGAAGCAGAAGTTGTTGATACCAGCGTCGAATAAAAAATACTTCTAATTATTATGTAGGTTTGGATGGCACCCCTTGACATTGGCAGGCGGAATATGATATTGTAAATTCCGTTGATGCGCCCGTAGCTCAGCTGGATAGAGTGACAGACTTCGAATCTGGAGGTCGCAGGTTCGACTCCTGCCGGGCGCGCCATTTTTATGCCCCCGTAGCTCAGTGGATAGAGCGAGGGCTTCCTAAGCCCTGCGTCGGAGGTTCGATTCCTTTCGGGGGCGCCATCCTCCAACTCGATTTCTATGAGCTGCAAAGGTGGGGATGTTTTTGGAAGACGAACTGTATATGAGGTTAGCTTTGCAACAAGCAGCCACCGCTGCTCGTATGGGTGAAGTACCCATTGGAGCAGTGATTGTTCAGGGAAATCGCATCGTTGGTCGTGGATTTAACCGACGTGAAACCTGGCGCGATCCCACAGCTCATGCGGAGATGATTGCAATCCGTGATGCCGCCGAGACTCTAGGGGGGTGGCGCTTACCGAATTGTACCCTCTATGTCACATTGGAACCTTGTGCCATGTGTGCAGGGGCGATTGTCCAAGCCCGTATCGATCGTGTTGTTTTTGGAGTATACGATCCCAAAACCGGATGTGCAGGCAGTCTTTATAATCTTTTACAAGACCCCAGAATGAACCATCAAGTGGAAATCACAACCGGCGTCTTGGCCGAAGAATGTTCTTCTTTGATATCCTGTTTTTTTCAAGAGCTACGTGAAAAGCGGAGAGATGGCAGAGTGGCCGATTGCGCTCGCCTCGAAAGCGAGTAGGCGTTTGTAGCGCCTCGTGAGTTCAAATCTCACTCTCTCCGCCAAATACTCTTCAGGATACTACTTGATTTTAACCCCTGCTTTTGTTATAATGCTTTTGTTCTTCCCTGTGGAAGTTTATATGGAGAGATGGCTGAGTCTGGTCGAAGGCGCACGACTGGAAATCGTGTAACGGGTTAAACCGTTCAAGGGTTCGAATCCCTTTCTCTCCGCCACCAAAAACTCACCGATTGATAACCATCAGTCGGTGTTTTTTACATTGAAGG
>Ga0334882_1002497_pt1 | contig 18618 bp, 13 predicted proteins | sample GraSluR1_MG_5_FD_207226 | JGI IMG/M metagenome (GOLD analysis project Ga0334882, IMG submission 207226) | Sludge microbial communities from methane-producing bioreactor in Wageningen University, Netherlands - Granular Sludge_15_04-R1 | ecosystem: Engineered > Bioreactor > Anaerobic >...
TCTATAACTTTCTTGATATGCGAGACGTAGAACCGGCTCTTCTCCTCATCCGGATCGAGCGGATTGGGATAATAACCCAGTCCTGAGATCTCGATTCCCATATTAACAAGATAGCTGTTTATCAATGCGGCACGTTCCGCATCAAGCGTATCGACATCAATGTGGGTCACGCCTGCATACCGTCTTTCTGCTTTGCCCAAGGGCCAGCAGCACACTTCAATACATTTGTATTTCAGTTCTGCAGCATAATCAACCAGCTCCTGAAGATCCACTTCAGGTAAAATTGCACTTACAAATCCAAGTTTCATGTGTAAATATGTTTTAGTTAATATCTACTCAACCAAAGCTGCCAGCGCCGCTCCAACCAGGCTTGACTGCGGAACCTCGGTAAATTCAACAAATCGTTTCCATTCTCCGCTCAGATAACCGGAGAAATACTCTTCAAACCTCTCCCTCAGCCTGTGCAGTTTATAGAATGCGGTTCCTTCTATGGTCATCAGTATCGGATGCTCTGCCGATTTCCCCTTGCCTGTCTTAAGAACCACTGCTGCAAGGTTTGCAGCCACAAGTTTTGCAGCCCGTTCAATCATGCAGTCAATAATGGCCACGCAACTCTCTCTGTCTCTGTCATCTGTGATGCACTTTTCAAGAGACCCCGTTCCTTTCCCGACAAGCCTGACAAAGTTGCTGGCCTCTTCGGAGGTAAGCTGGGATAATTCCATAATCCGCCTGGCGCTCTCTTCTGAGAAAACGGTTTCACCGGCGGCCCTCTTCAGAATATGAAGGCAAAGATTTCCGATATAGCCTCCGGAAAACATCTTTTCGAAAGCATAGTTGCCCGGATTGGCAGTTGTATTGTCAAATGCAATATCAAGTTCCGAGCGCTGGTGCTTACCAAGGTTGCCGGATTCAATATTGATGATCTGGCTTTTATCCGGATCAAGACCGGGCTTTTTGAGAATATTCCTGTTGCTTTCGATATAACATGTGTTGGTGCCTGTTCCAAGAATGAATCCGATAAAAGAGTCATAAGATTTATGGGCAGAAGCTGATTTTCCTGCAAGCAGTGTAGCGACAGTATCATTCAGCAGGACAATTTTCTTTTCCGGCATTCCAAGTGTTTCGAGGAGGCTCTTTCCGATCAGCTGTCCTATAACGCCGGGGGCATTCACTTCCTTGCAAAACTGAAGGAGTATGCCATCCTTGCTTGGCAGTATTTCAGTCGGATAGGAAAAGCAGAATCCGATCCTGTCGCATTTCTCTGCTACCGGTCTGATATATCCTGCCAGGGTCTGGAAGAATTCTTCTTTTGAAACTTCCCCGTCCAATCCGGGCATCCGTCCATTTACAATATCTGTCATTTCAAGCTCTCCCTCTTTATTGAACCTCACCATAGCCGATCTGAAATTCGTACCTCCGGCATCAATGGCCAGAACCGGCACTTCATAGAGGAACTCATTGTCAGCTTCAATATAAGTGGGGATCATCCTCAGAGAACTCTCTGTTCCCCCGAGGCCGTTTATCATTTCATTTGTAAACAGATCCACAAACTTCTGAAAATCAACATCAGGGGCCCTGAGCCTGTATTTTTCCAAGAAAGTGTTTACGTTCTTCATTTTAATTATGGTTTCCGGTAAAGATATAAAAAGATATAAAAACATGGGGCCGTCAGGCTTCGCCGTACAGCTTCTTCGCTTCTTCAAGCATTGCCGCAGTGGCAGTTGCTCCTGAGCGGGCAGCCCCCGCACTCTTCATTTTAAGAAGATCTTCCAGGGTACGCACACCCCCGGCGCATTTAACCTGCACATCCGGACCGGAATGCTTTCTCATGAGCCGGATGTCCTCAAGAGTTGCTCCGGTATAATTATAACTGCCATCCTCCCTCTTTACAAATCCGTACCCCGTTGAAGTTTTTACGAAGTCAGCACCAGCCCTTGTACATATCTCGCATAAGCGGATCTTATCCTCTGTTTTTGTCACAAAATCGGTTTCAAAGATCACCTTCACGATCGCGTTATTACGATGACACGCATCTGTAACTGTTTTGATCTCATTCTCAACATATTCCCAGTCCCCGCCCAAAGCTTTTCCGATATTTATGACCATGTCTATCTCAACTGCCCCGGCTTTGCAGGCCTGTTCCGCTTCAAAAACCTTCACCTCGGTTGAGCTGTTGCCATGGGGAAATCCGATAACACAACCAACCAGAACATCAGATCCTTTTAAGATCTCCGCGGCCTGTTTTACGGCATACGGTTTTACACAGACCGATGCCACGTTATACTTCATCGCAACCTCGCACTCCCTTAACAGATCATCATCAGTCATCGTAGGATTGAGGATGGAATGATCGATCATTTTTGCAAGTTCTTCTGTATTTCCCATAATTTATGTTTTAAGCAGGTACTGATCTGGTTGATTTTTTCTCATTAATGTCTGCTAAAATACGATTTTTTCAACTTCATGGTTTTTGGTTCTTTTTAGATAAGAAGCAGGGAAAATACAATCTGATTCTTTTTGAATTACTTTTCCTGAGGCTAAGATTAAATTTTTCAGTAAATTCATAACAAAAAAAATAAACCTGTATGATAACAAGGCGAAAAGCCGTATCCCTGCTTGGAACTGCAGGATTAATGCCATTTTCCGGCATCAATATTCCTGAAACTAAAGAAGAGACATCTGTAATTTTCAGATTCTGCCTCAATACCTCAACTGTAAGCAAACAGCCTCTCGACATAAGAAAGCACATTGAAATTGCAGCAGAGGCTTGTTATGACGGAATAGAAATATGGATCCGCGATCTGAAAAGATATTTCGATTCAGGTGGATCGGCTTCCGATCTGAGGAAAATTCTGGCTGAAAGAAAACTTGTTGTTGAAAATGCCATAGGTTTTGCCCCGTGGCTGGCCGACCGTGATGCCGGTTTCAGGCAGATGCGGGAGGAGATGGAAATGGTTGCCTCGGTGGGAGGAAAAAGGATCGCTGCGCCTGCAGCAGGGGTTAAGGGAGATAAGCCCCTAGATCTCTTCAGAGCAGGAGAACGTTACAATGAGCTGCTCGAGCTGGGCAGAAAAACAGGGGTTATTCCCCATCTTGAATTCTGGGGCGCATCTGACGTCCTGTGGCATATCGGCCAGGCACTGATGATAGCCGCTGCCTCCGGAGACAAGGATGCGAGAATCCTGCCCGATGTGTATCATATGTTCAGGGGAGGATCATCTTTTAATACTCTGAATATGATCGACGGAACACTTATTGAGGTATTCCATTTAAACGATTTCACAACAATAAAACCAAGGCGTGAGCAGAATGATTCCGACAGAGTCTATCCGGGCGACGGTGAGGCGCCGTTCAGTGAAATCATCAGTTCCCTGAGGAAAATGGGAGGTGTTAAAATAGTCTCACTTGAGCTCTTCAACGAGGATTACTGGAAAAAAGATCCATTCACAATTGCCAGAACAGGACTGCAGAAAATGAAAAGTGTGATTGCTTTATAATTAACTCAGGTTGCTGTGGTCTGTGAAGGACCCCGGCGAAGTGAACAGAAAACCGGTGGCAATATTAAATAGAGATAAAAGCAACAGGATAATATACCTGTCTGCCCGTCCCCGACAAACAATTACCCTCGATACCGCGGCCTCTTATGATCCTGATAATATTAATCCCCCGAAAATGAAAAAAGAGACATTAAATCAAATCCAGACCCTATTGTTTCCCTGGAAGATCATTCTTGCAGCGTTATTTGCACTTGTAATAGCATCAGGCTGCATGAATCAGTTGCCTGTTCCCGAAGTTCAGCAATGGACCTCGCATGAGATCACCCTTATATCACAATCATCTTACGATAACGGATATACGGATATAGATGTCCGGGCAAGTTTTACGAACGGGAACGGGGACACCCTTCTAAGGCCTGCTTTCTGGGACGGAGGAAAAACATGGAAAATCAGGTTTGCTCCCCCCGATACGGGTTCGGTCTGGACATGGGAAGCATTTTCTGAACCTGCCGACAGAGGATTGACCGGAAAAACCGGAAAACTTCATTCTGTTGCCTATACCGGTAACAATAAACTCCTCAGGCACGGTCTTCTACGCATGTCACCCGGAAAGAGAAACGTGATTCATGCCGACGGCAAACCCTTCCTCGTCGTTGGAGACACCCCCTGGTCTATCCCCTTCAGGGCAACTACTGACCAGGTGAAGATCTATGCAGCCGACAGGATGAATAAGGGATTCAATGCCGCTCTCCTTATGAGCGTTCAGCCCGACATGTATGCCGAAGGCCCGGACGTAAGGAATACAGTTCTGGGATTTGCCAGAGGATTTGATGATCTGCATGAAGGACACCTTAACAAACTCAGACCTGATTATTTCCAGTATCTCGATTCTCTGATGCAAATACTGGTCGATCATGGCATTGTTCCTGTCTATCAGCCTGTTTTTCACGGATTCGGATGGAAGGGGAAAACTGTTCTCGGTCCAACGGCCGATCCTGATGAATATGCCAGGTATTGCAAATATCTGGTCGCCCGTTTTGGCAGTATGCCTGCCTTCTGGCTTGTCAGCGGCGATGCTCACAGACTCGACCCGGGAGTGAAACCGGGCGGGGAAATGACAGAAAAATGGGATTGTTATCATCAGCCAACAGGTATTCACTATAATCCCGCCGACGATTATCTGCCGTCGTGGGCACGGGGCGACAGTTCCCGCTGCTTCCACTATAACCGCTCATACCAGGATGAGCCATGGCTTGATTTCCAGTGGGCACAGACAGGCCACGACGGATTACATCTTTACCATAAAGTCGAAAGGATGTACGACAACAAACCTGTAAAGGCAAACCTGAACGGAGAACCCACGTACGAAGGAATGGGTAACGGAAAGAACGGACTTGGCTGGTGGCAGGGTGAAGAGGCATGGAACCAGCTTATGCACGGAGGCACCATGGGTGTTGTTTACGGGGCGGTATGCCTGTGGCAATGGAAGATAACACCCGACGAACCCGGCTGGGACAGCTGGACAAATGCCCCGATGTCGTGGAAAGAGGCTATGGCCCAGGAAGGCAGCTACTATGCCGGCTTGGTTTCAAAAGCATTTGAAGGTTTCGACTTTGCAGATATGGAAAGACGCCGGGACCTGACGGATTCAGACCGTTACATTCTGGTTAAGGAAGGATTATTCTATATCGCTTATCTCGACAAGGGAGATCCAATAACAATTAAAAACATGACTTCAGGTCTGCCGTATTACTGGTTTAACCCGAAAACCGGAGTATTTGAAGCTGAGGGATTAGCTTCATCCGAAGGCACCTTCAAAGCACCTGACAATAATCCATGGGTACTGATTATCGGGGAGAGAAAATTTAAACAATAACACCTCTTTCAAAATCATGGCAACCCGCATTTTGTTAATCGGAGCCTTGCTCTTATACGGCTGCTCCGGAAAACGGTCTCCGGAGCTACCTCTCAATTTCAGCGGAATATATCCCCAACTTGCATACTACAACAACGAGGGAGAGTGCGGGACAGGGGCGGTAGTTCCGTGGGCTGACCGGCTATGGGTGGTAACTTATGGCCCTCACTTTCCTTTCGGGTCTTCAGATAAGCTCTATGAGATAACACCGGGCCTTCAGAAGATAACCAGGGAGGAAAGTATCGGGGGCACACCCGCAAACAGAATGATCCACAGGGAGAGCGATCAGCTGTTTATCGGTCCGTATGCGATTGATCTCAATAGAAATGTAAGGGTGATACCATACGAACATATGCCTGGCCGCCATACCGGTAATGCCCGCCATCTTTTCGAACCTGCCGGGAAGATTTATTATGGGACCATGGAAGAAGGCTTTTATGAGGTAGATGTAAATACCCTGCAGGTTAATACCTTATATAAAGACGGGAATGTTATCCGTAAAGAGGATCAGATGGCACAGGAGAACTTAATGCTTCTTGGAGCACATGGTAAAGGACTCTATTCGGGACAAGGTGTAATGGTATATTCAAACAATGGAGAAACGGGTCAGGCGGCCCTCGAACATTTCGATATTGAAGCTGGTGCGTTGTATGAATGGGACGGTTATGACTGGGAAATGGTTCGCCGTAACCAGTTCGTCGAAGTAACAGGTCGGGGAGGAATATATGGGAATACAAATCCGGAAACTGATCCCATCTGGACTACAGGATGGGACCATAAATCGGTTCTGGTTGGTGTTCGTAATCCGGTAACCGGTTGGGATTTTTACCGGTTGCCGAAGGCGAGCCACAGTTACGATGGCGCTCACGGTTGGAATACCGAATGGCCGCGTATAAGGGACGTGGGCAGCGAAAAAGAGCCTGATTACCTTATGACAATGCATGGCATGTTCTGGCGATTCCCCGGATCTTTTACCTCCTCAAACAGTTCAGGAATCCGGCCAAGGTCGGCTTATCTGAAAGTTATCGGTGATTTTACCCGTTGGAACGATCAGCTGGTTTTCGGTTGCGACGATTCGGCACAACGTGAGTTCCTTAACAAGCGTAAGGCTAAAGGAGACATAGAGGGGCCGGGACAATCCAACTCAAATCTTTGGTTCACTCCTGTGAACCAGCCTGATCTTCTGGGACCCGTTACGGCATCAGGATCAGTCTGGCTGGATGAGGAGATTAATGCAAATGAAGTATCGGAACCCTTTTTGTTTGCCGGATGGGAAAAACGCAGTGCATGGATACACAATGAAGGAAAGCAACCGGTTGATTTCACATTTGAAGTGGACGTAAATGGTACCGGGAAATGGACAAGTCTTGAAAGGATAACCGTGCCGGCAGGTTCATCTGCGGTTGTTCCGTTTGAAGAGAACACTTCAGGCGAATGGATCAGGGTGATTGCCGGCAACGATACAAAAGCAACGGTTCATTTTACCTATGCAGACGAAGATAAAAGGATTAACCGCGCTGATCCTGTCTTTATGGGAATATCAGAAGTAAGTGAAGTTCTGTCAACAGGCGGATTATTATACGGACTCGGTGACGATCGTCGTGCCCTGGGTATAGCCAGTAATCAGATCAACGGGATTGAGAGTGAATCAACAGGATATTATGAACTGGATGGTGATATGGAGCTTGTCAGGAAAAATAATGAAGAAACGCATTCCATTATTAAAGAAAAGTTTGCGATCCCAAAGGATGTTATAACCATTGACGGGGCCTCTGTACTTATTGTTGACGATAAGGGTCGCCGCTGGCGTTTACCGATGGGGAATGAGGAGTTCACGGGACTTACGTCAGCAGGGGTTCTGCGTATCTGCCGCGAAGTAGCTACCGAACGCGACCTGTTCAATTGTCACGGTACCTTCTACGAACTGCCGGCTGAGAATGCCGACGGTTATGCCAAGATAAGGCCAATTGCTTCACATAATTTCCGGATCAACGATTATGCTTCATACAGGGGGATGCTGATCATCACAGGAGTTAATATCAAATCAGGAAAAAGAAATCCTCATATAATAGTCTCAGACGATGGCAATGCAGCTCTCTGGGCAGGCGTCATTGACGATCTCTGGAGATTGGGCAAACCTACAGGTAAGGGAGGTCCGTGGAAAAACAGTACTGTAAAATCAGGAGAACCATCAGATCCATATTTATTCGGATTCTACGATAAGCGAAAATTATCCCTCTCGCATGATGCTGCCGATTCCGTTATGTTTAAAGTTCAGTTTCAACCCGTTGGTCATGGGCCCTGGATGACATGGGAAGAGTTTACTGTTGCTCCCGGTAAGACATTCAGTCATGAATTCCCCCGGTGGCTGGAAGCCCGCTGGATAAGATTTATTGCCAGCAGGGATTGTAAAGCAACAGCCTGGCTTGTATATGAATGATCCGTTAGTGTTCAGACTATTGTAAATACTTTTTTGCCCCGAAATAAACAATATCAAAGAGTCGTAAAGGAGGTACTTATAGTCTTTATTCCTATAATTGCACCCCTGCCGGTAATTCACCATCATTATTCTGGTGAGCGCCCGGTGTGCTGCGTCCATCGTTAATATATTTCCTGAGAAGCTCTCTTAATTCAAAGACGATTTCCGGGTATTCGGCCTGGAGATTTGTTATTTCCGACGGGTCTTCTCTGAGGTTGTAAAGCTGGACAGAAGGCAATCCCTCTGCCTCTTTCCCCGGTCTGGGGTAGCTCCATCCACCCGATCCGGGACTCAGTAACAGCTTCCAGTCACCTTTCCTTATAGCAAAACTTCCGTTTATCGAATGATGTATTGTCGCTTCTCTAATGATCTTCTTATAACCCGGATTCAGGATCGCAGGCAGCAGGTTATAACTGTCTTCAGCTTCGTTATCCCTCAGTTGATAGTCTGTTATTGCCGCAAATGTTGCCATGAAATCGTTAAGACATATAGTCTGTTCTATCCTGTGCGGTTTTTTTACAGCAGCGGGCCATTGCATTAAACAGGGTATACGGTGTCCTCCCTCATAAAGATCAGCTTTGTAGCCACGGTAAATAAAGCTCGATTTATGCCCGTTTGATTCGAGTGTTTCAAGGTCAGCCCAGGGTGATACTCCGTTATCCGAAGCAAAAACTACAATTGTATTATTTTTTTTACTGCTCTCTTCAATTTTATCCAGTAATACGCCTACCTCCGAATCAATCATTAAAATAAAATCAGCATATTGATTCAGTCCCGATTTTCCTTTGAATTGATCAGTGGGCAGAATAGGAGTATGAGGTGACGGTAAAGCCAGGTACAGGAAGAAAGGCCTGGCTGAACCTTTCTGTTCCTCGATGAATGATCCTGCCCTTTTGAATAGTTCCGGAGTACAATTGACATGATCAAAATCACTTCCCGTAGGTCCTTCCCTCCAGAACGAGCCATCATATCCGGCATTTCCGTGTGTGATGTTATTGCCTGAGGTAATCCTGTCGGGCAGTGATGTCGGCCAGTCGTTTTCAACATAGACATAAGGGGGCATATCGAGAGATCCGCTGAATCCGAAAAAATAATCAAAACCGCGGGATACGGGTCCATTGGATATTGACTTTGAAAAATCGACCTTATCATTCCCTTTGTCAATATCGTACCAATCCCATCCCAGATGCCACTTACCCATGCAGGCTGTCATATATCCCTGTTCCTTAAGCATCATAGGTAGAGTTGTACGGCCGGGAGATATGAGAGCTCGTGAATATCCGTCGAGTACCCCGCTTTTCAATTCACTCCGCCAGTTATATCTGCCTGTCAATAAGCCATATCTTGTTGGAGTGCTCACTGCGGAGCTCGAATGGGCATCTGTGAAAACTATTCCGGATCGGGCAATACGGTCAATGTTGGGTGTTTGTATCTTCGACCCGGGATTAAGACAGCTGAGATCGCCATAACCCAGATCATCGGCAAGGATAAAAACGATATCAGGCAAATCCTTTCCGGATTGAATCCCGCCACATCCGGGGAGGAGTATAAGACCGGCGGCTCCGAAGAGATAAGAATTAAATTTCATAATGTGAGGTTTCGATAAGTTTTACATCACTTTAATTGATGACCGGCTATCATTATTCAAATTTAAATTTTTCTTATATTCATAAAAAATTAAAATCACTAATACCCGGATGAATAAGAAAGAGTTATACAGAGACCTTCTGAGAGGGGAAAAGCCTCAATATAAAGTCTTTTTCAGACCAATACTGATGCATTTTGCAGCCAGGTTTAACAATACAACCTACGGCAAATTTGCCTCTGATTATAAAACATTGGTTGAGAGCAATATACGCGCAATGGAATTCTTTGACACAGATATGGTAAGCCTTATCTCGGATCCTTATCGTGAAACTTCTGCCTTCGGGGCACGGATTGAATTTATTGATGAAGGCGTTCCACGCTGCCTTGACAGGATTGTGGAAACAATTGAGGATGTCAGAACCCTGCCTGACCCCGATGTTTATAAATGTGAACGAACATATGACAGGATTAAGGGTGCAGAATACTACCGGCAATTACTTAAAGGGACCGTTCCTGTAAGCGGCTGGATCGAGGGTCCGCTTGCCGAAGCATGCGATCTGGCAGGAGGATGTGAGATAACAGTACTTACCCCTTCCTCTAACCTTATGGCAATGAGAAGGGCATCAATATTATAAAATCATACAATTATGGACCGCAGAAAATTTATCCGCAGAACTTCGCTAACCTCGGCAGGACTAGGACTGAATGTTATTATTCCGTCAGGGGCGTGGTCAGCAGGTGTGTCTCCAAATGATACGCTTAATGTGGGACTTATCGGATGCAGAAACATGGGATTCGGAATCCTTGAGCATCATCTCTCCAATCCTGGTGTCAACTGTGTGGCATTATGTGATATCGACGAGACAGTACTCAACAACAGGGCATCTGATGTAAAGAAGAAATATAATCAGGCGCCGCAGTTATATAAGGATTTCCGGAAACTTCTTGAACGAAAGGATATAGATGCAGTGATTGTCGGCACCCCTGATCACTGGCACTGTCTATTAACTGTTTTTGCCCTTCAATCCGGCAAGCACGTTTATGTGGAGAAGCCAATGGCCAATACCATTACTGAATGTGCCATTATGGCAAAAGCCGCTGATTATCACAATAAACTTATTGTACAGGTTGGCCAGCAGCAGCGCAGCGGGTTCATTTTCCGGAAAGCCATGGAGCTCATTAAAGGCGGCACTATCGGAAAACTCCGCCGGATAAATATCTGGGCTAATTTTGAATATGGTGTCGGACAACGAATAGTGCCCGATGAACCTGTTCCTGAAGGCGTGGATTTTGATATGTGGCTCGGACCAGCACCGCAAAGAACATTCAACAGAACCCGTTTTCACGGATCATGGCGCCATTTCTGGGATTACGGCGGCGGCCTGATGTCAGACTGGGGTGTACACCTTCTCGATATAGCACTTTGGGCCGGTGATATAAAGGAACCACCTGAGAAAGTGCTGGTTTACGGCGCCAATACATTTCCCGAACCAAGAAGCAGGGAAACATTCGATTCGATGACTATAATTTATCCAAAAGATAGTTTTGTGATCAACTGGGATATGACCGGAGGAATTGCCAGGGGGCCTTATGATTCATCATACGGGCTTGTTTTCATCGGAGATTATGGAACTCTGGTCGCCGACCGTTCAAAACTAATACTCTATCCCGAATGGGACGGTCAGGCAAAAAAAACAAAGACCGACGAGTACAGGTTCACCGAAGGCAGAGAATCTCACGGAGAACACGTGAAGAATTTCATAGATTGCATAAGAAGCGGCAACAAACCTGCCTGCCCTCCTGAAACAGCAAGGATTGCGGCCCTGCATGTGCATATTCCCAATATTGCAGCCCGTTGCGGAGAATCTGTTCTTCTATGGGACAATGCCAATAACCGCTTCACCAACAGCGCCAGGGCAAATGAGTTTATTACTCCAACTTACAGGTCTCCATGGAAACTGCCGGAATATTAGCACAGAGCGCAGGGCGCAGAGCACAGAGCGCAGAGCACAGAGCGAGAACTAATGTCTTCGGTCTTCGGTCTTCCGTCTTCGGTCTTCGGTCTGATAGCTCAGAGCACAGAGCGCAGAGCTCACGGAAAATAAAAACAGGAACAAAATGATAACAAGACGAAAATTTATAACAGGATCTGCCGCAGCAATCGCTTCGGCTGCATTTGTAACTGAAATCTTCTCAATTCCACAGCAAAACAGGCTTAAGGACTTTGGTTTTATTTCCGGAATTATCAGCAAGGAACTCAAAGGCGACTGGAAGGCTGTATTAAGAATGGCAGCCTCATTCGGATACACCGAGATTGAAACAGGAGGGTACCTGGGCGAATCAGCCGAAAGTTATCTGGCCTTTCTTAATGAAATCGGAATTAAACCCATTGCCGGAGGAATAAATTTCACGGCCACCGATGAGGAACTAATGAAGAGCTTTGACCTGATCAGTAAGCTTGGGATGAAGATCGCCGTCACTTACTGGCCATGGTACACGGGTGGTCCGTTCGGCCTCGATGAATGTAAGAGAAGTGCGGAAAGGCTGAATACTCTGGGAAAGAAATGCCATGATAATGGTCTCTCATTTTGCTGGCATAATCACGACAAGGAATTTATCCCTATGGAAAAAGGCCTTCCATTCGATTACCTGATGGCCAACACCGACAGCAATATTGTCAAATGCGAGCTCGATATATATTGGGTTGCAAAAGGAGGAGCAGATCCTCTTTCAGTACTTAAAATGTACGGAGGACGATATATTATCCTGCACATAAAGGATATGGCCCCCGGAGAAGGAAAGGATTTTGAATGCCCGGGCAGCGGAATCATTGATTTTCGTCCGATATTCAGGGAAGCTTATTCACAGGGCATTCAACACTATATGGTTGAACGGGATAATGTACCGGATGGAATTGCCTGCCTGAAATCGGCATCTGAATATCTGAAATCCCTGACATTCTGATTGGTTTACCTCAATATGGTGCCCTATTTATCTAATTATGAAGCAATACACTATAAATAAAATCATTCTTCTGACCATTATGCTGCTCTCTGGTTGCAGAAGCCAGCCTGAAACAGGAATCTGGCAGATATTTGAATCAACGATTGAAAACAGAAAAACATACTCAAATCCTTTTGAGGATGTAAACCTTAATGTTACTTACACCCGGCCCGACGGCGCCATTGTTAAGTTTCCTGGTTTTTATGCCGGCAACCACACCTGGAAAATAAGATTCATGCCTGACCAGACGGGCAGGTGGAAATTCAGTGCTGAATTCTCAGATAAAAGTAAAAATTTCTCTGGTACTTTCTTGTGCAATGAATCTGGTCTTCCCGGGCTGGTAACACTTTACGAGGCTAATCCTCTCTGGTTTGGATACTCATCAGGCAAGCCTCTCTTCCTGCGCAGTTTCCACGCCGGGGACAGGTTTTTTGCTGACACTTCAAATTTCATTACGGGGGATGAGTGGAGTGATTTTCGCCGTAACAGGTTTCTCGACTGGATGCAGGAATACAGGTACAACATGCTTTCAATAGCCAGCCATTATCTGAACAGGGATAGTGACGGCCGGGGGAAAGGCTGGAGAACCCCTGATCTGTGGGATACAGAAAGGCAAATGCCTCTTCCTGAAGAATATGACAAACTGGAAAAGGTACTGAATGAATTATCAGACAGAAGGATAATAGTTTTTCCTTTTGCAGGTTTTCTGGGAAGAGATTCAGATTTCCCCACCGATCCCCTGAAGCAGGATACTTACATAAAATACACTTTATCAAGACTTTCGCCTTACTGGAACATAGTGTTCAATGTCGGAGGACCAGAACCAACACTTAGAAACAAGCCGTATCTTACCAGAGAAAAGATTGCAGAAGCCGGAATGAAAATAAAGGAAGCCGACCTCTTCGGACATCTTCTGACCATCCACTGCCCGACAGGTGACAGTGAGTTCAAAGATGAACCATGGCTTGATTTCGTTACACTGCAGGGACCAAAAACAACAGACAGAAAGAAGCTGTATGAAGGATTGCTGAGAAACCATCCCGGGGAAAAGGGACTCTATGCTCAGGAAACACTCTGGCCGGGAAACAAATATCATCCAGCCTATACAAACAGCGACATCAGGAAAAACACAATAGTGGCAACAATGGCAGCAGCAATGATAAATTTTGCCGACATGAACGGGGACTCATCATCAGGGTTCTCAGGCTCACTTGATCCTGAAAATGCGAATAATCAGATTCATAAAATTTATCATAATGCCCTTGATTTCTTTGAATCTCTCGAGTATTATAAAATGAGTCCGATGAATGAAATTACAGATAATGGCTATTGTCTTGCCCTGCCCGGGAAAGAATATCTTGTTTATCTAGAGGAAGGGGGGATAGTGAACCTGGAACCGGAACAGGGGGAGTATGCCGTAAGCTGGATAAATGCAACTGATTTTCAGGAGATTATCGACGGCGGGCGAACAACAGACGGAAAAGGACTGACTTCTCCCGGACATGGGGATGACTGGTTTTTAAGGCTTAGAAATAACTCCCCTGATTGATGATTGATCCTATGGTATTTTTTTCAAATCCTGACAACAGGTACATCCTGCACGGGAATCATTGTGAAAACGACAAGCCTCTTCAATTATCTGCGGGCAGTTTATCGATGATTTATGAAAACGGAGCGATCCGATATGTGAAAGCCGGCGGCTATGAGTTAATCAGAATGATATATCCGGCGGTGCGCGACAGGGAGTGGCTGACGATAAATCCTGTCATAAGTGACGAGTCAGTTGAAAGCGGCACTGATTCATTCTTCATTAAGTACAGGGCACATTACGATTCAGGAGGGATTGATTTTATCGCCGATATTATAATAGAAGGCAAATCCGACAGAACTGTAATCTGCACCCTGGAAGGTGAGGCGCTGAATACTTTTGAAAAGAACAGGATAGGATTTTGTGTATTACACCCTATTGAAGGCTGCGAAGGTAATAACTGTATTATTGAACACTTTGACGGTACCACAGAACAATCATTTTTCCCCGAAGACATAAGTCCTCATCAGGTCTTCAGGGATATCCGGTCGATGAAATGGATTACGAACAAGTTAACGTGCAACATATTCTTCGAAGGAGACATCTTTGAAACAGAAGACCAGAGGAACTGGACTGATGCTTCATTTAAGACTTATTCCACTCCTCTGTCAGACCCTTACCCGGAAACAGTTGAAAAAGGTACACGGATCCACCAGAATGTAACCTTTCGTGCTGAAGGTTTTTCCGTTACCCGGGATATTCACGAAGAGAAGACCGTGATAAAGCTCTTTCCTGAAGAAACCAGAAAACTTCCTTCTATCGGAACATGCCGCTCTTCCCGTCCCCGCCCCATGTCTGACAATGAGATCAGGATACTGAGAGCTCTTCATTTCGATCATTACAGAGTTGATCTTCACCTGTTTGCAGATGGATGGATTGAGATAGCCGAGCAGGCATGCAGCGAGTCATTCGAGATTGGTGCTGATCTTGTACTAGCCTTGTTCTTTGACGATGATTCGGAGGATGAAACTGCAAAGTTCCTGGACTGGTTTTCGGTGAGAAAACCTGCAGTATCAGCTATCCTTTTATTTCATAAATCCCACCCTTCAACACCTGATAAGCTCGCGTCAGGTTTTATACCCTGGTTACGAGAAATTGATCCTGAAGTTGATATAGTGACAGGTACAAATGCCAATTTTGCCCAGCTCAACAGGTTCAGGCCGGGCGATACGGACAATGATCACATCTGCTTTTCCATTCATCCGCAGGAACATGGCTCCGATAACAGGACTCTTGTCGAAAACCTTAAAGCCCAGGAGTATGCCGTGAAGTGTGCCGCCGGATTTGCAGGAAGAAAAGGGATATGGGTATCTCCGGTAACAATTCAGAGAAGGTTTAATGCCAATAACAGTTATATCGAAGTCCCGTATAACGGATCAGGCATGCCGCAACAGACCGACAGCCGTCTCATGTCGCTGTTCGGTGCGTGCTGGAGTGCTGGAAGCCTTAAGTACCTATGTGAATCAGGTGCTGACAGTATAACTTATTTTGAAACTGCAGGAGAACTAGGGGTCATCCAGGGTGATGAAGATACCGGGTGGCCAGATACATTTCCTGCTTGCAGAGGAATGATTTTTCCTGTATATCATGCATTCAGATTCGTCCTGGCCAATAAGAATATGAGTATTGTAAAAAGCACAAGTTCCAACCCATTGCTGGCAGATTGTCTGACACTTACCGACGGAAAACAGGCAAGGGCTATCGTCGTTAATTTCAGTTCTTCCCCCCAGGATGTGGAAATAGAGTGTTGTTCGGGTTTATTTAGAATCAGGAGTCTAAGCGAAGGAAATTATTCTGAAGCTGTTTCAGATTATCAATGGACTGGTACTGATAATGAGATTGTTGTGAAATCGCAAAACAAATTCAAAGTTTTACCTTATTCAATAAATTTCATTGAGGGGTGGATCAGGCACTGAAAAATAATACTATTTTTATCCATACTTAATATACTAACCTTAATATTCTATGGTACTTGTACAAAATTACGCACTTGCAGTATTTCTGTGCGTTATAGCGATGATCTGCTGGGGATCATGGCAGAACACCAGGAATCTGATAGGACTTGAATGGCGTTTTGAGCTTTTCTATTGGGATTATACCCTGGGAATACTGCTCTTTGCCCTAGTAATGGCTTTCACATTCGGAAGTTTCGGAGATCAGGGCCGCAGTTTTATTCCGGATCTGGCACAGGCCGATCCGAAATACATATTATCATCAGCTCTTGGAGGTTTTATATGGAACATAGGAACATTGCTTTTGGTAGCCTCAATATCGGTGGCAGGCATGTCGGTGGCATTTCCGATCGGAGGGGGTATCGGATGGACCCTGGGCATATTTATTAACTACCTGGGTAAACCCGAGGGCAATCCTTACCTTCTTTTTGGAGGAACTGCTGTGATAATTGTTGCCATACTTTTAAGCATGCAATCATACCGTAAGCTTGCCATTCATCAGAATAAACCGTCGTTCAAGGGAATCTTTCTGGCATTTCTGGCAGGTGTTTGCATTGCTTTCTTTTACCGCTTTGTTGCCTCTTCGCTTGCAGTTGATTTCACACCGGAAGAGGCAGGAAAGATAAGCTCATATACTGCTGTGGTCTTTTTCTCCCTGGGTGCGCTTCTCAGCACTGTCATGGTCAATCCCTTCTTTATGGCAAAACCTGTTGAAGGGAGACCTGTTAAGATGTCGGAGTGGTTTAAGGGCTCATCCAGGACCCATCTGTTAGGATTACTCGGCGGAGCCATCTGGTGTCTGGGAAATTCGGTAAGCTTCATGTCGGTTGGTGCCGCCAGCCCGGCGATCTCATACGGCCTGAGCAATGCCGCTCCGGTGGTGGCGGCCCTATGGGGTATTTTCATCTGGAAAGAGTTTAAAGATGCCCCTAAGGGAACCAATACCCTGCTGATGTTTATGTTTCTGTCTTATCTTATCGGCCTGGTCCTTATCGTAGCGGCGAGGCTTGCTTAATGAGAAAATGAACTCACCCCCTTCCTTCACTTCGTTCAGGCATTCCCCCTCTCTCTTTAAAGAAAGAGGGGGAAGATGACGGCAAACTAAACTTCCCCCATCTTTGCACAGAAGCAGAGTGGGGGGTTGGGAGGGTGAGTACATGAAAAAGAATAGTTAAATTCAACTTTGTAATCCTTAAATTATTAATAAATGAAAAAGCCACTATTAATAATTATCACATTCTTTATTATAAGCATCTTATCCTTCAGCCAGGAGAATCCATGGAAGGGATCATCAGTCGATCTTTCCAGTGGCAAGCTTGCGATTTCAGAAAACAAACGTTTCCTGGTATTCGAAGACGGCACTCCCTTCTTCTACCTGGGAGATACCGGGTGGGAACTCTTTCACCGCCTTAATAAGGAAGAGACAGAGAGATATCTTGAGAACCGGCGTGCCAAGGGATTCACTGTGATACAGGCTGTTGCGCTCGCCGAGCTCGACGGTCTCAATACCCCGAATGGCGAAGGGAACAGGCCTCTTATTGATAACGATCCCCTCAAACCCAACGAAGCTTACTGGAAGCATGTCGATTGGGTTATTATGAAGGCAGCTGAAAAGGGTATCTTTATCGGACTTCTTCCCACATGGGGTGATAAGGTTGACAAACGGTGGGGAGTCGGTCCGGTGATCTTTACTCCTGAAAATGCATATAAATACGGTCAATGGATCGGGAACCGCTACAAGGATTATCATAATATTATCTGGATAAATGGCGGGGACCGTGACGGCGGAGGCGATAACACGCCGATCTGGAATGCACTCGGTGAAGGGATCAAATCTGTCGATAAAAACCATCTCATGACATTTCATCCCTGGGGGGAAAGAAGTTCTTCAGAGTGGTTCCACAACACTTCGTGGCTCGATTTCAACATGTGCCAGACTGGTCATGGCCAGCGAAGCTATGCTATCTACAAAAGGATCGTTGTTCGTGATTACAGCCAGACCCCGTTAAAACCCTGTTTTGACGGTGAACCACGGTATGAGGACCACCCTGTCGGATGGAATCCTGAGGTGCTTGGATGGTTCAACGATGCCGATGTCAGGCAGGCGCTATACTGGAATCTCTTCAGCGGAGGATTAGGTCACACTTACGGATGCCACCCCATATGGCAGATGAAAACACCTGAACGGGAGGCCGTCGGGCTTGCACGTAATAACTGGTATGATGTGCTCGACCTTCCCGGAGCATGGGACCTGATCCATGCCCGCAGGCTTATCGAATCCAGGCCCTTTTTATCGAGAGTGCCTGACCAGACACTGATTGCACCTGCCTACTTCCCTGAGACAGATTACGTTGTTGCAACAAGAGGGGATGGATACGCATTTATATACTTCCCGACAGGCTGGTCGGCAGAGGTTATATCCGACAGGATCGGTGCAAAATCAGTCACAGCCTACTGGTTCAACCCCAAAAATGGAGAATCAACACTGATTGATACGTTCCCCGGAACAGGCACAAGAAGATTCACCCCGCCCTCCAATGGCAGGGGAAACGACTGGATCCTTGTTCTTGACGATGCATCAAAAGGTTTCAAAGAAC
>Ga0334882_1002499_pt1 | contig 18615 bp, 11 predicted proteins | sample GraSluR1_MG_5_FD_207226 | JGI IMG/M metagenome (GOLD analysis project Ga0334882, IMG submission 207226) | Sludge microbial communities from methane-producing bioreactor in Wageningen University, Netherlands - Granular Sludge_15_04-R1 | ecosystem: Engineered > Bioreactor > Anaerobic >...
TCGATGGCAATCTTGAAGTCATCGACGGCCGGGAAGTAGTCGGGGTAGTGGGTGTCGAACGGCCAGCGGTGCCAGGAGTACCAGTGCAGGCCCACCGGGACACCGAAGAAGTCCTGGGCCCGTCGCATGTTGCCGATTACCTGCTCGGCGGTGCCGCCGCCGCAGAACCACAGGCCCAGGTTCTTGCAGGCTTCCGGCATAGACGCACGGTCCGTCAGCGGACCTTCCCGGGTCCAGGTCTGCTGCAGCGCCCACGAGCGGTAGAGCTTGCAGCCCTCCCACCAATCGCCGCAGGGGGCGAGTGCCACGGCGCCGGGTGTGGTGAAGTCATTGCCCGGACGGGTGGCGTCTTCGGCCAGGGTGCGATAGTAGAACTCGCCGCCGGGGCTGTAATGGAAGGACTTGGTGAAGTTGCGCCCGTCCTCGTAGCCCAGATACAGGCCATTGTCGCCGTCATGCACCGAGATGAACTGCATGGGCCAGTTGGCCGAGGGGTAGGAGCCGCCCTGGGGGAAGTTGGCGTGCAATTGCCCCCAGTTGCTCCGGGGCACCGCCGCCTTCGTGTCGGGGCTGTTGGCCAGCCCCACGAGCACCGGGAAGTCGACGTTCATCAGGCTCCACTTCTCGCTGCCGTTCTCCACGGCGAGAGACCAGCGGCTGCGGCCGTCGCCTTCCGGGCACGTGACCGTCACCCTCGCCGCCAGTGCCTCGTCCTGCCCATCGACGGCGATGCCCTTCCAGGTCAAAGTCAGCGTGCGGCCGTCCTCGGAGGTGACGGCCGTGCGCTCCCGGCAGCGGCCGGCGCTGTCGACAACCCCGTCATTGCCCTCCGTGTCACGGAACGAGAGCCGCCAGGTCAGAGGCTGGGTATCCGAGGGAGTGAGGAACTCGTGGCCGGAAGCGGCATCACGCAGGGAGACGCAACCGAGGTTCTCGGCCTCGAAGGCCACGGACACCCTGTCATTTGCGACACTGTGAGAGATGGCATCTGCCACTGCGGGCGCCTCCGCGGTGTCGTCCCATTCCGCCGTGAGCTGCGAGGGGGCGAACTGCTCGCGATAGCGCTCAGGCGAGAGAGCCGGGCCGATGTAAAGCCGCCCCGTGAGGTCGGCGGACTTGTCGGCGAAGCTCTGAGTGTGCTGTAGGTAGGTGACGTACGTGCTGCGGCCGTCGTACATGGTCACCGGCCGGTCGTCGAAGGACAGCCCCAGCGCGTTCTGCCCGTCATCCAGGGCCGCCCAGCCGCCGAAACCACGGAATGCGTCGTCGTCCAGGAGTCTGCCGGACTGTAGTTCCCTGTCCTCTCCCGCCCAGTTGCGCAGGCCGTCGTCCTTGCGCGAGGGCTGCATGACGTGCAGCTCGGGCCACACGAAGTCGTCCTCCCGGGAGACGGTGGCGCTGAACCGCACCAGCGGCGAGTATGCCCGGAATGTCCACCGGTACACCGTGGCGGCACAGCCCGGCGCGTCCTCGGTCCGGTCGTAGGCCGCGGTGGCCTCGACGGTGACCTGCAATGGCCCCTCCTCCACCACCGTCACCTGCGCCTGTGCATCGCTGTGCAGCAGCAACTGCCCCCGCTCCTTGTCAAAGAGCCGGTCGTACCACTGCCAGCGGGTCTCCGTATGGCCCGAGACGGGGTACTCGATAGCCGTGGGGAATCCGCCGCGGCCGGTCCTGGGGAACACAAGGCCCAGGAAGCTATTGCGGACCGCGATGGTCTCGTCGGAGACCTCGACGCTGAGGTCGGTGCGCCCGGCGGCATCGTCGGCCGCGGGCTTCAGGCTCAGATCTTCGCCGGGCGCGAGCGCGCCGGGCACAAGGACCAGAAAGCCGCCCGCGATGGCCTGGGTCGGGCATATGGTGCCGTCCGGGGCAACGAGGTCGGTCACCGGGTCCGGCACGAACGGGACCTGGACGACCTCCTGGAACGCCCGGCTCCCGGCGTTGTGCACCGTCAGACTCTGGGCCGAGCAGACGAAGCAGGGCAGTGCGGCGAGAGTGAGGCAGGCAAGACGCGTCATGGGCCAGAACCACCTGGGTACGGAATGATGGAATGGGTGCGGGGAGATGACTTGGCAGCGGTCCCCTCGGTCCTGCGAATCTTCGCCGGTGCCCGCGGGCAGACCTTCCGAGGGGTTCTGGGGCGTGGGGGCGGGAGGTGAGTGACGGCAACGGTCCCGCAAGACGGGAGCGTCCTCACCACCCTGCCCCCGCATGGTCCTGAGGCCGATCGCCGGTGACGTCTGGCCCGTAGGGCCATCGGGGCCGGTAGACGGTGATACCGGGGAGGTCGGCCCGGCTCCCTTCGAGAACACTCTCTCGTACCGGCCCTCTGGGCCGGCCAACCACTGCATGTTCCGGGAGGACGACCATGTCCGTCAGGATGGGCTTCATCGGTACCGGCGGTATCGCTCAAGGACACATGGACCGACTGTCGCAGATCGAGGGGGTCAAGAACGCGGCCTTCTGCGACGTACAGCTCGACCGCGCCCAGGCGGCGGCGGAGAAGTTCGGGGGCACCGCGTATGACGACTTTGCCAAGATGCTGGACAAGGAGGACCTCACCGCGCTGTTCATCGGCACCCCTCCCTTCGCCCACGGCGAGATGGAGATCGCGGCGGCCGAAAAGGGCCTGCACCTGCTTGTCGAGAAGCCCATCGCCATCGACTGCGACATGGCCAGGCCTATCCTGCGGGCCATCGAGAAGTCCGGGATCATCACGGCCGTGGCGTACAAGTACCGCTGGGATGACCATGTGAACAAGGCCAAACAGATGCTGGCGGGGCGCAAGATCGGACTGGTGTTCGGCAACTTCTGGGGCGGCCTGCCCGGAGTGCCCTGGTGGCGCGTGCAAGAGCAGTCAGGCGGGCAGATGGTGGAGCAGACCACCCACATCGTGGACATGGCCAGATACCTGGCGGGAGACATCCTCAAGGTGCAGGCCTTCGACGCCCGTCAGGTCATGCACGAGAAGGTGGAGAACTGCAATGTGGCGGATGCCGCGGTGGCCAACCTCATGTTCGCAAACGGCGCCGTGGGCACCATCAGCAATACCTGCATGCTCGAGGGTTGGGGCCAGAGCTCGTGCCGCGTGATGGCCGAGGGCTTCACGCTCAATGTCGCGGGCGGCACGCTCACCTGGAACTCACCGGAGGACAGCGGTGAGTACCAGGTGCAAAAGGACGGCTACACCGGCGAGGATCAAGCCTTCATCCATGCGGTCAAGACGGGCGACCGCAGCGTGATCAACTCCGACTATGCCGATGCCTACAAGAGCCTGGCGGTGACCGTGGCCGTGAACAAGTCGGCGGAGGCCGGCGGCGCGGTGATCGAGGTCGCCGACCTGCTGTAGGAGGGCGAGAGGAACGGGGGGTGGAGGGCAAGGGCGAACGGCCGCCGGTGGGGCGGGCTTTCCGGCCCGCCGCCGTTCCCCCACCCCCCGGACCACTTGCCGCACCAGACGCCCGCAGAGACGGGAACAGACGCGCACGTCTCTCTCAGGGCGGGACCGTCGACGCCGCCAGCGCGGTTGACCGCGCCCTGCGGGACCGTCGACATCGTTGGCGCCGTAGTCGTTACGGTTGACGCCGTTTGCTCCCGCCCTGCGGAACCGTCCGCCGTCGACTCGTGACTCGCGACTCTTGACTCGCCGACCCCTCCGAGGTTCCACCCCGACATGAATCTGCTACCTGACGACGTGCGCTGCGCGGTTGCTGTTGGGATCAGTTGTGCCCCCTGTCCCGGGGAGATCGCTCTCGCCGGAGGGTACCTGAGCTCCCTTTGCGACCAGGCCGAGGAGCTCGACCTGCGCCTCCAGCTCTTCGCCGACGCCCGGGCGGTCGACATGCTCCCGCAACTGCGGGCACCGGTGGCCAGAGGCCATGCGGTCGACCTGCAGGCCGCGCTCCTGCATGAACAGAAGACGGACATGGCGCGCCCTCTCCAGGCCCTGTGGGAAGCGACGGGCGATCGGGCCGTCGGCGTGCGCGCCGCCGACATGGGGCGCCTGGGCCTGCAGAAGATGCCCGCGGCGCGGGAGCATCTGGTCCGCTCGGGGCTGGGGTTCGTCAATTCCGACTACTCCACCAAGCTGCCGGAAGGGCCGGCGCCGGGCTTTGCCGACAAGAACGCGGCCATGCTCATCAAGCACACCCAGCCCCGTCTGTATGGCGAGGGTCTGCTGGAGATCCCTTCGGCCGGGTACTCAGCCGGGGACTTCTTCCTCACCCAGAGGCGCCCGGTGGAGGCCTGGTGCGACCACCTGCGGCAGTGCCTCGACTTCGCCCACGACATCGGCGGGCTCCTGTGGGCTCCGGCCCTGGACCTCAGCGTGCTCATGCGGCACGATCCGGACCGGGACACCCTCCGGACCCTCGTCACCCACGCCCGGAGCAAGCGCTCCGGCAAGGTGGGCTTCTACACGTACCGGGACATCCACGCACGCGCCTCGCAGACCGAGAGCGGCTAGCCGGGAGTGGAGCTTATGAAGCGCGCCACCGCCGTTGCCCTGATGCTCGTCTGGCAGGCCTGCTGCATGGCCCAGGTGCCACTGCAACGGGAGAGCGTTATCCAGGCGGATGAGGTATTCGTCACCCCCGAGGAGGATGTGGTGCTGCGGGCCCAGGCACCCGCCGCCAAAGAGGACGAGCGCCTGCTTCTGGGCCTGGAGCAGCGCCTGGATACGCCCGGTGGCGGAGGGTGCAACTGGGTGCTGCAGGTGAGCATTGGCGGCCGCGTCCTGAGTGAGTCGCTGATCGGGCCGCGACTGCTCAACAAGCCCGGCAGCTTCGGGCTCAGAGGCACGGAGCTTGAGTTCGACTGGTACAGCCGGACCCATCGGGCCTGGATGACGCTGTTTTCCCCCGACTACGACAAGGACCTGGCCTCCGGTGATGAAGACTACCGCTTCCTGTGGGACATCGGCGATTACGCGGAACCCGGACAGGAGCTGGAGCTCCGCCTCAGCTACGCCCAGAAGAGCATCCCGGCGGCGCTGAAGCGAGAGGCTCCGCTGGCGGTACGCGATGTGAGGCTGGGCGTGCTGGGCGCTGCGGAGGTGGAGCGGCTGCGACTGGCGGCCCAGACCGGCGGACGGCCGCCCCGCGAGGTGGAGGTGGTGGCGGCCCTGGCTCCCGGCGCACAGCGCGGTCCGCGGGCGTACGAAGTGGAGTGGGCCAAGCGCGAGGAGAGCCCCCCGGCGCAGGTGGGCTTCGACGACCTCGCGGGCTGGAGCTGCACGGTGACGGGAGACGCCGAGGTGGCCGTGAGCGCCTCGGTGGAGCAGCTTCTGTGGCGGGATCGGAACGCGAAGCTGCAGGCACAGGGCGGAGAGCTGCAGACCACGGCTTTTCTTCGTCCTCCGGCGCCGATTGCCATCGCGGGCGAGTGGGACGCGGCGGACCTGTGGGTCTTCGGCACCCAGCGGGGGGTCTGGGCAACACGCCCCGCTCCGCTCATGGTCGCCATCCTGCGGGATGCGGCCGGAACGGAGTTCGAGCTGGACCTGGGGCCGGTGATCGCGGGCTATTGGGTGATCTGCCACGGGGTGCTGGACGCTGGACAGCGCGCGGCGGTGCAGTTCCCCGCCGAGTTCCTCGGCCTGGTGGTGGGCAACTGCCAGGGCAAGGAGCCCACCTCAGTCCTGCTGGAGTCTTTGGCCTTCTACCCCCAGAACCGCAGGCCCTATGCGCGGTCTCCGCGCCCGGAGGCTCCGGTCTTCCCCACCTCGCCGGACGCCATGCTACCCACACCTCCTCCGGGCTGCAGGACCGCCGTACGGGCCGGCGCGGACGGCGCGCGGCTGCAGGCCACCTGGGACGCCGGGACGGTGAGGTATGACATCGCCCCCCGCACCGGCACCCTGGATGACGTGAAGGCAAGCTGGGTCTCGGGGGAGGCGAGCCGTGAGTTCGCCCCCATGGCCGGCGGTGGCCTGCGAGTTGGGCAGGGCCAGGTGAGCCGGGAGCCGTGCCGGCTGCTCTCGGCGGAGCTGCAGGGCGACACATACCTCACCCGCTGGCTGCAAGAAGACCCTCAGCTCACCTACTCGCTGCGCTACGCCATCACCGGGGCCACCCTGACGGTGGAGGTTCAGAGCGATGACCCGCAGGCCCGCGGCGTGGACTGCGGCGCCGTCAGCGGGCTGCCGGACGTTCGCGGGGTAGAGGTCCCCTATCTGATGATGGGCCAAAAGCCGTGGCCTTTGGTGGCCTGCGGCGGCGGGCTGTTCGTCTCCTGTCTCCGCGACTGGCTCAACTGCGACTGTAGCGTCCCCGGGTCTGCAAGGGCCCAGGCGGCGGGGGATAGCGAGCTGCAGCTCGACGGCGGGACCCTGTACCTGCCCCTCACCGACGGCACGCGCAACCCGGTGCGCGACCGGCTGGCGCTCACCGTCTCCCCGGTATTTGAGGACGTGCTTCCCAACGTGTGCAATCCGCCGTCGGGGCGGAGGGAGGAGGCCGCAAGGTACCTGTACTACATGGGCGACGGCCCGCAGCCGAAGTTCTGGGCCGCCGTCAGGGGCCTGGGGCTCGAGCACGTGATGGCCATGCACTTCGGAGCCATCTGGTGGCAACGAGGGGGCGAGGGCTTCAGCATGCGTCATCGCCCGCGGCCGGAGATGTCCGAGGCCGACCTGGCCGGGTATCGCGAGCAGGTCAAGGCCAACGGCTTCCCCTTCGGCCTGCTGGTGGAGTACACGGATTTCCTCCCCTGCAATGAGTACTGGGACCCGAACCTGCTCAGCCTGACCTCGGACGGCGCCTGGGGCCCGGCCTGGTACGGGCACTTCGCCACCAAGCCCAACGCCTACGCAGAGCTGGCCGACCGCGTAGGCACACTCATCAGAGGCAAGTACCCCACCGACGCGGTCTATCTGGATGTGCACACCAATGTGGGGCTGCAGGCCAAGGACTACGAGGCCGGTGTCCCGGGTGCGGGCACGGCGGTCGCGACGGTGCTGCATAACGGCGAGGGGATCCTGGAGGTGGGCCGACAGCACGGGATCGTGTGTAGCGAGGGCATCTACCGCTGGCTGTACGCGGGCCTGACCGACATGGACTACGCCACCTGGTGGGTGGCGCCGGGCGAGCATGCGGCGGACAAGCCTCTTCTGCCCGACTTCGACCTGCTCAAGATCCACCCCTACGCCCACGGCACCGGCATGAGCTACAGCCCCGCGGGCTTCTTTTCCCCGGAGCAGGCGGCGGAGGTCTTCTCCGAGGCCGAGGCCCCCAGAGCGACACCCCGGTTCTACCAGTATCTGGCCGCCACCATCGCCCACGGCCACCAGGCGATCCTGGGCTACGGCTTCCGACCGCAGCCGGCCCGCATGCTCCACTACTACTCGCTGCTCCAGGGATTGCAGCAGGAGTACCTCACCGATACCGTCACAGAGATTCTCCGCCACGACGGCGAGCGGTACGTGACCACCAGTGAGATGCTCCGGGAAGGCGGGATCGAGCAGGGGCGGATCAAGATCGGCTACTCTCGCGGCCTGCAGGTGTGGGTCAACTACCACGAGACCCAGAGTTGGATGGTGGAGGTCAACGGCCGCCGGTTCGAGCTGCCGCCGTACGGCTGGATAGCGGAGAAGCCGGGGGCGATCCTGGCCTTCAGTGCCCTGGTCGGAGGCGAGCGCCTCGACTACGTCCGCTGCCCGGAGTACGTCTATCTCCAGGCCGGGGGCCTGGAAAGGGAGTTCGAGGGAACCAAGACAGACGGCGCGCTGCTACTGCGGCGGGACGGAGAGCAGTTGCGGCTCACCCGCTGCGGCGATCTGGGCCGATGGCAGCAGGTGCCGGGCGAGCAGTACCCGTACTACGGCGACGCGGTGATCGAAGGAGCGCCTGAGAGCGGTGGCTGCACGGTGGCGGAGGTGGATGGGGAGAGACTGGCGGAGGTGTGGGGGCGGTAGGCTCTGGGGGAACGGCGGCGGTGCACGGGTCGCCGACCTATAACGGCCAACGGCCACGGCGCCGCTCCCTGCGGGCCGCCGGCCCGCTTTCCCTCTCCTTCGCGGTACGACTGCTCAGGAGAGGGCTCCGGCGAACAGCCAACGGCCACGGCGCCGCCGCTTTGTAACCCGCGGACCTGGACCGCGCCGAGGGAGGCCAAGACGGCGGCGGCATGCAGGCGGGACATCCCGCAGGGGAGGACCCCACGAACGGCGGCCCCCTGCCCTACAGCCACCCCTCGGCGTACGCCGTCTCGTACATCGCCACCACGTTCTGGGGCGGGCTCACCGCCTGGATGTTGTGGCATGGGGCCAGTATGTACCCCCCACCCTCGCCCAGGATGCGGAGGTTGTCCACCACCTCCTGCTTCACTTCCTCCACCGAGCCGAAGGCCAAAGTGTACTGGTTGTCCACCCCGCCGTGGAAGGCGATCTGGTCGCCGAAGTCCTGCTTGAGACCCTCGCGCTCCATGCCGGCACAGCGCCACTGGATGGGATTGAGGATGTCGATCCCCGTCTGGATCAGATCAGGGATGATGGGCCGCACCGCGCCGTCGGTATGGTGGAACACATACGCCCCGGCCTCGTGGGCCAGGTCCATCATGCGCTTCATGCGCGGGAGCAAGAACTCCCGGATCTGCGCGGGGGAAAACAGCAGGCTCTCCTGGGAGCCGAGGTCCTCGGCCACATAGGACATCGTCACCTGCCCGGGGATCTGCTCGTAGATGCGGCGGGTGTCCTCGTAGCACAGGTCGAAGAGCTTGTCCAGGCAGTAGTGGACCATCTGCGGGTTCAGAGCCAGGTCCATGTAGGCCTGCTCCTGGCCGCGGAGGCTGCAATAGCGCAAGAAGGGCTCCGAGCCGCCGCCCCGGATCGGGCGGTGCTCCTGCCCCTTCACCTGCCCGCTCACCTCCGAGTAGTCCCACCAGTCCGCCTTTGGCCAGGTGTACTGCGCCTCGATCTGCTCCACGTCCTCGAACGCCGCCAGCGGGTGATGGACGCACTCGCTGTAGGCGCCGGTGCCGTAGTCCACCGTCCTGTACCGACAGCCGAAGATGTCGGCTCCCGGCTCCGGCGGGGGGCCGATGTACCGCCCGCCCACGGACACCGGAGTATCCACATGGAGCCTGTCCAGGGCCTCGCCCAGGCTATCTACGCCCATATGGGCCACCAGCTTCCGGCCGGCCTCCTCGGTGCCCCAGTAGTCCATCGGGATGCGGTCGGGCTTCTCATGACGGATCACCGCCAGCCAGCGTTCGCGCGGCGTCATCGTCTCCCTGGGCATGCTCACGCTCTCCTCGTCTGAGCTGTTCTCCGCCGTTCTCGGTGTCTCCGTGTCTAGCCGTCGTCCTCGCTGAGGACTCGGAACGCCGCCGGGCAGGTGCTAAGCTCATCGCCCGGGCCGATGTCGTAGATGCACACCACCGGCCGGCCGTCCCCGTTCCTGTCGGCGAAGTCCATCGGGTCGAGGGGGCGGTCGGCGTAGATCCGGGTGCCCTCGATGCGGCTCACCCGGTAGCGGGCGGTGAGGTCCTCATTGGTCAGCAAGGCGTCGTCATAGTACCCGGGCGCGAAGCCCCCGGAGGCCTCCAGGCTCGGCGGCAGCTCGCACTCGAGATGTGAGCCGTCGGGGGCGACGCTCTCAATCTTGGAGCGGAACAGGATGCCGTTGAGATCGAGGCGCACCCGCAGCCCGTCGGCGGAGACCTCGGCCAGGTGGTAGGCGGTGCGGTGCCTGCCGCCGCGGAGGTACAAGAGGCGCCCGGTCTCCCGGTCGCCCTCCGGCATGGGCCTGTCCAGCGCGAGACGGTGGTCGGTGAGCTCGACGGCGGTGACCTCGGCGCGGAAGGCCGGCGCAACGTCGGTGACGCCTACGTCTCCCCTGGTCAGGCGCGTGCCGTCCACCAGGTGCGCACAGCGGGGCCGCCCGTCTCGCTCGGACCAGTACCCGAACCGCCCTCGCAGCTCCAGGTCGCCGCAGCGGACCGTTGCCGCTGGGTCGCCGGTGTAGATGAAGGTGTCCACCTGTCCACCGGCCAGGGCCACCCGCAACGCCACCGGGGAGAATCCATGGGCGTCGGCCGCACCCTCCACCGGCAGACGTCGGATGCTCTCGACGAAGCGCTCACTGGAGTAGGGCTCCCAGACGGCGACAAACTCGCTGCCCGCGGCCTCTGCCTCCTCCTCGGGGAGGAAGAAGCGGATCGGCGGCGCATCGGGCTTACCGTAGCGGGCGGCCAGGTAGCGTCTGCCGGGGGCTCCGAGCACGTGGAGGCGCAGGTTCGTGTCCGCACTCTGGTGCTGCCAGTCGGCCCAGACGTCGCCATCGGAATGGGCCAGGCGGGTGTCGAGCACATTGGGGATCAGCCCGCGGCCGGCGCGGGTGACGGCGTAGGGCTCCCCGGGCTCGCCGAACTGCAGGTTGCTGTCCATGCCGCTGCACGCCGGGCCGTGGGTGCAGAAGGTGCGCTCCGTGCCCCCGGCCACGCGGAAGATGTCCACCAGGTAGGCATTGCCATCGGGGGCATCGGCCAGGCACAGCGCCCGCCTGTAGACCGAGCAGCCGTAGGCGCCGGGGTCGGCCGAGAGCTCGGCGAACGAGGCCTCCGGGGCCGCGGCGAAGGCCTGCAGCGTGCCCTTTGAGATGGCGCCATCGTACTGGGCCCTGCCGTCCACCATGACCGTGTTGTGGTGGATGGTGTGGGCGGTATCGCCCAGAGGGTGGGCCCAGCAGGGGTAGCCCAGCTCGGGGGTGACGGAGGTGTCGTGAGCGAAGAGGTCGATGTTGAGGTTGTCGTGGTGGGCATGCCCCCTGCCGTAGCCGTAGCGCAGGGCGACGCCGGCGCGTTGGGCCACATCCGGGGCCTCCGGCCTGGATTCGAGGAACACGAAGCCCACGCCGTCGAGCACGCGGCTGCGCAAGGGTGGGGCGGGCCCGAGCTCCTCGGCGTGGGCGGCCACCTCGGGCCAGACGTCGGGCTCGAATAGCTCGGGGGCAAACCGGCCCGTGGCCTGCAGGGCCCGGGCGATGGCGTCCGTGGGCCAATGGCCGTAGGCCCGGGCGTACGGGCGCTGCAGGCCGGTCACGGCCCCCTTTGGCATCTTGCGCCCCGTGGCGTCGCCATCGTCTCCATAGCAGGGCACATGCTGCCCGGCCACCAGCATCTGGGGCCAGGTATCGAACTCGGCCCGGAACTTGGGGTACAGCTTCTCGTCATACAGGTTGCAGCGCGCCTGCCAGCGGGGCGAGGTGACGCGCTGGAGAATCTCGGCCATGTCCGACTTGCTTGGCAGGTACCCCTGGGCGTAGCCAAAGGCCGCGATCAGCGGGATGCCCTCGCGACTGGAGGTGTTGATGAGCGTCTCGTCGTCGAAGCCGCCCTTGTTCATCCCGCTGGAATAGGCGTGGGTGAACAGCTCCTCGATCCAGCGGTCCGAGACCTCCCCCATGTCGGCGCACACGGCCATGTAGGCCAAGTCGCGCTCGCGGGCGCCCATATTGCCTCCCGAGAGCCGCCGTGCCAGCCAGTCGCAGCCGAAGACCTGGATCAGGTAGGTGTCGATGAGGGCCTTCACATCCGCCGGGGTCTTGATGGTGGGGTCCTTGGTGGCCAGGAAGTCCACCAGGGCCCGGTCGCGGTCGAGGTAGCCAAAGACGGCATCATAGGCCTGACAGAAGGGCACCAGTATCTGGGTGCGCTCCCAGTTGCCGTCCAGCAGGAGGCGGCCGCTGCGCAGATAGTCGCCGCGCACCTGCTGCCAGCGCGTATCCATGCCGGGGTAGATGTAGGCCATGCGGCAGAGCAAGACTCCCACGGCGTGGGCGGCCTGCCCATCGCCAAGGAGCAGGTACCTCTCCCCCAGTCGCTGCGCTTGCCCGCCGGCCTGGCGCCACAGGCGCTGGTGGTTGTAGTTGGCCACCCAGCCGGCATGGGCATTGCGCGAGCCGTCGCCGAAGCCATACCCCCACCCGTCGTCGGGATGGTCCCCGCCGGTGAAGTCGTCCCGGGTGATGTCGTTGGAGGGGAATAGCCCGCCACAGGAGGGGCACTTGCACTTGAACCGCTGCTCGGAGCTGAGCTGCCAGGGGTAGAAGGCGTCCTTCTGGAAGATTGTCTCCCCGCAGTCGGGGCAGGGCCAGTTGCTGTAGCACTGCCGCGGCAGGTTCCAGGAGGGCAGGTATGCGAACAGCTCCTCGTCCGACATGCCGTCGAAGACGGTGGGCGCTTTGAGCCTGTCGGCCATTTCCGGGTGGGTCTGGAGGTTGCGCCCGGCGATGGCGAGCAGATCGTCGGTGTAGTAGCTGCGCCCCCGTTTGCGGGCCGCGGGGTCGATGCCCAAGACCTCCTTGATCTGCTCCTCGATGTCCTGACGGTAGGTGCGGACCGTGAGGGGAACTGCGAGGGCCTGGCCCCCGGCGGGCGTGACCAGTATCTGCCCATCCTGCACGCCGCCGGCGGCCCGGAAGTACAGGCGCGTGAAGCTCCGCCCGGGGCCGGGCCGGGTCTTGTCCAGAAGCCGCACGCCCTCGGGGGCGTGCACCTGAAGCTCGACGCTCGGGTCGATCTCCAGTTGCAGCCAGAAGACCTGCTCCATCACCGGTATCGGCGCGGGGCCGATCCAGGGCTGCTCGGTGCGCCGATAGGGGTCGGGCTGTGCGACGGCGCCGGTGACGAGGGCCAGCGCCAGCGGGACTACAGCGAGCGGACCGGGTGTCATGGGCTCATCTCTCCGGAGTGGGAGCAATGGACGCACGACACGTCTTCGTTGCGGCCCGCGGTTGTTCCTTCCCAAGGCTCCCCATGGGGGGCGGGGTGTCCGAGCGGAGCGTCCGTCGTGGGTGAGCGCCGGGCCGGCCGGGCTGCCGCTTGCCCCCGACCGGCCCGACTGACGCGTGATCCAGAGCGGTTAGGGCTCGGCGATCCGACAGGTAACGATGTAGACGACGCTCTGCACGTTGGGCGCAAGCGGCAAAGGCCCCACGGCCACGGGCACTCCCGGCCGCGCCATCCAGGTTGCCCCCAGGGAGGCCCAGCCCCCTCTGCTGTCGGCCGCCGTGAACCCGCCCTGGACCAGGATGCGCCCGTCGGGGGCGATTGTCGGCCGCACCGAGAACGACAGGCACTTAGGCGACCTTGCCGGGATGCCGAGATCATCGACCTCGTGCCACGCCCCGGGGCCGACGCCCAAACCCACGTAGCCCGAAGCGTTCTCAGAGACAACCACTCGCGGTTCGGCCAGCGTCCGCGCCTTCTTCGCGGCCAGCAGGGCCGCCAGCACCTCCGCATCGAACTCGGTGTTGCAGACGGCCTCCTGCTGCGGCGGGGGCGGGAGATCCGGCGCCGGCCCTTGGCGTCCTCTGCCTACGGGGACACGCGGGATGTAGGCCCCCGGGGCAATGAGGCGAGTCGGAACCTCCAGCACCTCGCCGCCCACCTCCAGCGTGGTCGTCACCGGCACACCCAGCAGCTCCTCGGGGACATGGGTCTGGATGAGGCTGATGTCGAAGGCGACCTGGCGTGCTCGTCGGTCCAGGGCCGCGACCAGGCTCCTGACCCACTCCACGCTCTCGGTCTCCCCCGCGATGCGTACCGAGTTCTCGGCCGGACGCGGCACCACAAGAGTGCTTCCCAACCGGGCGGCTCCATCCGCCGTCGCTTTGGCCACGCCCGGCACCCAGTTGGCGACATCCGCGGCCGCCACATGCTCCAGCGGCACGATCACCTCCACCTGTGCGGCCATGCAGCTCGAGACGACCCAGACGATAGCGACCAAGACCATTGCGCGTGCCACCTGTGCCACCTCCCAAGTAGTGGTCCGTCTGCGGGCTTGCCTCTCGACCGGCCTACAGATACTACAGAAGACAGTAAGCCTGCGCCGCCGCTTTGTCAATATCCTGCCACCGGATTCAAGGGCACCACCCGAACCGATCAACAGCGATGGCCCGAGGTTCTGGGGGCGTGGCAGGCGCGGGACCGGGGGAAGGAGCTTCAGAGGGGCTCGCCCGTCCCCGGGCGCGCCGGGGATTGAGGGCACCGGGGGCCACGGATCTGCGGCCCGGCCGGCGGCGTTCCCACAGGCCGAGCGTCTCGCGTTGTGCTCAGGATGTGATGACAGAAACCATATGCGGACACCGGAACTAGCAGTGAGTGCCGGTGCCTAGGATGCATCGCAGACATCATCTACGATATTCCGCAATACTCCGCTTGCGACAGTCGACGAGGACGCGTAGCATGGTCATCGTCGGCCATTGTACCCAGACACCGTCCGCGACTCTTCCCGCGGGCAAGGAGGTCAAGGTATGTCCCGTCGTGGCTTCACGCTCATTGAGTTGCTGGTTGTCATCGCGATCATCGCCATCCTCGCAGCGATTCTCTTCCCCGTCTTCGCTCGCGCCCGAGAGAAGGCCCGTCAGGCCAGTTGCCAGTCGAACCTCAAGCAGATCGCCATTGCCGCACAGATGTACTCGCAGGACTATGATGAGCGGTTCGTCCCCATGTCCATGGGCACCCCCGCGGGTACGGCATACACCGCCTCGCTCCTGCAGCCGTATATCAAGAACCTGCAGATCTTCGAGTGCCCCAGCTACAGCTCGGCAGGCCCGAAGAACTGCACCTGCGGCAGCCTGGAGCTGCCCCGCTACCTGAGCTATGGCTTCAACTGCGGCAGCACCGCCGGGGGACGCATGCCCAACTGGTACGGCCCCATGGGCGCCAAGCTGTCGGCGATAGAGTCACCGGCCGAGACGCTGTTCGCCGGTGATTCGACCTGCGTGAACATCGGCCCCGGCAGCAAGTACCCCGCCGAGGGTACCGCCTGCCCGAGTTGGGACCCCCGGCACAATGAGATGGTGAACCTTGCCTACGTGGACGGACACGTCAAGTCCGTCAAGGACGCCCCCTGGAAGGCCTGGATCCGCTGATCGGGGTCGCCTCCTCCACCCGCCGGCCTCTGCCGAAAGTGGCGCGGCGGGCCAGACACACGAAGACGCCCCGGCCATCATGCGGCCGGGGCGTCTGTGGTTCCGGGAACGTGCAGGCGGCCTACTTGCCAAGCTCTCGCAGCTTCTTCAGGCACCTGTCGACGCACTCCAAAGGTGGATAGGCGTAGCTCTCCTGCTCCACGATGTACCACTCGGTGGCGCCGGAGGTCTCGCACAGGTCGAAGATCACGTCCCAGCGCACATCGCCCTCGCCGATGAGAGCCTTGTCATTGGTGGCGGAGTACTCCTTGAGGTGCACCGTCAGGGCGCGGCCCGGATAGCGCTCCAGGAAGGGCACCACGTCGGCGCCACCGTGCAGGGCATTGCCGGTGTCCAGTTGCATGACCACGTCCTTGTCGGTGTTGCCAAAGAACGTGTCCCAGGGCATCTCGCCATCCAGCTCGGTGAACTCGGTGTGGTGGTTGTGGTAGCCGGTCCAGCAGTCAAGGGCCCGGCATTTGGCGGAGATCTCGTTGAAGACCCCCGCGGTCTTGAGCCAGGCGTCCCGGCTGGATGTATACTCCCCCGGCAGGCCCGGCACGATCAGAAACCGGTTGCCAATGGTCTTGTTGAAGTCCACGGTCTCCTGGAACTTGTCGCCCAGGAGCGTATCGATGCCCAGGTGGGCTCCGGCCACCTTGAGGCCCAGGTCATCGAGCATTTTGCGCAGGTCCTCGGCGGAGTAGTCGTGGTAGCCCGCGAACTCCACGCCGTCGTAGCCCATGTCGGCCACGGCCTTGAGGGTTCCCGGCAGGTCTTTGGCACAGTCCTCGCGGATCGAGTAAAGCTGCAAGGCGATCGGTATCTTGCCCATGTCGTCAGGTCCTCCCATGCGGTTGTGCGGTCTGCGGGGGGCCGCGTGCTTTGGCATCGCGAGCGTCCTCGCCGCCGGTGGGCAGGGGTATTCGCTGCACGCGGAGGGAGGACCTTCGAGGGCGGCGGGGGCCGAGGGCGAACGGCCGTGGCGCGTGGCGCGTGAACGGCGGGGACGGCGCCTGCCGTTCCTGGGAGCGCGGGCGTCTCGCCCGCATTGCCGTTGGCCGTTGACGTCTGGCCCTTAGGGCGAGGTGTGAACGGGCGACGGCGCGGAACGGCGGGCGGCCGCCGCGTTGCCCCTCGTCGGCCCGCCCTTCTAGAAGCGCGGCCGAGAAGTCCGGCCGGCCCGGTTCCTGTCATTCTGGAGCGTCGGCGTCGCAAGCTCGAGCTTGCGACGCTTGGGCGAAGAACCTCGCTGAACGCCAGGAGATTCTTCGAGCTGCTCCCTCCGGGAGCGGACGCTCCCAGAATGACATTCCCGGCGAAAGTGGGGTTCCCGGCCGGACTTCTAGCGCGTCAAACGTACGGCGTCCGCGTTGCAGTACCCGGACGGTGCAGCATTGGAGAACTCGATGTAGGAGATCCCCGTCTCCCACGTGTGACGGCCCAGGTGGTACCAGCGATTGCCGCCCCGCTGCAGGTTGACGTGGTAGGTGACGGCCGCCCCCGTAGCGCCCTGGACGAGTACAGGCTGCTCGGTGGTCCTGTTGGCGGCAGCGGACCAGTAGATGTACACATCGTAGGCGTTCCTTGCGGGCACACGAGGCGCGAACCGCACCACACCCGCCGGCTCGCCGGCGTGCAGATAGAGGAAGTCAGGGCCCCAACAGCCGTTTCCGTCGCCGCTGTCGGCCACACCCCAACCGCCTGAGACGACGGTGCAGTCGGCATCACGGTTGTCCACGATGATCTCCTCCGTCAAGCGGGAGCCCCCACTGCAGCCAACGAGAAGCACCGCGACACCCGCTAACAGACCCGGCCGCACGGCACAGCGCACGGCACGCAGCAACGTACACATCGCCATCCCCCCGATCGGCAGTCGCTCACGCGAGGTGAGCGTGGCTCCCGGCACTCCCTGTGCCGGGGAGCTCACCCACTTATTCGCCATCCGCGTCACGTGTGCCTTGAACTCGAGGCAGGCAACGGCGCCTGCCGTTCCTGGGAGCGCGGGCGTCTCGCCCGCATTGCCGTTGACGTCTGGCCGGTAGGGCGAGCGGGTGAACGGCGAACGGCCGTGGCGCCGAACGGCCCACGACTCGGCGCCGCCGCTCTGTAGGGCACGGGCCTGTACCGCGCCGAGGGGGCCATTCAACAGCAACGGCCAACGGCGGCGGCGCACAGGTCGCCGCCCTACAACGGCAAACGGCGCCTAACCCCCGGCCCTTCCGGCCTGCCCCCTCTCGGCGTCTCTCCGAGCCGCTTGTACTCCGCGATACGACTGCGGAGACGGGAGGAGAGGGCTACGGCAACGACTAACGGCGCCGCGAAGCAGGAGACCCAGATCGTGATGGCGAATTGTGTCGTAAGTACAATAGTGGGCCGGCGGCCTGCACCTAAAGGAGGTAATAGCGCATGCGCAGATCAAACGGTTTTACACTCATCGAGCTGCTCGTTGTCATCGCGATCATCGCCATACTCGCCGCCATCTTGTTCCCGGTATTCGCCCGGGCACGGGAGAAGGCGAGACAGTCGTCCTGCACCAGCAACCTCAAACAGATCGCCACCGGCGTGATGATGTACGTCCAGGACTATGACGAGATGTTCCCCCCGGAGCGCGATGGGATCGACGCCATCCCCTGGTACGCGGACGGCACCGTCACCTGGACCACCTACGCCAACTACCAACCCCTGGTCATGCCGTACGTCAAGAACAAGCAGGTGTTCATGTGTCCCTCATCCAACCGGACCAATGATGCCGAGCGGTTCGCGTACGACTACGCGATGAACAGCTCCCTGAGCACGGGCGTCCCGCCGCTGCGGCTGGCTCTGCTCACCGTGCCTGCCGAGACGCTGATGGTGGCCGACTCGACCTACGAGTGGATCGACCGGGCCAACCGCATCTACGCCCGGCACAACAGCGGGGCCGTCCTGGCCTACTGCGACGGTCACGTCAAGTGGATGAAGGGCTCGGAGATCGCCGCGCATCCGGAGCTCCGCTGGCCCACCAACACCTCGGCCTCGTGGCTGACCAGCGGCCCGCCGCCGGAGCTGTAATCCCGCCACCGTCAGAGCACGATGATGATGCGGCCTGCGGCTCCCCGGCGGAGCGGCAGGCCGTGTGTCGTCTGGCCACGGCGGCGCCGCCCCCCGCAGGTCTGCCCGGAGGATTTGGCGCCTCCCAGCGGGAACCATACCCCTGACGGGGGCGAGCGGTCCCCGTCCTGCGCCCCGTTGAGGGGCGCCATTTCATGCCGCAGCATGGTAGGTTTGGCAAATGTCGAAGCAAGTCATGAGACGGCAGGCCTCGGACAACGAGTACCTGCACAAGGACTTCCACGGCGCCCTGAGCACCGGGATTGACTACCTGGAGAAGACCTACGGGGAACAGGCCGTCATCGAGTACCTGCGCCGCTTCACCGATACCTTCTACGCGCCGGTCAAGCGCGACGTACAGGAGCGTGGCCTGCCCGCCCTGCGCGAGCACTTCGAGCGGATCTACCAGATCGAGGGGGGGCAGGCGCAGTTCGAGCAGACGGCGGACGAGCTGACCGTCCGCGTCGCGGCCTGCCCGGCGGTGATGCACATGCGCGAGCACGGCTACACGGTGGCGCGGCTGTTCGTGGAGACGACCAGGACGGTCAACGAGGCGCTGTGCGAGGGCTCACAGTTCACGGCCGAGTTGCTGGAGTACGACGAGCAGACG
>Ga0334882_1002501_pt1 | contig 18588 bp, 14 predicted proteins | sample GraSluR1_MG_5_FD_207226 | JGI IMG/M metagenome (GOLD analysis project Ga0334882, IMG submission 207226) | Sludge microbial communities from methane-producing bioreactor in Wageningen University, Netherlands - Granular Sludge_15_04-R1 | ecosystem: Engineered > Bioreactor > Anaerobic >...
CTGAAGGATAACAAAACCACAGGTCAGTCTATGTTCCGAAAGCTGAGATCAGCATCAGGCTTCAGGGAGTTGTCGGCGGAGATTGGAGGAGTAAAATACAATTTCGCAGTTGTGGACGGGTTGACCTCCATGCAGAAACTGAATGCTAAAATTGCTGCTGGTCAGACATATGATATGATTGAAGTAATGGTCTGTCCGGGTGGCTGCATTAACGGGGGGGGCCTTTCCTTCTCCTCAACAAAAGAGATTATAAGGAACCGGGCCCGTACCATATGGCAGGCTGAAGAGTCAGAGGCGGTATCTGTAGCTTCTAAATCACCGGCTCTGCTCTCCTTTTATGAGGATACCAGTAAAGGAGAAGATGAGCCTAATGAAAGAAAGAGCTTTTTCACCCGGTATTCAAGAAGGGATGTATTACTATAAAGAGAACAGTTTATGCTTGTATTCACTATAAAAGAGTTGTGCCGAACCTGTTACACCTGCGTGCGGGAGTGTCCTGCAAAGGCTATCAGAATAGTAGGAGGGCAGGCAGAAGTTATTGAGGAGAGGTGTATTGCCTGTGGAAACTGTACAAAGGTATGCAGCCAGGGAGCCAAGGTATTCCTTAAAACCACAGACAGGGTGAAAAGAATACTTGAGTCTTCTGATAAGGCGGCAGCAATAATAGCTCCCAGCTTTCCTGCCGAGTTTCAGGAACTGGATGATCATAAACAGCTTGTGGGTATGGTGAGAGCCCTGGGCTTTAAATACGTTGCAGAAGTCTCTTTCGGTGCAGATCTGATTGCCGCAGGGTACAAGGAGCTGCTGTCTGATTCAAAAGGAAAGACCTATATATCGTCTGACTGTCCTTCAATCGTTAATTTCATTAGGTATTATCACCCAAACCTTGTTGGAAACCTTGCTCCGCTGGTGTCGCCAATGGCAGCCACTGTCAAGGTCGTAAGAAAGAAATATGGTTCAGACGTTCCTGTTGTCTTTATTGGTCCGTGTGTTGCTAAAAAATCTGAATGCAACGAACTCGATGTTGCCATTACCTTTATAGAACTGAGGGAGATGCTGGAAGAGAATGGAATTACACACGAGAATATTGAACCCTCAGAATTTGACCCGCCACTGGGCGGAAGAGGTGCGATATTTCCTGTAACCAGGGGACTGCTTCAGACAGCCGGTATCAATGATGATGCAATTACCGGCAACATAATAGCAGCGGAGGGAAGAATAGATTTTCAGGAGGCTATAAAGGAGTTTGAAGCCGGCATGATCAGTCAGCATCTTGAATTGCTCTGTTGTGAGGGCTGCATAATGGGACCGGGGATATCGAGAAAAGGGAAGCAGTATAACCGTATGGCTCTTGTCAGTAAGTATGCACAGAGTAAGATGAACGGTTTCGATCTCAACGAGTGGGAGAGGAATATAGCTGAGTATTTGAAGCTTGATCTCTATAAACGGCACAGGCCAGACGATCACAGAAGACACTTTCCTTCAGATGACGACCTTAAAGAGGTACTGGCTTCCATGGGCAAATTCAGTGATAAGGATCATCTTGATTGTGGTGCCTGCGGATACGAGACCTGTATTGAGCATGCCGCTGCAATTAAGCACGGACTGGCTGAAATAGAGATGTGCCTGCCTTATACAATAGAGAAACTGCATAAGTCGGTGAATGATCTCGCCCTGACAAATGAGAAGCTGACAACGATGCAACAGGCTTTGAAACAGTCTGAGAAGCTTGCCCATATGGGACAGCTTTCGGCAGGTATAGCTCATGAACTTAATAATCCGCTCGGAGTTGTAATAATGTACAGCAACATATTGCTTGAAGAGACAGGAAACGATGAGTCAATAAGAGAAGATCTCAAACTGATAGCTGAACAGGCAGGACGGTGTAAGAAAATTGTGGCAGGACTGCTTAACTTTGCAAGAAAGAGTCAGGTGAATTATCAGACAGTGAATGCCAGGGAACTGATGGAACAGAGTCTATCAAGTCTGATTATTCCCTCAAATGTGGAGGTAAAAATCGATGACAGATCAACAAATCCGAACCTCATGCTGGATGTGGAACAGATGACCCAGGTAATTACAAACATGGTTAAGAACTCATTTGATGCAATGCCTGATGGTGGAATGATTGAGCTTTCCATTGAAGACAGTCTTGGAGATGTTACCTTCATAATTTCTGATAACGGAGCAGGTATCAGGCCCGAGGACAGGGCCAAGGTGTTTGAGCCTTTTTTCACCACAAAGGGTATAGGAGTAGGTACAGGACTGGGTCTGGCAACTGCTTACGGTATTGTCAAGATGCATAAGGGACAGATCACTGTTGATTCGAATAATGACAGACAGGAGGGTCCTACAGGAACAACTTTCAGGATAATACTGCCACGCAGGAAAGAATAAGAATATAAACTACAATATTTACGCTGTTATGATAAAGAGTGAGATAACTGTGCTTATTGCAGATGACGACCCTGACTATCTGTATCAGATGGTAAGAGGTCTTGAGGCTGCGGGCTACAGTACAATAGCGGTAGACAGTCAGGCAGAAGCCGAGAAGGTTATGGCAAAGGTCAAGCCCGACATTGCTGTGTTTGATCTGATGATGGAGAATGATGACAGTGGTTTTATCCTCTGCTACAAACTTAAAAGAAGGTATCCCGACGTACCTGTAATTCTGGCAACTGCTGTTTCGCATGAAACAGGAATGTCGTTCGGACTGAGTTCTGAGCAGGAGAGAGCGTGGATAAGGGCTGACAGGTATCTCGAAAAAGGGATAAGACCCGCGCAGCTCGATCAGGAAATAATGAAACTTTTAAAACTATAAGATGGCTGTATTAAAGATTCTTGTTGTTGATGATGAACCTGGTATCAGGTCGGGTGTCACACGGATCCTTAAGAATTTTCATGTTACATATCCCTTCATGGAGGAGGATTACACTTTTGAGGTGCTTGAAGCAGCAACAGGAGAAGAGGGAATAGAGATTCTGGAAAGAGAGATGCCTGACATTATGCTGCTGGATAATAAGCTTCCGGGGATACAGGGTGTTGAGGTCCTTGAGTATGTAAAGCGCAAAAACTATGAGATAGTGGTAGCGATGATCACATCTTATGCATCAATAGATGTAGCAATAAGGGCTACAAGATATGGAGCCACTGATTTCATTCCGAAACCATTTACTCCGCAGGAGCTAAAGTCTAGTATCGAAAATATTACTAAACAGCAGTATCTCAGAAGAATAACTCACAGATTGAAAGAGGAGGGCAAGAAGGTAAGATTTCAGTTTCTTTCAGTTCTCTCTCATGAATTAAAGGCCCCCCTGAATGCTATAGAGGGTTATCTGCGTATGATGCAGGAGAAGCAGTCAGGTGAAATGATTGATGATTATGCAATCCCCATTGACAGATCGTTACAAAGGATTCAGGGCATGAGGAACCTTATAATGGATCTGCTTGATTTCACAAAGATAAGGCTTGACAGGAGAGAAGAGAAGATGAAGGATGTCGATCTCAGAGAGATTGCCTCTAATGCCATTGTTACCGTTCAGCCATACGCGATTCAGAAGGATATTACGATAAACCTTACCGTTAACTGTAACTCACTGGTAACAGCTGATCCTGATGATATGGAGATCATTTTCAACAATATGCTTTCCAATTCGGTCAAATATAATGTTGAAAAGGGTTTTGTAGACATCACAATCAACGGATGTGACGAAACCATATCAGTTGTATTTACTGATACCGGCATTGGAATAAAGGAAAGTGATATTGACACTCTCTTCGATGAATTTGTCAGGATTAAGAATGAGAGGACAAAGGATATTACCGGCAGCGGCCTTGGTCTTAGCATTGTAAAAAAGGTTGTTGAATTGTACAATGGCTCAATAAGTGTCGAGTCAACCCCCGATATCGGGTCTACTTTTACCGTCAGGCTTCCCAGGCTGATGATCAAGCCTGACAATAAGAAATAGATAAGAACAATAAACTTATTCAAGATGGTTCAGAATATGAAATTGCCCGGTAAAACAGTTGAAAGACTGAGTGAGTACAGGAGGACGCTTCTGGTTTGTCTTAAGGAAAACCGGAATTATATATACTCTCATGAACTGGCCTCCATGCTGCACATCACAGCTGTTCAGGTAAGACGCGACCTGATGCTTATCGGATATTCAAGTATCCTTAAGAAAGGTTATGATGTAAGAGAGCTTATTGATATAATAGGTTCCATAATTGATTCAGACAAGGGGCTTAATGTCTGTATAGTAGGGATGGGTAATCTTGGAAGAGCTATAACAGGGTACTTCAAGGGAAAGCGATCGAGATTGAACATTATTGCGTCTTTTGATACAGACCCTTCAAAAGTTAATAAGGTTATTTCAGGAGTCAAATGTTATGAAGCTGCTATGCTTGGGGAGATAATAAGGGAACTTGATATCTCGATAGCAATCCTGACAGTTCCGCCAGAGAATGTCAGAGAGGTAGCCGAGGAGGCTGTGCGTCACGGTGTTAAGGGTATTCTGAATTTTACCACTGTACCCGTGAATGTGCCGGCAGGGATTCATCTTGAAGAATATGATATGATCACATCCCTTGAGAAAGTTGCATATTACGTGAAAGAGAACAAAAAACAGAATACTCTCAGATGAATGTCTTTACCAGTTTTAATGAAGCTGCGGGCATAAGAAATGCCGTTGTAACAACAGGTACTTTTGACGGGGTTCACATAGGTCATAAGACTATACTCGACAGGCTCAACAAACTGGCCAGACAAGCTGATGGTGAATCTGTACTTATTACTTTTCATCCGCATCCAAGGGTGGTCCTTTATCCTGAATCAGCCGGTAAGGGTTTGCGCCTGATAAGCTCACAAGAGGAGAAGATTGAGCTTCTGCGCAAGGCAGGCCTGCAGAACGTAATAATTATTGAATTTACAAAAGAGTTCTCAAGGACAACCAGTGAGGAGTTCATTGCCGAATATCTGCACGGGATACTCAGGGCCAGGGTTGTTGTTGTAGGTCACAATCATCACTTCGGATTCAATCAGCAGGGTGATTACAAACAGCTTTGGAATCTGCGCAGCAAGTATGGTTTTGACGCTGAAGAGATACCTATGCAGGAGGTTCAGAACGAGATAGTAAGCTCTACCAAGATCAGGGAGGCCCTGGCGGAGGGATATATACAGAGAGCAAATGCATACCTTGATCATTACTATATTATAATAGGAAAAGCCGAACAGTCTGTCGAAGATCATTTTGGATCAGGTCTGCCCATGTGTTTTATTCCTGTTACTGAAGAGACAAAGCTGACGCCGGCATCGGGAATATATGCTGTAACGGCAGCTGGTGAAGCCTTTTACTCAAAGGCGATGGTAATTGTTGATAATGATATGCCCCTGAACCGGAGGGTCAGGATTCATATATTTGATTATGACAAGACCGTCCCCGGCAAAAAGCTTACACTGTTCTTTCATAAGAAGATAACAGACCTCAACCGGGTTCTGGATTCAAGAGAGCCAACTGCTCAGTTAATGTCAGCCCTTAATGATATAGGCGAGCTGATTTTCTGAATTAGCCAACCCTGCTGGCAACATTTTTTGTAGCTTTGCATGTTAAATTGTTTTATTACTTCTTTATATAAAATCTGATGAAATTTTATCCTGAGAAGCTAAGTATTCCCGACAGGAGGATGCAGCCGTTCATCGACCCTGACGAGATATGGAAGCTGATAAATAATGTTAAACCAGACCCGGAAAGAGTAAGAGCCGTGATTGCCAAGTCACTGGCAAAGAACAGGCTTACACTTGAAGAAACTGCGGTTCTGGTAAATACCACCGATGCCGGCCTTATTGAAGAGATAAAAGCCGGAGCAAGGGAACTTAAAGAGAAGGTATATGGCAACCGCATTGTATTGTTCGCGCCCCTCTATGTTGGTAACAAATGCAGCAACAACTGCAAGTATTGCGGCTTCAGGGCTTCAAACCGTAATGCCCTCAGGAAGACCTTGTCTGATCAGGATTTAGTCAGGGAGGTAGAGGCCCTTGAGGATAACGGACAGAAGCGGCTCATTCTTGTTTATGGGGAACACAAGGAGTACTCTGCTGAATATATAGCACATACCGTGAAACTGGTATATGGTGTTAAGAAGGGCCAGGGCGAGATAAGGAGGGTGAATATCAATGCAGCTCCTTTTGATATTGAAGGCTTCAGGACGGTTGGAAAGTCAGGAATAGGTACTTACCAGGTATTTCAGGAGACCTACCATCCGGAGGCTTACAAATGGTATCACCTCGGAGGGAAAAAAGCCGATTACGAATGGCGCCTTACGTCGCTCGACCGCGCCCAGGAAGCAGGTATTGATGATGTAGGAATAGGAGCCCTGTTCGGCCTATACGACTGGAGGTTTGAGGTACTCGGACTCGTCAGGCACACCAACCACCTTGAGGCATGCTATAATGTCGGTCCGCATACCATCAGCTTTCCCAGAATAAAGGATGCAGAGATGCTTGACATGGACGACCGTTACATGGTAAGCAATGATGATTTTAAAAAGCTTGTTGCAATTCTGAGGCTTGCTGTACCATATACAGGCCTTATTCTTACAGCCCGAGAGGATGCCGACGTAAGAAGAGAGGTACTCAGGTACGGTGTTTCTCAGATAGATGGTGGAACGAAGATAGAACTGGGTTCTTACTCGGATATCAAAAATGAACAGCAAAACCTTAATAAGGAGCAGTTCAAGATTGCTGATGAAAGATCACTGGCCGAGGTAATAGATGAGCTGCTGTCGACAGGTTACCTGCCCTCATTTTGCACATCCTGTTACCGCATGGGCAGAACCGGTGAACACTTCATGGAGTTCTCGGTTCCGGGCTTTATAAAGAGATTCTGTACACCAAATGCCATTCTTACACTTTCAGAATATATTTGTGACTATGCCGGCCCGGAGCTTGCTGCCAAAGGGTGGGAAGCTATTGAAAGAGAAGTGATGGGTCTCGAACCCTCTGTAGCTGAGGCAACAAGGAGCAGAATAGAAAAGATAAAAGAAGGAGAGAGAGATCTTTATTTTTAAATAATCAGAACGACCGGAGAGATGATCAGAATTACTGGAATCAGGGTAGTCGACCGAATTAAGGAGACGGGTTTTACACAGGATATATTGTCGAAATATTCAGGCATGATTACCACCAGGCTTGGATTTCACGAACTGAACGATGGTGTTTGCAGTCGCGAGGGCTTCATCCTTTTGCACCTTAAGGGCGACCCTGCTGAATGGAAGGAGATGTCTGAGGAACTGATGGCTTTAGGAGGCATTGAGGTAAAGCAGATGGATTTCAGCGATGATGCTGAGTCTGAAGGTGATTCAGGTGATAAGCCGGAAGGAGTGAGGATACTGGGTGTCCTTGTCAGGAACGGCAGCGCCAATTCGAAGGAGGTTCAGAAGCTGCTTACCATGTATGGCTGCTCAATACGTACCAGGCTTGGCGTCAACGAGAGACACTTCGGAGAGCCTGCAGGCCTCATCATTCTTGAACTTACAGGTGCCGTCGGAGAAATGGACAGACTGGAGGAAGACCTCCGCTCCCTCGATAGCTGCATTGTCAGAAAAATGATCTTCGGCAGGCAGTAAACCACCTGAAGGCCGTTTCAGTTATTCCTCTCTTCAGAGGCACTATCTTATTATGTGCCCGAAGAATATTGAGTTCATAAATATTCTGTTTGATCCGTACCATATGGCCCTGAAGTTGGTATTCTCATAGAGTGAGATAATCCTTCCTCCCGAAACATGAGCCGTAGCGAATGCCGATCCTGCAATCCGCTCAACATTCTCCCTGCTGGCATATCCGCCAAGCAGTGGCGATTCCGTGAATCTGACCGGGGTGTTGAATATGTCGTTACCAGGTTCGTAGGCAGTGATTCCCTGTTTGAAAACCGGCAGCTCAGGTCTGTAGTATCCGTAACAGAGCGGGTGTGTCAGATCCATCACTGTATTGAAGATGGTTCCTGGAATGCTGTGTGGTGAGATTGGACGGTCGCCGTAGACAGGATTTTCGGGAGAGGTATCACTTGCTCCCGGAATAGTTGTGGTGTTTATAAAGTTATTCCTCGCCAGCCAGTTGTTACCGCCCTTGTATCCTATTATCACTCCGCCGGCACGGTTCCATCGTCTGAGTGACTCAATACCCTGATCGGAAATACCTGGTGTTCCGGCCACAATAATAACGTTATACCTGTCGGGTGATATTGAATTGAATCTATCAGACGGTACCAGTGTTACAGGAATGTTGAAGCGCACGTCGAGCATATGCCATATCTCTCCCGCATCCCTGCTGTTAATACCCCCATCTACCATAAGGGCTATTGAAGGCTTGCGAAGAATCGTGAATTTTGAACTGCCCAGGTCAACACCGGTAGTGGGTGTTAATCCCGTGGTAGTTCCGTATATCTCAGTATTGTATCTGCCGGCCACCTCCTGAAGGTATCGGTTGAGCTCCTCCCTGCCAAGCGGCTGGTCGTATGCATGAATCATAATGGTACCATTCGGGAAACTCCTTCTCAGACTGCCATCATCTACAGTGAACGGCTGTGTGGCCACCCTTATGGTGAGGTCCGTATCGAGAAGCGTGAATAGTAGTGAGTAGGAGAGGTAGTCATTCATCTCAAAGAGATATGCGTAGGTATCTGATCCTGCACTTAGCAGACCGTTATTCACTGGTGGAGCAGCGATTACAGCACTGCCCCTTAAATTGGCCGCTACCCTGGCATCTGTCATTTGTGCAAAGGGGATATTGAACGACATAGCTATATTCCATGCAGAGACATCATAAAATCTCATTGTTTCAAACTCAAAAGCCGGTTCGAAGAGAGATTTTACTAATCTGTAGGCAGGTTGCCCGGTTGGTATAAAGAAGCTCTCTTCAGCCCTGAAGTTTATTCCGTTGGCGGTGACGTCTCTCTGAATACGGTATATCTGTATCTGGTGCTTCAGCAGGTGGTCGATGAAGAATGAGAGTTTCGATTTATCATCGGGTTCAGTAAAGAGATATCCTTTAACCGGGTCTTTCCTGGCCTCCTCTATTGCGGAGATATAGAATTCCCTTTGAAATTCAAGCAGCCGCGTGCGCATCGAAAGTGCTGCATCTGTTGTTGAGAGTGCCATAGTAAACTGATTCCTGATGGCAAACGGGAAAGAGAGGAGTCCTGATTCCACTTCACGCAGGTGGGATTTCGTACCGGCCTGTTCGATGAGTATACCTATTGAGCCGTGAATATCGGGATATGATGAGCCATAGCCGGGATAGAGGTTGTCGAATACCTCCTCGTGGAAGTAGAGGCTGCCTATCCTGTCGGTGTGTTTTGCATGCCAGGTGCCTATCTCAGCTGTCAGTTCATAGTTCTTTTTCGGGACGAGCGGGTTGTTGGCCAATGGATCGCCCGGTTCCCAGAAAAAGGTCGAGTTAGCTCCCATCTCATGCTGGTCGATAACAATGGTAGGGAACCATCTGTGATATGCGGCGACCCTGCCGGTGCTCTCGGGGTGCTGCAGCATAATCCAGTCACGGTTCAGGTCGAACCAGTAGTGGTTGGTCCTTCCCCCTGGCCATGGCTCGCTGAATACTCTGGAGTTGGGATCGGGAACCGGATCAACACTTTTATGCATATTTACCCATGCTGAGTGGCGATGGTAGCCGTCAGGATTCAGATTGGGATCTATCAGTATAACCGTATTGGCCAATAGATTGTCGATGTCACTGCCCATGCCTGCAACAAAGTGGTAGGCGGCAACAAGAGATGCATTCTGAGCACTCGATTCGTTACCATGTACGCCATAGCCCAGTTTAATTATTACCGGCATATTTTCAATATCGAGCGATGGTGATTGTTCGGGGTCTCTCAGTTTCAGGTGGCGCTGCCGTATGCTCTCAATGTTTTTTATATTCTCCGGAGAGCTTATTATCAGGTCGCCCAAAACCCTCTGTTCGTGGCTACGGCCATACTCCTCCCAGATGGCACGGTCTGATATCCTTGCCAGCTCTTTCATGTAGAGAATAAGGTTGTCGTGGGTTGCGTGCCACTCACCCACCTCATGACCGATAATGTCGGCAGGCACGGGTATGGCCGGATTGTAACTTACATTTTCAGGCAGATAGTAACTCAGAGGAGTTTGTCCTCCCAGTACGAGGGAGACAGCAATCAGCTGAATGATGAATGTAATTCGTTTCATAGGTCTCTATTTAAGTTCAGATTGTCCCTCATGCATTCTTCTCTTGTAGTGGAGAGAATCACCCCATTCGCCGTATCCTATATCCGCGTTTGCCACTCCGAGCCTCGCCTCGAGGCACCCCTTGCAATCTTCGGCCGAGTCGTCGGTGCATGGCTTGTTTTCATACAGCTTGTAGCTGTCACGATATTTTCCCGGCGTGATATTTGGCATGACAACATTAGCGCCAACCATGACTCCCTTCTCACGACCCATCGGATCAATGGCCTGCAGAGCAGTGGCCGCTGCAATATTTATATCCTTCATAACAATGCGCAAAACAGCTATCATCTTCAGAGACAGGTCGAACCGCTCCATCAGCGGCATAAGGGAATCCTTCCTCGATATCAGAGGAGTATCTGCATGTTCAATGTAAGGTCCCATACCACACATGTCAATATCCATATCCCTCATGAACTCTATGTCAGATGCCAGGTTATCAATTGTCTGCCATGGCAAACCTATCATAACCCCTGTTCCGGTCTGATAACCAAGCCTTTGAAGTGTTTTCAGACACTCCACCCTGCGCTGGAAAACATGATGACCATCGATAGGGTGCAGCTTACTGTATAAATCAGGGTCAGATGCCTCTATCCTGAGAAGGTATCTTCGCGCTCCTGCTTCCATCCATCTTCTGTACACATCCTCAGTCTGCTCACCCAGCGAAATGGTTATTCCCAGTTGCCCTTCCGTCATCTCCATGATTTTTTTCAGGAGGTTCTCGACCCTGAGCGTAAAGGCGTCTCCTTCAATCTCTCCTGATTGAAGTGCAAGTGATGCGTAGTTGTTCTCCCAGGCAAACCTGGCAGCAGCAATTATCTCGTCGTCTGAGAGATTATACCTCTCAAGATTCCTGTTGCCCTTTCTGATGCCGCAGTAGTAGCAGTTCTTGCTGCAGATATTTGAAAACTCTATCAGCCCCCGGTAATAGACTTTTTTTCCTACATAACTGTCCCTCACTTCGGCAGATTTCCTGAAAAGCAGTCTTCTCTCATCTCCCTCAGCTGATAACATGTTTACTATATCTTCGCGGGAGTGATATTCGTGTTCCAGTATATCGATAAAATTACCTGTCATTTCAATTGAGTGTTTTGGAATGTCAAAAATATTTAAAAAAACAAGATTGATTCATGATAGTGAGATTTAACATAAAAATGAACGACCTGCAGGTTTTATCACTATCATTGCAACGTCTTGGTGGTTAACACAAAAAAAAATGGGAAATCGGATTATACAGACATTGTTTCTCCTGATATTTTTCACAGTTGGTTGTGCCGGGGATAACCAACCTTCATCAGGATTGAAAATACCTGCAAGGGATCCTCTGGCTGAATCAGGCTCGGCTTTCATGGCCCGGATTGAAGAACTTCCGCTGGCAGAGAGAGAAGAGGAGATATTCAGGGCTGTTGCCGCGGGAAATATTCCCTCCTTTCTCAGGAACCTTGTTACTCTAGAAGCCAGGTTTACTGATGCAGGGGGTAAGGAGCATCACGTTCAATATGAGGTGATGCCTGATTATCTGGCTGTTGGAAGTGACGATGACTTCTGTCGCATACCGATGAATCCGCACACTGCACAGCGTCTGGCGAATCTGTTCGAAGCATCTCTGCTAACGGCAAAGCTTAGCGACCATATCTATGAAAATGCTGAAGTAAAGCTGGCTCCTTTCAACTACATCCCTGTCGGTAACGCAAATGAACTGGTGTCGAAGTTTCGCGATCACAATGAACAGATTGAGAGTCAGTTCAAAGATGCCGGCGGCAATAGGGGGCAGCTGACGGCGGGTATCAAAAAGGATGTCATTCTATCTTACATAATAGCGGAAAAGAGAGACAGGGTTGTATTATACGGCTGGCATAAGCTGGATGGAAAGCCAATACAGCCTGTCTACAGCGGTCATATAGACTGGTATGTTGATTACAGTCATGGAATAAGACTGGTGAATGACAGGGTGTTGATTGACGGCAAACCTGTCTCGCTAAGGGAGGCACTGATGCATCCTGTTCTCTTCAGCCTGTTCAGCAATGAGGACCAGAGAATGGAGCAGCCGGTTTATATCAAAGTTGAAAGTAACAATTAAAACAAGCTGGGATGTTCAGGAAGATAATTAAGACGGACGACAGAAAAACAACACTTATCATCAGGCTCATGGTAGGTGCTGTCTTTTTCTCGGAGGGAATTCAGAAGTTCCTCTATCCATTGATAAACGGAGCAGGCAGGTTTGAAAAGATCGGTTTGCCGTGGCCTGAATTTTTCGGCCCATTTGCAGGATCTTTGAGATTATCTGCGGAAGCCTCTCTTTTGACCGTTACCTTAGGTAAAGGATTATCTTTGCGAACTTTGTATTTATGTTAGGCCAGTATGAAACCTCAGCACTTTTATTTCAGTTTTTAAGATGAATTTCTGGAAGATAATATTGATATTTTTGGGAACCATCTCTCTGGGAATCGGCGTGGTAGGGATCGTTGTGCCCGGTCTGCCGACAACGCCGTTTCTGCTGCTTACTGCAGGGTTGTACATGCGCAGCTCAGACAGGCTCTATAACTGGTTATTGTCAACCAGTATCTGCGGAAAGAGAATAAAAAGGTGGCAGGAAAAGAGAGGCATGACCATAAGGGAAAAGGTATTTACCTTTATACTGATGTGGTCGATGATATCTGTTTCGGTAATATTCCTGCTGGAATCAACAGTCGTCAGGTCTCTGGTTATATCTCTTGGTGTTGTGGGGACACTGGTGATGGGGTTTGTCCTTCAGACTATCAGAGACTGATTGCAATCAGTTGTTTTCTGCGGGTTTTTCTGATGTTTCTGCTATTAAATCTGCAATCTCTTCAGGAGAGGCATTGACTGTGTCAACGACAGTTACAGTACCGGTATTCCATCTTCGTGATGCTTTATTCACCAGGCTGGTTCTTACTGTCCAGACTTGTACCGAATCAGAAGCAGATACGGCCCTTTCTATTGCATCATGCCAGCCTTTACCACTTATTTCCAGTGGGCCCACCTCATCGATCACAATAACCGGTGCCCCTGAGGCAACGGCATTACTGATTATTTCTTCACCTGTCTTCAGAGCTTCGCTACTGAACCAAAACCTGCCCTGTCTGAGCATCCCCGGCCTCTCCCCGGTGCTGCAGAGCACTGTCTGCGCACCGGTTTCAATATCAGTAAGGTTAAAACCGACCCTGTCTTTATCGTCATGGATCCCTTCCGAGACAAATCCGGCCGGTTTGAGTCCTCTTTCCCTGATTATCCTTATCAACTCTTTAAGAAAGGTTGTCTTGCCAGCAAGCCTCTCGCCGGTGAGAATGAATATGTCAGGCCTGCTGGAGTTCTCCGTTTCGATCAAAGGAAGCAGGGTTTCAGCTGTTTTGAAAAGATGTCCGAATGAATGATTCCTGCTTTTTATTATTTTATCAGGAGCCGGAAGCCGTGATATGACAGATGGCAGTGCGGAAAATGCCAGAGTCAGTGACTGGTAGAGGTTGGCAAATCCTCTGTTGTACAGAATTGATTTTATTAGCGGATTCTTCATTTCGATGCTTACGGCAGAAAAGCCTGTGATTATTATCAGTGCCCTCCATATCATTTTTAACCCGGCAGCCAGTCCTGTCAGATCAAATACGCCGCGGTCGGTTGCAGAATTCCATAAGAAAGCAGAGACTATTGCTATTAATATGAACTGTATCCATATCGCAGGTTTCCTGAGCTTGTTAAGAGTGTTTTTATAATAAAGAAAAACAACCAGAGCGTAAGCAGCTCCTGCTGAAATTGCAGGAATAAGAGGAGCCGTATTAAGCAATGTCATTGAGAGAATTATCATTACCAGATTTGCCAGCAGTGCAATTATTGAGTATCGTCTGGGAGAGGTGTGTCTGAAGAGCATATTTTCTGCACTGAGGTCAATCTCACTGTCATCTGTAACAGCCTGATTCTTTTTTATATAGGCCTTGCCGGCCAGATAACCCCCTGCGGCTCCTGCCATTCCTGAAACCATATAGATACCGGTGACAAGTCCAATAACTATCAGCGGATCGGTTCCTTCAAGATTTACCTGCCTGACTGAAAATCTGTAAAGGTCGCCCAGTATCCTGACCAGATCAAATCCATAAAGCACCAGTAGCGTTGCTGCTTTATGGATCAACGAACTGGCCACAGCCACTGCTCCTCCCACAAGGTAGCCGAAGAGGTTGCGTCCGAATAACCGAATGAAGGCCTCAAGTAAAAGCGCTTCAAGCAATATTCCGGTCATAGGCCCCAGTATGACTGCACTGGGTGACACAGACTTCATAAGGGCACATATCAGTCCTGCGCGCCATATCAGCCCGCGGTCATCCCATATCTGCACAAACGCAATCATCAGGTAGACGCTCATTATCGCCAGCATCGTACCTGAGAAGGGAACCCTGAGGTTATGAAGGAAACTCCCCAGAATGATCTCCAGAGCTGCCCATATGCTGCCTGCCACCGCAGCCTTCATCCATACATTGCTCAGTGGTTTGTGGGGTATGGTCCTGATATAACCTTTCAATTATTCGAAATTATTTTGCTGACAAAGGTAGGGAAAGAGTGATTAAAAGTACATAGAGTCCATAAAGTTAAAAAGTAACCAGAGTGAGTTACCGGGGTACAATCGCACCCCAGCGGGGTACAATCGCACCCCAGCGGGGCGCAACATTAATAGGAACGTGAAAGACCCCACCCTCTCTTTGTCGCCGGTGCAGTGCCAGCAAAATTGTTGGGTGGGGTTGATGAGCGATTGCATTTGGAAATAGTATTAATCTTTCTATCTTTCGCAGTTGCCCGAATCGGATAAATTTATGCCAGATGATAAACGATAAATTACTCAATCCCCGTAGCATTGTGGTTGTTGGTGGTTCTGACGATATAACCAAACCCGGGGGTAAGGTTCTGAAGAATCTCCTTGACGGGAGCTTTGCCGGAGAGCTTTATGTTGTCAATCCAAAGCTTGATGAGGTGCAGGGTGTAGTCTCATACAGGTCGGCAAATGAACTGCCTGATGTTGACCTGGCAATTATGGCGATAGCGGCTCATCACTGCCCGATTACCGTGGAGATACTTGCCAGGGAGAAGTGTACAAAAGCCTTTATAATTCTTTCGGCCGGATTCAGCGAAGAGAGTGAGTCAGGTGCAAAGCTTGAGAAAGAGATCGTAAATACAATCGACTCTGTTGGCGGTTGCCTGATAGGGCCAAACTGCATAGGTTTTCTTAACAGCAACTATAACGGAGTGTTTACCACTCCTATACCCCGACTTGATCCTCAGGGTGTTGATTTTATATCCGGTTCAGGAGCAACAGCAGTTTTTATAATGGAGTTGGCCATGCCCAACGGACTTACCTTTTCATCGGTATATTCGGTTGGTAACAGTGCTCAGACGGGAGTGGAGGAAGTCCTTGAATACATGGATAATACCTATGTCGATGGGGTTAGTCCGGGCATCAAGCTGCTATATGTTGAGAGTATAAGAAAGCCTTTAAAACTGCTGAAGCATGCCTCATCGCTGATACGCAAAGGGTGCCGCATTGCAGCCATCAAAGCAGGCAGCTCAGATGCCGGCAGCAGGGCCGCATCGTCTCATACAGGAGCGCTGGCCAGTTCAGATCTGGCTGTTGAAACCCTTTTCAGGAAGGCAGGTATTGTAAGATGTTACAGCAGGTCTGAACTTGCTGCCGTGGCATCAGTCTTTCGTCATCCTAAGCCTGAAGGCAGGAGACTGGCGATAATAACGCATGCCGGAGGCCCGGCGGTTATGCTGACGGATGCCTTGTCAGAAGGCGGACTCGAGGTTCCTCATATTGAAGGATCGAAGGCAGAGGCCCTTCTTGAAAAGCTGTATCCTGGTTCCTCAGTTGCAAATCCTGTCGATTTTCTGGCCACGGGCAATGCAGAGCAACTCGGGCATATTATTGATGCCTGTGAAAATGACTTTGAGAATATAGATGCAATGGCGGTAATATTTGGCAGTCCCGGACTCTTTCCGGTACATGATGTGTACGATTTGCTTGATGAAAAGATGAAGGTATGCCGCAAACCTGTTTATCCCATCATGCCGTCAATAATTAATGTAAGGGAAGAAATAGAGGTCTTTCAGGCAAAAGGCAGAGTCAGTTTTCCTGATGAAGTGCTGTTTGGAAGGGCGCTGAGCAAGGTGATGAATTGCCCTCCTCCTTCCATTATGCAGGAGTCAGAATACAGGTTGGATAAAGCAGTTATCAGAAAAGTCGTTGAGAGTTCTGATGATGGTTATCTTGAACCTGATGCGGTTTGCAGATTGCTCGATGCTGCAGGGATTCCAAGAGCCGCAGAGTCGGCTGTAAGCTCGCCGAACGATGCTGTTCTTGCTGCAACAGAGATGGGATATCCAGTTGCCATGAAGGTGGTGGGTCCGGTACATAAGTCAGATGCCGGAGGCGTTATTCTAAATGTGGCTGATGAGAAGTCTGTCAGGGCAAATTTCAAAATGTTGTCAGCAATCAGCGGGGCTACAGGTGTACTGGTGCAGAAGATGCACTCAGGTACGGAGTTGTTTGCCGGGGCTAAAAGGGAACCGGGATTCGGACATCTGGTGATGGCCGGGATGGGCGGAATATTTATTGAGGTGCTGAAGGACTTTGGCACGGCACTGGTGCCTGTGTCAGGAGAGGAGGCTTTGTCTGTGATCAGATCTCTGAAGAGTTATCCGGTCTTAAAGGGAATAAGAGGCAGGAAGGGAGTAAACGAGGCTCTCTTTGCAGAGATTATACTGAGACTTTCTGCACTGGTTGAAACGGCCCCTGAAATAGAAGAGCTTGACCTTAATCCGTTGCTGGGCACTGACAGGGAGGTCATTGCAGTTGATGCACGTATAAGGGTATCGCTGTCAAAACGTGATGAATAACACAAAATAATCTGCTTTAAATTTGTATCTTGTGGCGTAATACCCGAAATCAATATACTATCTAACCTTAATCTTATAAATGAAAAGAGAGTTTCTTATGACTTTTATTCCGGCTTCAATGGTAAGTATGTATATTTTTTTGGGCTTTTTGCTGATATTGAATAATAGTTTTTAAATTAGGAATAGCTGGCAGGGCAGGAAAAAACTGCCCTGCTCATTTTAAATATTAAAAGGTAACCTTGATGGGAACACCGATTGACACAAGAATTGTAGAGGAAAAGATTGCCGAAAGCGGCCTCTCCTCTGTTGGAAGTGCCAGTATCAGGGAGATCGTTAAGCTCGTGAACCAGATAGAAAGGGCTACCGGTAAAAAGTTCATCAGGATGGAGATGGGTGTTCCGGGACTGCCTCCGGCCAGGATAGCTGTAGAGGCTGAAAAGAAAGCCCTTGATGCAGGAGTGGCATCAATCTATCCCTACATAGAAGGAATCCGTCCCCTGAAGGAGGAGGCATCACGATTCATAAAACTGTTTATGGATGTAGATGTCGACCCATCTGGAATAGTGCCTGTTGCAGGTTCAATGATGGGTGCAATGGCATGCTTCCTGGTTGCAAACAGGAATGACCGTACCAGAGAGGGAACCCTGTTCATTGATCCCGGATTCCCGGTGCAAAAGCAGCAGATAAGGATGCTTGGCCATGAGTACCGGACTTTCGATGTTTATAATTACAGGGGTGAGAAGCTCAGAGACAAGCTCGAATCTTTCCTGAAGACTGAAAAGGTCTCGACCATACTATATTCCAATCCCAACAATCCGTCATGGATATGTTTCACTGAAGAGGAACTGGAAATAATAGGCTCTTTGGCCAATAAGTACGATGTAATAGTTATTGAAGACCTTGCATATTTTGGTATGGATTTCAGGAAGGATTATTCGGTGCCGGGCGAACCGCCTTACCAGCCTACCGTTGCCCGGTATACCGATAAGTACATACTTTTAATAAGCAGTTCCAAGATATTCAGCTATGCAGGTCAAAGGGCTGCAGTTATTGCAATGTCAGACAATCTGTTCAACAGCCGTTATCCTGACCTTACCAGGTACTATTCCTCTGACAGGTTCGGTCATTCAATGATTTACGGTGCTCTGTATGGTTTGTCTTCAGGAATAGCACATTCTGTTCAGTATGGACTGGCAGCAGTATTCAAGGCAGTGAATGACGGTGAGTTTAAATTCCTCAAGGAGGTTGATGATTACCGTGAGAAAGCGGCAGTGATGAAAAAGTTATTTACCTCAAACGGATTCCGTATTGTCTACGACAAGGATCTTGGCGAGCCTATTGCTGACGGTTTCTATTTTACCATCTCTTACCCGGGTTTCACCGGGGGGGAGTTGCTTGAGAGGCTTCTCTACTACGGGATAAGCGCTATTACAC
>Ga0334882_1002502_pt1 | contig 18572 bp, 13 predicted proteins | sample GraSluR1_MG_5_FD_207226 | JGI IMG/M metagenome (GOLD analysis project Ga0334882, IMG submission 207226) | Sludge microbial communities from methane-producing bioreactor in Wageningen University, Netherlands - Granular Sludge_15_04-R1 | ecosystem: Engineered > Bioreactor > Anaerobic >...
GCGAGGTCAACGCCGCGTCCTCCTCACCCAGGGCATAGAGAGCCACGGCTTCCAGCGTCAGCGCCTCGATGACGCGGTCGGCTCGTCCGCTGCGATCCGCGTCCACGAGCAGCCGCGACAGCCGGCTTCGCGCCTGCGCTGCAGATCCTTGCGCGAGCAGGACCCGTGCCTGAATCAGCACATAGGGCTCCATGGCTGAGGGGATCGCGCTCTCCTCCGGCAACTCGAACGCCGCGGCCCAGGCGGCAGCCGTCTCCACATCCCCGGCCCGTACCGCGATCAGGGCTCGATAGGCTTCGATCGAGGGCACGGCCCACTGCATCTTGAACAGCTGCGAGGTCTCCATCAGCGTGTTCAGCCGCTCCAGAGCCTGGTCTGGGGCCCCACGCGCCAAATCGATACACGCCAAGCCGACGTAGCCCCCGAGCAGGATCTCCCAGTGGGACCATGTCTTGCCCAGGTCAAGCCCTCGCTGAAGGTACTCGGCAGCGCGATCCAGCTCATTCCACTGATAGAGCAGCGTTCCCAGACCCACGTAGGCCAACCCCGACAAAGGAGAAGGGACGCCGTGCCGCTCGACCTCACGCAGCGCCTCTCGGTAGATGGTCGCAGCCTTCCGCAGCCGCCCCTGCAACACGGTAAGCTGAGCCAGATGGCTGATCGCCAGCGGCAGCAGATGGTGGTTCTCGTCGGCACGCAGCAGGCCGATGGCCTCATCGAACCGCGCCAGTGCCGCCTCCATCTCACCCCCGAACTCCTTAGCGAGCGCCAAGTTGAAGGCAGAGATGCCCTGAACGGCCAAGCGATGATTGAAGGTACCCCGCTGCACGTCATCGCCCAGATAGGCCAGCGCCTGCTCACTTTCGGCGACGACATGCGTCAGATCCGCACGGTTAAAGGAGAGCGTCGCCCGCACACACGAGATCTCAGCCAGTGCGCCGCGTTGCTCAACCGAAAGCCCCGCAGCCGCATCGGATGGGGTCGCCCGCGCCCCAATCAGCCGCTCCACGTCCTGTAGATGCGGCTCAACGGCGTCCTGCCCTCCCGTTGCCAACAGCGCCCACGCCATCGCCATGCTCAGATGGCGGTCCTCGCTCACCAACGCGTCGGGAAGCCTCCCCAGCCAACCCAAGAGCGTCCGTAGCTCGCTACGATCGAACATATCCAAGAGGACGCGCTCGATGAGCTCCTTGGCCCAGCCATAGTCCTCTGCCTGCAGCGCGTGCTCCACCGCCTCCGACACGTCGTTGTGGGCGACAGACCACTCGCTTGCTTGGCGATGGAGCGCAGCGACGACGGCAGCGTCGCAGTCCTCCGCCAGCCGCACACGCAGGAAGTCGCGGAAGAGACGATGATAGCGGTACCAGCGCCGTTCTCGATCGAGGGGCATTACAAAGAGGTTGTCACGCTCCAGCGCCGCCAGCACGGCCTGACCGTCCTCTCGGCCCGTGATGGCGTCACACAAGGACCCGCACATCCGCTCCAGAATGGAGGTCGTGAGCAGGAAATCTCGCCGTTCCGGCGGCTGACGCGCCAGGATCTCTTGGGCGAGGTAGTCGAGGATATAGCGGTGTCCGCCGGAAAACGTCGCCAGGAACGCACCGACGTCGGGCACCCCTTGGATGGATAGAGCCGCCAACTGCAGGCCCGCGACCCAGCCCTCGGTCAGCGTCGCCAACGCGGCAACATCCTCGGTCTGCAGCGCCAGCCCCATGACACGATTCAGGAAGTCCCCCGCCTCATCGTGGGTAAAGCGGAGCTCCGCCGCACCAAGCTCCACCAACTGCCGGCGGGCCCGCAGTTTCGCCAGCGGAAGTGGGGGGTCGGAGCGTCCCGAGAGGATCAGGCAGATGTGCTGAGGCAGATGCTCCAACAGGAAACACAACCCGTCGTGAATGGCTGCGTCAGCGATCTCATGATAGTCGTCGAGGACCAAGACCGCCGGGTCCTCCGTGGCGGCGAGGACATTGAGCAGCTCAATGAGGATCCCCTCGATGGGCGGCGGCTGGGGTGACTGCAGCATCGTGCGCACGGTCTCCCAACGACCGGGCCACAGATCCTCCAACGCCGCAGCGACGTACGACCAGAACCGGAAGGGATCATCATCTCGCGCATCAAGCGAGACCCAGCCCACACGGAGCTGCCGCTGGTGAATCCACGTGCTGAGCAGCGTAGACTTCCCAAACCCGGCAGGTGCGGAGAGCAGGACCAGCCGTGCGCGGCACGCGTCGTCAAGCCGGCGTAGCAGCCGGTCCCGTGGCACAAGATCAGGATGCGCCTGAGGCACGAAGAGCTTCGTGCGCAGGAGGCGCATCCGGGACGGTATGGGCTGTGAGATCGCGTCTGACATACACACGTCCTACGTGTCGCTGGACAACGGTAGGTCAGAGTGTATCATGGATCGCAGCCCACACAATCGCCAGGCGGCTGCACACCCGGCTGCCGGCCCTACGATCGACCGGCCTAGCCGGGCGCCGGCATCTCACTGTCGGCTACGGGTCCATCAAGACAGGTCAACCAACCATCGGATCGACCGTGGACCTCACACGACCCGCAGAGTCCGATCCCGCAACGCATATGGGCTTCCCACGACAGCTGGTGCGGCAGGGCGTGGGCGATCGAAACGCGCTCCAAGGCCTCCAACATCCCGACAGGCCCACACGCATACAGAATATCCGGTCGCTCCTCCGCCATCAGGGCCTCGACCGTGGGCAGGACGGTCCCCACGATGCCCATGCTGCCATCCTCGGTGGTAACGCGGACCCGAGCGCCCAAGGATTTCAGGTCATCAACGAGAAGTATGTCCTCGCGAAGACGTGCGCCCACGACGGCGGTCACCTCACACCCCGCAGCCACCGCCTCGCGTGTCAGAAAGAGAAGCGGCGCCACACCGTAACCGCCGCCTACGAGCAGCAGCCGCCGGCCCGCAGGCGGCGCCGGCAGACGGAATCCCTGGCCCAGGGGACCTCGCACCCAGACCCGATCGCCGACCTCCAGAGCGAACAACGCCTCGCTGAACGGACCGACCGCCACCACCGTCAGCGACAGCGGGGAGGATCCAGCCAGGCTGTAGGGGCGCTCGTCCACGCCCGGCAACCAGACCATAGCGAACTGCCCCGGCTGAGCGGGCAGGTCCCGATCGAGGATCAGAGTCTTCGTGCGGTGATTGAGCGAGCGTGTCTCAACCACGTCATAGCGTTGATGCATCGACATAGGTTCCTCGTTTCACCCAGCCCGCTGAATCAACCCGCGCAGGCCCTCGACATCGTCGAAGCCCAGGCCGTAGGCGAAGGCCTCCAACTCCACTGCAATCTGCCCCAGGACCTCGACGCCCCGGTACCAGACCGCCGTCCCCACGCCGATCAACGTCGCGCCCGCCATCAGCATCTCAGCAGCATCGCGCCCTGTCGTGACGCCACCGGTACCGATGATCGGCACGTCGACGGCGGCGGCAATCTCGGCGACACAGCGGAGCGCGATCGGCTTGAGCGCAGGCCCGGAGATACCCCCGACGCGATTCGACAGCACCGGACGTCCCGCCTCCGCATCAATCACCATGCCGGGCATCGTATTGATCGCCGTGATCGCGTCGGCCCCAGCCTCGACGACCGCCGCCGCGATGCGTCCCAGATCCGGGACATTCGGCGCCAGTTTGACGGCAACCGGAATCTCCCCCACCGCACGCCGAACCGCCTCCGTGACCTCGGCGGCGCTCCGGCAGCTCGCCGCGAACGGCGTCCCGAAGTCGTCGGCCACGTTCGGGCAGGAGATATTCACCTCGATCAGGTCGGGACGGGCCGCCGCGACGACCCCTGCGACCTCGCCGTATTCCCCCACCGTGCCGCCGAAGATGCTCGCGAACAGCGGCACACCGAGCTGCGCCAGCTGCGCCCGCGCCTCGACCAGCAACCCAACCTCCTCATCGGCGCCCGGGTTGCTCAGGCCGATCGCGTTGATCACGCCGTGGCCCCAGTCCACAGCTACCGGGTTGGGATGCCCGGCCCGAGGTCGCGGGCCACAGCTCTTGGTGGTTACCGCACCCGTGCCTACCCTCGCGGCCCGCAGCAGCAAGGGGCTGCTGGTACCGAGAATCCCCGAGGCCAGCACGATGGGGTTGCGCAGGCGCAGCCCGAGGAAATCAACCATCGACCCGCACCGACCTGTACGTCGCCGTATCGATCCTGCCTGCCTCGTGAAGCGTGTCGAGCAGCTCGCTCAGCGTCAACACGGCGTGCAGCTCTCGCCCGTCGTCGACCAACCGATCACGCCCGCCCTGCTCGCGATCCAGAAGCACCACGACATCGCGCACCCGCAACCCGCTCCCCTCCATCGTGCGAATCGCCTGCAGCAGGCTGCCACCACTCGTCACGACGTCTTCGATCGCCAGCGCGACCTGCCCCGGCTCGAAAGCCCCCTCGATGGCCTGCCCGGTTCCATAGCCCTTGGCCTCCTTCCGCGGGTAGACCAGGGGCCGCTTGAGCTTCATCGCCAAACCAGCCGCTACCGGCAGCGCGCCATAGGGCACCGCAGCTAGGCGGTCGAACGAGAGATGCTGCGCGAGCTCCGCATAGGCGTCCACGACCCTCTCGAAGAGCTCGGGATAGGAGATGATGCGACGCAGATCGATGTAGATCGGTGAGGTCTTGCCCGAGGCCAGAGTGAACTCCCCGAAGCGCACGCAGTCGGCGTCAAAGAGGTGCAGCGCCATATCCGCGGCAGGCTCGACAAGTCCGCGACGGGCGTTGATGGCTCTGCGCATCTCCCGGGCCGCAGCGCGGGGGTCCGGCGCGTAGAGCACGCTGCGGGACACCGGAACAATGACCCCGCGACCCGTTCCATCCAGTCCTGCGTCGAGCGCCGCCTCCAAGTCGCCGCCCTGGGCCCCAATCCCCGGGGCCAGGATCCAGCGATCCGGCGCCAGCCGCCGCACGGCCTTGAGCGCACGGGGTTCTGTCGCCCCGACCACGAAGCCGACCGCATCCGGGCCACCCCAAGCCTGCCCTTGCCGGGCGATGTGCTGGTACAGCGGCGGCGTGCCATGGTGCTGGATCTCCAAAGCCGAGGGATTCGAGGTGTGGCAGAGCAGAAAGACCGCCTTGCCCTCATAGTCTAGAAAGGGGGTGACGCTATCCCGCCCCAAGTAGGGACTGACGGTGACCGCATCGGCACCGAGCCCATCGAACACCGCCCGAGCATAGGCCTTGGCCGTGTTCCCAATGTCGCCGCGCTTGGCATCCAGCAGAACAGGAACGCCATCGGGCACCGCTGCGATCACCTCGCGCAGCGCTGCCAGCCCTGCGGGGCCGGCCTGCTCAAAGAACGCGATGTTCGGCTTGTAGCAGCAGACCAGATCGGCAGTCCGTTCGATGATGTCCACACAGAAGGCCCGCAACCGCTCAGCCTCATCGGCATCCGGCAGCAGCGTGGCGGGGATGCGCGCCGGGTCAGGGTCCAGTCCCACACAGAGCAGCGAGTCGTTGCCGCGAACGGACGATGTCAGTTTGTCGATAAAGCTGTCTTGCACAATAGCCTCCTTGATGATGAGCCCGGCCCGTCCCACGAGGGGGCGCCCAGGACACTTGACGACCTGCTCTCAAGCGCGACCCAACACTGCAGCCAACAGCGCCATGCGCACGAACATGCCATTCTGAACCTGTCGGAAGTAGGCCGCCCGCGGGTCGCTGTCGACTTCGGGGTCGATCTCGCCGACGCGGGGCAGCGGGTGCAGCAACGCCATCGTCGGCTTCGCCCGGCGCATCGTCTCGGGCGTGATACGGTAATAGTCCTTGACCGCATCGTACTGGGCCGGATCGCTGAAGCGCTCTTTCTGCACGCGCGTCACGTAGAGCACGTCCGCGTTCTCGATCACATCGTCGATCTTGTGCGTCTCGCGCACCTTCATCTTGCGATCGATCAGTTGGTTCATCAGCGACATCGGCAGACGCAGGATCTCGGGCGAGACGAAGCGGTAGCTGACATCATACTGCATCAGCAACCGGGTCAATGAGTGCACCGTGCGTCCGTTCCGCAGGTCGCCCACCATCGAGACTTTCAGACCATCGATCCGTCCAAGCTCCTCCCGGATCGTGAAGAGATCGAGCAAACCCTGCGTGGGGTGTTCACCGGTGCCGTCGCCTGCATTGATCACGGGAACCGTCGCCGCATCCGCTGCGAGCTCTGCCGCACCGATCTCGGGATGGCGCAAGACGATCACGTCAGCATACTGCTCGAGCGTCCGGATCGTGTCGGGCAGGCTCTCACCCTTGCTGACGCTGCTGAACTGCACACCCTGCGTGATGGGGATCACGCCCCCGCCCAGGCGCTCCATCGCCGCGATAAACGAGGCGCTGGTGCGCGTGCTGGGCTCGTAGAACAGACAGGCAAGGACGCGGCCCTTGAGCAGATCGCAGGAGCCCACCCGGTCGACCATCTCACGCATTTCGTGCGCACGATGAAAGATATAGGAGAGCTTCTCGCGGTCGAACTGATCCACCGAGATGACGTCCTGATCGGTCATCCCATTGCCCACGACCTGATAGCTCGGCGTCTCCAGGGTCTCAAACAGCTTCGGCAACTCGTTTACGTAGTCCATCATTTCCCCCCTCTTGTATGAGCTTTCTACACCTTCGTACCACAGAGCCGCAGAAAAAGAGCCCGCAAATGCGGGCTCTTCTGTGCACTAATCACGGGGTCGATCGCCGGGAACGACCGATCGGGGCAATACCATCGCCCCATCCACGATCGCCGGCACCCCTCTGAATTGAACGCGCCGTACGCGCCCCCTCACCCGCATCCCCGCAAAGGGACTCCACCCGCACTTGGTGTGGAGTCCTTCATTCTCAATCGTCACGGTCGGCCCGATCTCCACCTCGACCCACGTATCAGGTTGCTGGGGGAGCCCGTAGATCCGCCGCGGGTTGTTCGCCATCAGATCGACGAGCCTCTCCAGACTCAGACGTCCCTCAGCCACAGCGGTCAGCATCAAGGGCAGCGCCGTTTCCAGTCCCGGCACACCCGGCGGCCCCCCAGACGCACGCTGCTTCTCCTCGAGCGTATGAGGTGCGTGATCGGTCGCGATGCAGTCCACCACCGTATCCAGATGCGCCCACAGAGCCTCGACGTCGGCCTGCGGCGCCAGCGTCGGACGCATATCACCAAGCGGCCCCAAGCGCTCGACATCCGCCTCGGAGAGGAAGAGATGGTGCGGCGTGACCTCGCAGGTCACTGCCACGCCCCGCCGCTTCGCGGCAGCAATCAGGGCGATCTCAGCCTTGCGGCTGACATGGCAGATGTGAATCGATCGCTCAAACGCCGCCGCCAGGCCTAATCCGATGGCGACGCTGGTCCCCTCGGCGTGCAGCGCAATCGGCTTCGTGGGGGGCCAGTGACGAAAGTAGGCCATCAAACTGAGCAGGTCGTTGACCCGTAGCGGACCATACGTCTGGTCCATGTAGATCTTGAGGCCGACTGCTTCGCGGCCGAGCGCAAGCCACGCGGACTCACCGGCGTGAGGACCCTCCGTAGGGACGTGAGCGGCCGAGGCGCCGACGAAGGCGTGAACATCACAGAGAGCCTCAGCCCGGATCCGTTCTGTGACGGCGCGGAGATCTTCAAGGCTCACGATGGGGGGAGACGTGTTGGGCATAGCGAGAATGGATGTGAACCCGCCTGCCAGTGCGGCGGCGGTGCCGCTGCGAACATCCTCTTTGTGCTCACCTCCGGGAACCCGAAGGTGGACGTGGACGTCAGCCAGACCCGGCAATCTCGTGAGTGTGCTCACGCAGCGTGATACCTCATTCCCATAGCTCGCATCTTGAGAGGTTCGGAGGGCTATTCGACGACCATCCAAACCCGCAGAATCATAACACAACTCTAGTACTTGGCAACTCGACCGCGCTCCCCCGCGCTACCCGGGGCTATCGCATGGGGCCCGCGGCAGGCCTCAGCAGCACGCAGCAGAGTTGCCTCCGCGTCCGACGCCCCGAGGACGGGGCTGCAAGCTTTTAGTTGTCGGCTGCCTACCCCCTCATCCCGGCTCATAGGGACCGTCAAAGGCCTCCGAAAGGCTCTTGATATCGAGCACCGGGGAGCCGTGCAGGGCATCGAGCCCCACCACCGTGACCACAAGGCCCTCGACCGCCAGGACGCGCGCCGAGGTGACCCCGATCGGGTTGGGGCGCGAAGGGCTACGCGTGGTGAAGACACCCCGCAGCGGACGGCTCAGATCGCCGCGCGGGTGAACCTGCAGCGTATCGCGCGACGCGCGGTGGAGGTAGGTCAGCACCAGAAGGTCGCTGCCGGGCGCCAGCCCGATCAGAGCATCGGCTACCTCAGGACGCATGACCAGACGCGCCGGCGAGGCCCGGAGGACGTCAATGTCGTCGGGGCCGGAAGGCTCCACCCCGAATTCCCCCTCGACGGAGCGCACCACGTGTCCGATCGGATGCAGGGGAATCGTCGCCTCGTCCGCTGCCATCACGCACGCGCCTCGTGGGCTGTCTCTATCGCCGTCCGCACAGCTTGCCAATCCGTGTCACCGGGTACCGTGCAGTCAGCTCCAAGGATGAAACGTTCGGGTGCGGCAGCGAGGACCGCGTCCACCTCGCGGCGGATCGCCGCAGGATCACCCGAGGCGATGACGCCGTGCCGGTCCATCCCGCCCATAAAGGGACGCCCGAAGAACTCAGCCGCATCGCGGGGCGTGAGCGACCTCCCGCCGACGGTCAGGCAGCAATTGACGACGTCGCCTGGGTAGTCCAGAAAGGGCGCAAGGTCGTCATAACCACCGCAGTAGTCGCATACGTGCAGGATGTTGAAGGGACAAGCTTCTGTGATCTCGTTCATCAGGATGAGATCATAGGGCTTGATGTAGGTCTCAAAGATAGGGGTACCGGCAAAACGGTGGGCCTCGCCTCCCTGCGTCGAGGCATAGAAGCCGTCAACACCCAGCGCAATACACCCGCGCACGAAGGTGAGCAGGCTCTCAGTGATGGCCTCCAGTCCGGGGCGGACGACCTCGGGGTCGGTCCGCAGGTGCTCCGTGATGATCGCATCACTGGTCGTGTGCCCTGCGCTCATGAAGGGCGAGTAGAGCGTGACGAGCACCAGCGCCTCGGCCTTGGCGGCGTGGACCAGTGCCTCGACGACCGCCAAAGGGGCGGCGTAGTAGTCATCACCGTAGCACGGCATCTTGCGCCAGTCCTCCGGGCGCCGGATCTCGGGAAGGTGGGGAAAGGCGTGCTCATACTGCACCTTCACAAAGTCCATGCCTGTCTGATGAAAGTAAGCCAGGTGGCGGTCGATCGCTGCCTGCCCCTCTCGGTAGGTCTCGCCAAAGTGCAGGAAGAAAGCAGCGGGCACGTAGGGCGGCACCTCTTGAGACGTCGCCAGGCTCAACATTACGTCACGCTTGTTCATGAGAGTTCCTCTCTACCTCATCCGTCTCACCTTCGAACCCAGATCGGCGAGCTCCAGGCCCACTGATCGTTGCTCTGCCGGACCCGCAGGGTGTAGACCGCGTCCTCATCCGGCGCATCATCATCCTCGAACGCGCCCTGCCACGCCAGCTCATCCCACCGCGGCGCGCGGTGGAAACGGTAGGCCGGTGAATCGATCTTGCCCAGCCGTCCTGCTCGTGCGCCCTCAAGCAGATGCTGCACCGCATAGCTGACACGGCGACCGTTAATCTCGGCCCAGACCTCGCTATCGAGCGGGAGCTCGACCTCCAGGCACATGCCCTGCGTCGCCGGCGTCACGTTGTTGGGATTGCCGTGCGTGACGGTCCTAAAGGCCACCGCGTGCTCACCCTCATAGGTCCAGTGCGACGTGTGACCCCGCTGATCCACCGTTGGATCGGCCTCCTGGGGAGCCACGACCTCGGCGCCGCGAAAGCGCGGCTCCACCGCCAACAGCCGTCCACCGGAGATGCCGAAGCGCACGTCCCAATCCACCCGCACACCGCGTGCGCCCCATCCCACCTCCAGCAGCAGCTTGGTGTGCACAAGATCACCGGTGGCGGAGGCCTGCTTCTCCAACCCTGCTCCGGCGGGAGAGAGGGTCGGGGAGAAGCGCCGCAACAAGGATCCATTCCTGATAATGTCGACGGCGTCGAGCGGCGCACCGCCCACCACATTGAAGGTGATCTCACGCCGCCGCTGACCGGTCAGCACCGCGCCCATCGGCGCCCCATCGAGCGCGAATTGGACGATGATGCGATCACCGGTCAGAGCGTAGGTACGACGCGCCCACAGCGCCTCCCAGATCGCCTCACGCGTCTTGGCGCGTGCCCATACGCCCGCCCGCCCGTGACCATAGCTCCCCGGATGGGCGCTGTGATGGTCGGTCGATCCGATCACGCCGGCTATGTGTCCCTGCGCCAAGCCATAGCCGTAGGTACTGCCGTGATCGGACGGCCCCATCGAGTGCAGAAAGGGTCGGGGCCCCTCGTCGGACTCGCTGCAGCCGTGCATCGAGACAATCTCCACCACCGGTGCAAACGCAGCATCGAAGGTCGCCCAGTTGATACCCCGCTGCCCCTGCTTGTAGCCGATGTGGTGCGGGAAGGCCATCACGTTAGGCCCAAGCTCACGCAACTGCCGGTGGAGGTCGTCCAGGTCATCGGCGGCTAGGATCTCGCCCTCGGCACCGTTGTAGAGGATCGTCCGGTCACCGTCGGCCCCACTGTGCATCTCGAAGCTCAGGAAGGTGACGAACTCGCCGTCGCGATGGAAAGCCGCCATCGTCCGTTGAACGTCATCCCATTGCTCTCGCAACCGCGCAAAGCCGGCGAGATGGAAGTCGACGATGTACTGGATCGTGGCATCGGGCTCGGGCATGTCCGGCCAGAGCGCGTGGCCCGTGACCGAACAGAAATCAAGCTGCTCGCGGGCGTTGAGCAGCGCATCCTCCAGTCGACCGTGGCCATAGGAGATGCCGCAATGATTGTGTAGGTCGCCAAAGAAGGCACGTAACCCATCATAAGTCTGCATCACACCTCCTCCGATCTCACAGCGGGCCCGACCCGGTGCCGGGCACAGATCACGCGCAGATCAAGCCTACACCATGGTGTCGGCACAGCAAGTGCCTGGGCTCCACGCTCACGATAGACGGGTGTCATGGTCGGGTGGGGCCACACGTCCATTGTCAGCGTCCATCCGTGGTGCTAGACTAGACGGCACGATCATAGTTGACGGCCTCACGTTCTACCAGTGATCTCCGCTGGCGCAACGTCACATCCGTCCGGGAAGACAGGAACCATGACAACACACCGTATTCGCACACACCCGATCCTCAGCACCGGCGACCGCGACGAAACGATCGACTTCCGGTGGAAAGACCACCACCTCACCGCAACACCCGGTGAGATGATCGCGTCAGCCCTGATGGCCCACGGCATCCGTGTCTTCGGTCATCATCCCAGGGACGGCGCCCCCCAGGGCCTCTTCTGCGCCAATGGCCAATGCGCCCAGTGCATGGTGCTGGCCGACGGCCGGCCGGTCAAGGCCTGTGTCACGCCCGTCCGACCGGGGATGCACGTCGCACCGCTCGAGGACCTCCCCACCCTGCCCTACGTGGAGGCGCCGCCCTCACCCGTGGAGGGAATCCTCCCGCATTCGCCTCCTACCCTCAAGATCCCCGCGCTCATTCTGGGCGGCGGCCCGGCCGGTCTTTCCGCCGCGATCGAGCTCGGCGAGCACCAGATCCCGTGCCTCTTGATCGACGACAAGGAGCACCTCGGCGGCAAGCTCGTCCTGCAGACCCATCGCTTTTTCGGCTCAGTCCAGGCCGTCCACGCCGGCACGCGCGGCATCGAGATTGCCCGTAAGCTCGCCGAACAGGTCGAGCAGAATCCACAGGTGTCTGTCTGGCGCGCGAGCACCGCACTGGCGGTCTTCAGTGATCATAGGGTCGGCATCCTAAGAGCCGACCCACCGGCCTACCATCTCGTCGAGCCGCAGGTGCTCATCGTCGCGACCGGCGCGCGCGAGCGCTCCCTCGTCTTTCCGGGCAACACGCTGCCCGGCGTCTATGGCGCCGGCGCTTTTCAGACCCTGGTGAACCGCGACCTCGTGCGCCCTGCCGAGCGGCTCTTCATCGTCGGCGGCGGCAACGTCGGCCTCATCGCTGCCTACCACGCCCTCCAGGCCGGCATTGAGGTCGTCGGACTCGCCGAGGTCCTGCCGCAGTGCGGCGGCTATAAGGTCCACGCCGACAAGGTCCGCCGCTTAGGGGTCCCGATCTACACCTCGCACACCGTCATCAAGACCCATGGCGACGAGGGCGTCACCGCCATCACTATCGCTCAGGTGGACGAGCAGTTCGAACCGATCCCGGACACCTACCGCACCTGTGCCTGCGACACCGTGCTGATCGCCGTCGGGCTCGATCCCGTCGATGAGTTCACCGACAAGGCGCGTGCCTTCGGTATGCAGGTCTTCGATGCCGGCGACGCCCAGGAGATCGCCGAGGCCTCTGCCGCGATGTTCACCGGCAAGATCGCCGGACGCCGTGCCGCGCAAGCACTGGGCCTCGATGTTCCGGTCCCCGAGGTCTGGGAAGAGACCGCCGCGATTCTCAAGTCACATCCCGGCGCGATCACGCCACGCGCCACGCCGCAGCTCAAGGGCGTCTTTCCCGTCTTCCACTGCACCCAGGAGATCCCCTGCAACCCGTGCACCACCGTCTGCCCCCAAGGCCTGATCCGGATCCCCGGCGATGACATCCGCGGTCTCCCGATCTTCATCAGTGACCCCGAGGGCCGGCAGTGCATCGGCTGTGAGCAGTGTGTGGCGATCTGCCCCGGGCTGGCGATCACGCTGGTCGACCGTCGCCGGCCCGAAACCACGGTCTCGCTGCCCTACGAGCTCTCCGGGGAGAACCTGGCCGTCGGTGACACCGTGCTCGCCCTGAACACCGAGGGCGAGCCCCTGGGCGACGCCCTAGTCAGTGCCATTCAGCGCCCGCGTCGGGGCGATCGTACAGCGATCGTCCGGATCAAAATCGACGACGAGATCGCCGGGCGCGTCGCAGGATTCCGCACCCCGAGCCCGCCTCCCGATCTCCCTCGCTGGGAGGCGGTCGAGCTCTTGGATGATGAAGCCATCGTCTGCCGCTGCGAGCGCGTGACCGCCGGTGAGATTCGCGCGCGCATCCGGGAAGGCTATCGCGATCTCAACGAGCTCAAAGCCGTCACGCGCGCGGGTATGGGCGCCTGCGGTGGCAGGACGTGCACCCGGTTGATCCTGCGACTCTTCCGCGAGGCCGGCATTCCTCAGGAGGAGATCACCGAGGGCACCCACCGCCCCCTCTTCGTCGAGGTTCCCCTGGGCACCCTCGCCGGTGTGGAGGAGCGGACATGAGCGACGGCACCTACGACGTGGTCGTTATCGGCGCCGGCAGCGTCGGCGTGCCCACGGCCCTGTCGATGGCTCAAGCGGGCCTCGATGTACTCGTGGTCGACCGGGCCGCCAGCCCCGGGCAGGGATCGCAGAAAGCCGCGATCGGGGGGGTTCGCGCCACCCACTCCGACCCGGCCAAGATCGCGCTCAGCCTGCGCAGTCTGGAGGTCTTCTCGACCTGGGAGGCGACCTACGGCCAAGACATCGAGTGGACCCAGGGCGGCTACACCTTCGTCGCCTACCGCGAGGCGGAGGCACATCTGCTGAAGGAGCTCCTCACCGTGCAGCACCACTACGGCCTCGACATCGACTGGCTCGACGCGCCCGGTCTGCTGGAGGTCGCGCCTGATCTCAATCCCGACGGCCTGCTGGGCGGCACCTTCAGCCCGGGCGACGGCCACTGCTCGACGCTCCTCGCAGGCCATGCGGCCTATGAGGAAGCCCGACGCGCCGGCGCGAGCTTTCGCTTCGGAGAGAACGTGGTCCGGATCGACACCCACGGCGACCGTGTCTCCGGGGTGACGACCGAGAAGGCCGTCTACGCGGCCCCGGTTGTGCTCAACGCCGCGGGCGCGTGGGCCGGCGAAGTCGGCGCCGCCATCGGCGCCTCCCATCCGATCCGGCCCGACGCCCATGAGGCGGGGATCACCGAGCCCGTCGCGACCTTCCTCAGGCCGCTCGTCGTCGACATCCGGCCCAGCCCCGGCGCCGTCAACTGCTACTTCTACCAACTCGCGACAGGCCAGGTGGTCTTCTGTCTGACACCGGATCCGCCGATCGAGGGCTTCGACCGGCGCGAGACGAGCACCTTCCTGCCCCTCGTGTCACGCAGGATGGTGACATTGCTCCCCCGCCTCGCCCATCTGCGCGTGCGGCGCACCTGGCGCGGACTCTATCCGATGACGCCCGATGGGTCGCCCCTCGTCGGGTGGTCCCCGCCGGCCCACGGCTACCTCGTGGCAATCGGTATGTGCGGTCAGGGCTTCATGCTGGGGCCCGGAATCGGAGAGCTCTTGACCCGGCTGGTGACGCAGAGCGAGCTCTCATCTGCCGACCGCGAGGTGCTCAGCACGCTCGCTCCGACACGCGAGTTCCGCGGACAGGAGAAGTTGCAGTAAACCAAGCGGCCCAGAGCGCACAAGCGCTCTGGGCCGCCCCCTATCGCAACCTGGCTATCCGACCGCCCAGGTCTTCCGCTGTCGGAGCGCACTCCACACCATAACGATCGCCAAGACCCCAGCGAGCACCCCCGCGGAGACCCCCACCACCGGCGTTCCGCCGTGCTTGATGGCGATGCCGATGTAGGCCCAAACGAAGACCGCGAGGTAGGCCGCGAGGGCGTGCCGGATGCTCATCGCGACCGCAATGCCGGCAGCTACCAGAAGCATGATCACGGCCCACGCCTCCGCGCTGATCCCCCATCCACCCCAACCCAGGTCGTAGAGGAGCTGCGTGACATTGGCGACGGTCGCCACGCTGATCCACCCCAGATAGACACTGAAGGGCGCCAGGATCGCCCAACGATCTCCTGCCCCGAGCTCTTTGCGCCCACGCCAGAGCGTGAGGAAGATCGCGATGAGCGAGACCAAGAGAATCAGCATCGCCGGCACGGTGAGCGTGAAGAGTTCATAGTGCCAGAAGAAGATCCAGGCGATATTCGCCGCGCTGCTCACGGCATACAGTAACCCGATCCGCTTAATGTGCGGGTTGCCGCGCTGTGAGGGGAGCAGCTGATAGATCGCAAACGCGATCAGGCCGAGATAAATCAGGCCCCAGATCGAGAACACGTAGCCCGCCGGTACGAAGTAGATATCAAAGCTGTCGGAGATCTCGCCGGTGTTGAGCCCATTGAGCGGCAGCGCATTGGCCAGCACGTTGACGGTGATCATCACCGCCGTGGCGACCAGGTTGATCCAAGGCCATGCTTTCTTCTCGTTCATTACCTTCTCCTCGATAGATTGACACGATCATTTGATGGATATGCCTATGCCCATGAGTATACAGGATTGTCCAAGTTTTGTCAATATATAAACAACATAACCTTTTCGTCCCCACGAGGTCGATCGATGAGCAGGCGGTCATCCCGGATCTATGCGTGGGCAGAAGCCGCGTCCGTGGTAGAATGCGGCGTTGGATCGGCACGGGCCGATCAACCCAAGTCCACAGAAGGAGTCGATGCCTAGATGAAACGCCTGATGTCTCTGATCATCACCATGATGATCCTGCTCATCCCCTTACTGACCGCCTGCCAACCTACGCCTGAGGTTGAGCCTCTGGTCGTGCTGATTGCCAACGACGAAGGTCGGCTGACACCGACCTCTCACACATCCACCGTCGGACAATGGATGACGGGGTGGGTCTACGACAGCCTCTATGCGCGCGACGTTGACCTCAACCCGGTCCCCTCCCTAGCCACAGGCGCTACGCCGAGCGCCGATGGGCTGAGCTGGGAGATCACCCTGCGCGACGACATCACGTGGCACGACGGAGAGCCCTTGACCCCCAACGACGTCATCTTCAGCTACGGCTTCCTGATGAAAGCGGGGTATGCACCGCAGCTCGCCCCGATCGACCATATGGAGATGACCGGCGATCACGCCCTCAGGATCGTGCTCCGACAGCCCTCGCCCTTTTTCCTGCGGGAGGCACTGGCAAGCACCTACATCGTGCCGGCCCACATCTGGCAGGATGTGGATCCGGAGAGCGAGGCGGTCACGCAGTTCGAGGCCGGCGTCGGCACGGGAGCCTACCGGCTCACCGAGGTCGTCCCGGGCGAGTCCTACACCTTCACTGCCAACGAGGACTACTTCGTGGGTGAGCCAAGGGTGAAGATCATCCGGGCCGACATCGTGACGGACCCGGTACAACGCGAGGAGCAACTCAAGGCCGGTGCAGCCGCAGCGATCCTCGATCCCATCGGGCCGACTCGCGCGGATACATGGGCGGAGGCGGAGGGCATCGCCCTGTCCGAGGGATCCGACTTCACCAACTACGTGCTCTATGTCAACGGCTCACGCCCCCCCTTTGACCAGACCCGGGTACGAGAGGCCATCTCGATGGCGATCGACACCCGTGGGCTCGTCAATGCAGTGATGGCGGGGCGCGGCATGGCCCTGCCCAGCAGCTACTATCACCCCGATCTACCGTGGGCCGTCGGCATTCCTCACATCTATGACCCGGACGCGACCCGGGCCCTGCTCGAGTTCTCCGGCCTGACCGACAGCGACGGCAACGGTATCCGCGAATGGAATGGGGAGCCCACCGCCTTCACGATGCTCTGCAACAGCAATCAGCCCACCGAGGTCGCGATCACCACCTTCGTCGTGAACGCACTGCGGAACGTGGGCCTCGACGCGCAGCCCAACTGCGTCGACAATGACACGCTCCTCCGCCACATCTGGCCCAACTTCGTCGCCGTATCGGCACCTGACTACGATCTGGCACTCTGGTCCTGGCCCGGTGACTCACAACTGCTGCGCGGCTTCATCGGCTATCTCGTCGCCGACCCCACCACCGATGGATGGGCCAACCTCAGTGGGACGGTGGATGCCGATCTCGACGCGCTCTCCACGCAGCTCCTCACGACAACGAGCGCCGAACAGCGTGAGATGCTCAGTGAGCAGGTTCAGGATCAACTCTCACGGGTCATGCCGATGATCCCCTTGATCTCGCCCAACGTCAGCTACGCCTACCGGCCCGACGCCTATGACGGCTGGGTCTACATGAAAGGCACGGGGATCATGACCGTCTGGTCCTTCCTGCCGTAGTTTGGGACATAGCGGACCTTGCGAAGGTCGTGCACGGAGCCTCAGATAGGGCGCTGCGCTTACGCGTGGACGACCGGCACGGGGCTCAGCAAAGACCTTCGCAAGGCCGGCTTTCCTGCCTAGTCCCAGCGCACCTCGCGGCCCGTCTCGGCGCTGCGCAACAACCCCTCCATCATCTCCTGGACGATCAACCCGTGGCGCAGCGGCGCCTGACACTCGATGCCATCCAGCACGCAATCGACGAAGTGGTCAGCGACCAAGTCGAAGCCCTTGGAGACCTCGGGAAAGGTCACCACCGCGTCCTGAGGCGCGCCGTTGACCGTCTTGTAGATCGTCACCGGTCGTAGCTTGGCACCGGCCTCGGTTCCGAAGAGCTCCACCTGGGTTTCCTCCGTGGGATGCTGGTGGCACGCCCAGAAGCTCTCTATCTGCAGGCCGAGGTTGCCCTCGAACCGGATGAAGCCTCCTGCATAATCGTCGGCGCCATAGTGTGACCAATACTCCTGGGGCGGCTGGGCGAAGTTCCAGTAGCCCTCTCCGTGGGGCCCGAACTTAGCGCCCCCCACACCCATCACGCTGATCGGCTTCGGCTTACCCAGGAGCCACCAGGCCACGTCGAGCACGTGCACCCCCATATCGCGGAAGGCGCCTCCACCCGGCTCGATGAAGGCCGAGTTCCAGTCAGGGATGCCGCTGCGACGCACGCTGCGGGCCCGTGCATAGTAGAGCTCGCCGAACTCACCCTCTTCCACGAGATCCTTGAGGTAGATCGTCGGCGTACTGAACCGCATGCCCAAGGACATCATGTTCACCACGCCCGCCGCCTCGGCGGCTTCAACCAGCTCTCTCGCCGTCTCCTCTGAGTGTGACAGCGGTTTGGTGACCAGCACGTGCTTGCCGTTTTTCACGGCTTCCAGCGCCACCGGGACATGCACCTGGTTCGGTGTCGCTACCATGACCGCGTCGATCTCGGGGTCACGGCAGAGCTCACGGTAGTCGACATACTTCTTGACCGGCTGCGGCAACTCGGGCGCGAAGTCATCCATCTTCCACTCGATGATGTCGCAGATCGCGGTCACCCGACCTCTGGGATTGCGCTGCAGCGATCGCCCATTCGCACGACCGATGCCCAAACCCACGATCGCCACGCGTAATTCATCCATCATAGCACCTCCGGGAAGGCTGATCTCGAAGCAGTCACATCATATGGGGCAGGGGACAGGAAATCAGGCGTCTGCCCTCTTCCCTGTCCCCCGTTACTCGTTACTCGTTACTACGCCCTACCCGATACACCAGGTCGGCGTGTTCACCAACTCGAGCTTGCCGCTCGCCGCCGAACGGATGCCGGCGTCCAGGATCGCCATCGCCTCGATGTTATGCTCGAGCTGCAGCGTCGGATGTAGCGGCT